>TARA_B110000046_G_scaffold185954_1_pt1 | contig 21007 bp, 9 predicted proteins | sample TARA_B110000046 | Tara Oceans TARA_B110000046 (sample SAMEA4397157) | marine metagenome | biome: Polar Biome; feature: [DCM] deep chlorophyll maximum layer (ENVO:01000326); material: water (ENVO:00002006), including particulate matter (ENVO:01000060) such as... | depth 40 m
TACACAAGGTGCTAACAATTTCATGTTAATGAAATAAGCATTATTATTAAAGAACCGGGGCTTCGGCCTCGGTCCTTTTATTTATTAATTTTATTATATATTATATTATGGCAAAAAAACAAAAAGAAGAGGTGATCACACAGGCAGATCCTGGAGATGAACACATAGCGGTTGTAGAACAACCAAAACAAATTAAAAAAATATTAACACCTAAGGTACCTGAATGGGAAGTTAAAGATAGACTCTATATTTTAAAAGGCTCGAAACGACCAATAACACACATGGTTAAAACAGCAAATCTTTATTATTTTGATGAAGAGGCTGGTCACGAAAGAGAATTAAAGTATTGTGAAAATCAAAGAACTCCATTTGTTGACGAAATGAAAGGTGATCAAAGATTAGCACACGTTATATTTAGAGATGGACAGTTGTTTGTCCCAAGAGAAAAGACAGTGCTTCAAAAACTATTAACTTTATACCATCCACATAAAGATAAGATATACTACGAGTATAGACCTTCTGAAATAGCGGCTGATGAAGTTGAAGTACTAGAGTTAGAAGCTGATGCTATTTTAGCAGCTAGAGATATGGAAATAGATATGGCTGAAGCTATCATGAGGGCTGAGATAGGTTCTGAGGTATCTAAGCTGAGTTCTAAGGAGCTTAAACGTGATATCATGGTATTTGCAAGGAATAATCCTAAACTTCTATTAGAGTTAGCGAGTGATGAAAACGTAATGCTAAGAAACTTTGGTATTAAGTCTGTAGAATTAGGTTTCTTAAGATTGTCCCAAGACCAAAGACATTTCATGTGGGGTTCTAATGGTAGAAAGCTAATGAACGTACCATTTGAAGAACACCCTTACTCAGCTTTAGCTGCATGGTTTAAGACTGACGAAGGAATGGATGTTTACTCTCAATTAGAGAAAAAACTAAATGAATAACAATTAATATGGTCGCCTTTCGGGGCGATCATTTTATAAATTAAATATAATGGCAGAATCAAAAGGATTAGGTGATACAATAGAAAAATTTACAAAAACAACTGGAGTAAAAACTCTTACTAACTTCTTAAATAGAAACGGTGTGTTTGGTAAGAAGGGTTGTGGTTGTGATAAAAGAAAAGAGGAGCTTAACAAAAAGTTTCCTTACAAAAAATAAATAGATGCCAATAAACGTAGACACAGTATACCAAACAGTTCAAGCTTTAGCTAATAAAGAACAGAGAGGATATATAACTCCTCAAGAGTTTAACTTATTAGCTAACCAAGCTCAATCTGATATATTTGAACAGTATTTTTATGATCTAAACGCTTTTATAAAGAAAGGTGACCAAGCTAGAGAGCTAGGTGATTCTGTAAACTTTGTTATGCGTAAAATAAATAATACTAGTGGTGTGTCTATAGGTAGGCAAGCTTGCACTTATAATCCCGCAAGTTCTAGTTGGACTTTACCAGCTAATCCAATAAAAGGTAGATTGTTTGCTACAAATCCATCTGGAGTTAGTAAAGAACTTACTCTTATGGGTATGGATCACATAGAAGATTTTAGAAACTCAAGATGGCATAAGAAAGGTTTTGATGAATATGCTTATTTTGAAGATGGATTTAACACAATACAGGTTTGGAGTGGAACTGGGCCAATAACTACTGGAGTAGAAGTAGAGCGTATAAGTGGTGTTCCTGGTGTGGTTAATTGGGGTTATTTAATAGTTAACGAAAAAGCTATATATAACCCAAGTACTAGTAATAACTTTTCATTAGACTCTTCTGAAAGAGCTGATATTGTTATTAACATATTGAAGCTAGCAGGTATATCAACAGAAGACGCTGCACTTTACCAAGCAGCAGGAGGCGAAGAAACAACAAATTTACAACAAGAAAATAAATAAAATATGCCTATAACACTACCCGTGCCAGGGGGAGGTGGAGCTACGTCTCCGTCAACTTACTACAACGGCACAAACCTCGGAGAATATCAATTTATATCTTTAACTGAAATAATAGATAACTTTCAAGCAGCTTACGTTGGTGAGGGTAAAATATTAGAAAATGTTATGAAAGGAGATATAACATTTCATGCTTATAGAGCGTTACAAGAATTACACTACGATACGGTTAAATCCTGTAAATCACAGGAAATTGAGGTTTGTTCAAGCCTTAAAATGCCACTACCACACGATTACATAAACTATGTTAAGTTAGCTTATATTGATAGCAACGGTATAGAACACAATCTATATCCAGCTAGAAATACAGGTAACCCTTTTGCTATTCAGCAAAATGAAGATTGTAGCTATGCTTTTGAAGATGGAGATTTAATGCATCAGAAAGATTGCGTTATAACCTCGCTAACTTGCTCTGCTCTAAACATACCAGATATATCTTCTGAACTGGACAAAGAAAACCCTTTTCAAGCGCTATCAGAACAAGGGACATATAATTATTTAGAAAACTGGAAAACCAAAGTAGATGAATATTGTAACTGTGCTAGTAACCTACCTGGCTCAGACGATAGCTCAAACCCTGAAGAAAAAGGGGGACTAGTTAATGTTGGTTGCGGTGAACAACAAGACTGGAAGGTTTTTGACTGTTTTATTGGTAAAACATTTGCTTACAATTTGTATACAGCGGCTGGAGTATCTGATTCTGATTGTGCTATTATTCTAGGTGGAATGGCTAAAATTAATGTTGGTAGCGCTAGCTCTCCAATAGGTTTGTTAAACAAAGGAAGACTAGGCCTACTTGAAAAAGTTAAAGAAATAAAAGCGAAGCCTAAAGATTATATTATAAAAGGCGGCGCGGGTGATGATTCTAAAACGTTATATCTAAAAGCAACTGCAGCTTCAGTAAAAGCATACGCAGGAGGCGCTAATATGTTTGGTTGGGATAATATAGATGATTACTTAAAAAATGGATGGCCATCAGACACAACAGCATCTTCCGAGGTGTGTAACACTGATAGTGATTCTTGGAATAGATATAAGACTGGTGGCATCGGAACTGGTAACGTCGCTATTGATTCAGCTTCGTCTGTACATGCCTCTGTAGATACTGATAATTATTCTAATAATTTTGGAGAGAGATATGGTATCGACCCTCAATACACGCAAGGAAATGGATCATACTTTATAGACTGCATGAGAGGTAACATCCATTTTAGTTCTAATTTATCTGGTAGAACTATAGTGTTAAGATATATAAGCGATGGCGTTGGTACTGATGACGAAGCTATAGTACATAAGTTTGCTGAAGAAGCAATGTACAAATGGATAGCCTATGGTTGTGTTGGCGCTAGAGCTGATGCACCAGAATACTTAGTATCAAGACTTAAAAAAGAAAGGTTTGCTGAGACTAGAAAAGCAAAAATAAGATTATCTAACATTAAAATTGAAGAAATATCTCAAGTGTTCAGAGGTAAGTCTAAATGGATTAAACACTAAAATATGCCAGAATTAAAAAATACTTTCACTGGTGGTAGAATGGATAAGGACCAGGACGAAAGAATAGTACCAAGTGGTTTATATAGAGAAGCTTTAAACGTTACCGTTTCTACTTCAGAGGATTCTGACGTTGGAGCAGCTCAAAATATATTAGGTAATATAAAAGTTACAGAAGCTATAGAAGGGCCAAACAACAGGTACGTTAATTGTGACTTTGACCCTTTCCCTAGTTTAGTTGGTAGATACTTTGGTACTAATAAGCACGTTGGCGCTTGTGTTAATCCTGAAACAGACATGATGTATCGTATGATAACAACTGTGCCTACAGCTAGTAGAAACCACGGTGTGTGGATGGACAGAATAGTTGAATATGACACTACAGCTAGAAGAGAGATTCCTTGGTATAAAAAAGAAAAATCAGTAGTAGTTGATATATGGAAAGTTAGAACATCAATTAAAAAAATAGAAACTAGCGTTGGTTGTAATAAAACTCTTTTGAGAGTTTGTTTAAATAGTTTTCAACTAAGAACAGGTTTAAGGCTTTTAACTGGATCAGACATAACTAACGCTTTAGGAGAAGTAATACAAGTAACTGTAGAGTCAATATCATACTCAGGCGTTGCTGCTGAGGTTACTCTTGATGCTGACATAAGTACATACTTAAGTTCTATAGGTGGTGTTGGTACAACGATTCATTTTCACGGTGATAGAAATTTAAACTTTGATGCCGATAGAAAGATAACAGGTATAAACGTTATAGATGGTATGGTTTTTTGGACAGACAATTACTCTGAGCCAAAAAAAATAAACATAGAAAGATGTAAGATTGGTAGTGACACCTTTCACTGGCAAAACATGAATGAAGTAATAGTATATGGTAACTTTGGAGATCCATCAACATTAGTAAACGGAGAGTACGTTCAAGGTGATGCTGCTTTGTCTGACTTTGACCAACACACTTTGTTAGTTGTAGAAGGAGAAACAGTTATAGAGTGTAACAAGGTTGAGGAGACTTGCCCTAGCGGTGGATGTACAGATCCCTTGGCAGACAACTACGACGCGTCAGCTACAACTGATGATGGTTCGTGTAACTATCCTGTTATAAGGGAGGGTTGTACAGATGTGTTAGCTTGTAATTATGATAATTTAGCTACCGATGATAATGGTAGTTGTAATTATGTTGGTCCTTGTGAGTATTGTAACGGGGGTGTTGTTTATAGCGAAGGAGATATTAGTGGTCCAGAGTACGATGCTGCTGACCCTTGTAACCAAGCGTTAGAGTGTTTTCTTAACCATTACGAAAGTCAAGACCCAGGAGCTTGGCTAAATGATGGTAATGGTAATGAAAGTATACTCAATGGCGGTCTTTTCAGTACTAACAGAACGGCGGGTCAAGTTATGACACCAGGAGCCACAACACATCCTTTAAAAGTTTATGTAGATGAATTGCATCTTCCAACATGGGATGGTGGTATTTTAAATTCTGGTTCTGGTGAGATAGGTACTGTTGGTTTTAATAATTTTTGGTATTGGGAAGTAGGTACGTTAGCAGATTTAAACTGCTCACTGCCTGGGGTTAATGGTGAGTGTATTTACCCTATGGCTGGTTTTCCTGCTTCTGACCCATTCAGACCTAGCATAGGTAGTTTAGGTGTTGGTCAAGCGCCTTACGCTGTAAAGAGAACCATGTCTGCGTATAAAATACAAATGCAAACAGACGACGTTAACTGGGTTGATCACGTATACTACAATAGTACTTCTGTTAGCACTGGTCACGCTGGTTCGCTTAATACACATACTTCAAACTGGCCTTCTTGGCACGCTATGATTGGTGATCTTCAATTTAACGAAGGCTTTGATGGAGTTACACCTTGTATGGCTGGTAGTGGTTGTAATGGTGGTGTTACCGATTTAATAAGTATTACTGATACTTTTGACGATGTAGTAACTAAAATGAATACTGGTTTTAAGCGAGCAACAGCAACAGGTGCTTATGATTTTGCTGCTGTATCCGCGGGAGAAAGAATGACTCTTGGTAACACTGGACATGCAAGCATAGGTGATAGGGTAAAATATAGAATAGTACAACTTGACATACCAGGTGATCCTAACTGTGTAAATTGGAACGAAGTTGGTTGTCAACCATATACAAATGGCAAGTACATTGGTATAAATAATTGCGAGGATGCTAATGGTGTTAGTTTGTGCGATCCTGATGATCTTACTACTGGTTTATCACTTGGATATAGCACTAGTGTATTTGGCACAGATCCAACTTACTTAACGCCATACTCAGGACCATCCGTACCAAGTTCTAATCAAAACTACTGGAACGCAAGTAGTCCATTATTATACAATTCAACGCGAAATAATTCTTTATCGTCTAACTCTATTGGTGACGGATATGAACCACCAGTAGATGCAAATAGTCTCAACAATCCTCAATATAGAGTAGGAGGAGCACCCCCAACCCCACCAACAAGTAATAATAATAATTCTATTCCTGGTACACCACCAACTTCAAACCCTATTGTAACTATCGCCACAAATACCGTAGGCGTAGCATCATCTGGGGTTTCAAATATAAATTCAGCTGTACAAAATATAAGCGTTAATGGTGGTTACGTCTCTCCAGTTATTGACAGGTATACGCCTGGTACTGTTGAAATACCTATTAGAGGTGGTTTTCCAGGTGATGACACTGTTTTTGATTTAGCTTGTAGACCAGTTTATTTATTAGAAAAACACATAACAGTTATAAAAAAAGGCCCTACGGCTCCACCAAAAGTAGAAATGTTTAGGTGGACTGATGATATTCAAGATGGTAGTAACTATGGAGCGGGTACAGCTGGTGAAAGTACAATAAACATAGAATCATCTTTTAATGGTGCTGACATGCCCACTGGTACAGCTATAGATGGTACTGATATAAGTATATTCTTCAAGCCTACAAAAGATAGAAAAGAAGTAAATGATTTAATTGATCTACCTATTGACTGGGAAACTGAGCAAATGGATTGGGTAGTAAACCAAACAATTGTAATAACAACACAGTATACAGATCACCTAGGACAAACGAAATCAGGTACATGTAGAGCTATAATAACAGTAATGATCACGGGTAATGTTGAAGCTAAAATATTAGCTATTAGCAAAAACTTCCCTATAAATGCTATAACTGTAAACGATATATACACTGTTAAGGCAGAGCTCATACCACCTTTGTTTGAAATGAAGTTTCCTAAGTTTGCATACAGGTATAAGTTTGAAGATGGAGAGTACTCTGTTTTTGGTCCTTGGTCTGAAATAGCATTCATGCCTGGAACATTTGATTATCTACCTAAAAAAGGTTATAACTTAGGTATGGTCAATAATATGAGATCACTAAAACTATTAGACTGGAGGCCTAAAGCTATGCCTGAAGATGTTGTCTCTATAGATTTACTTTATAAAGAGTCTAACTCTCCAAATGTTTATACTGTTGAAACATTCCACAAAGATCCGCCTGATCCAACAACAACAAATGCAGCGCCTTTATACGAAAATTGGTGGCAAGGTGATGCTTCTAAACCTGGTACTGGTGGTAATTTTGGTTCATATAAAATAACATCAGAGTTAATACATAAGGTTTTACCATCTAATCAAATGCTTAGACCTTGGGATAATGTCCCTAGATATGCTTTGGCGCAAGAGATAACAGCTAACAGGCTTATATTTGCCAACTACGTTCAGAACTACGACTTAAGATCTAAGGACGGTGGTTTAATACAACCTAACTTTAATGTTTCATTAGAAACAAATGACTTTTCAATAGACTCAAGCACTCCAAACGTTAGAGAACCGATGAAGTCACTTAAGTCTATGCGTACGTATCAAGTTGGTGTTGTTTATAGAGATAGGTATGGTAGGGAAACTCCAGTTCTAACACACGAAAGCGGTTCTATTGAGTTAGCTAAAAACAGATCAAAGTTACAAAGCAGATTATCTGTTCAAATGAATAGCTTAGCTCCAGACTGGGCAGAGTCTTATACTTTTTATATTAAAGAAACTTCTAACGAGTACTACAATTTATCTATGGATAGATGGTATGACGCTGCTGATGATGGTGTTTGGTTGTCTTTTCCTTCTTCTGAAAGAAATAAGCTTACAGAAAGATCTGTTATAATGCTTAAAAAAGAACACAACACTGATAGGTATGTTGATTCAGACGTTAAGTACAAAGTACTTGATATAAAGAATGATGCACCTACTTTTATTAAAACTGAGTATAAGTTTTGGGGTAGTCTACCTATGATGCTTCCACCTCCTGGATGGGGTACAGGTAATAAAGCTGGTACTTGGGACACTGGTATGTTTCATTTAACAGGTTTGCCACTACCAATGAGATTATATATTGATGTATATGCTGAATACTTTGATCAATCTGTGTTAGCTGGTTTAACAACTCAAAAAGATAGTCAAGGTGTTCAGGTTAGAATTACACAAACTATAGGCCCACCAAGTGCATACTCTTCTTCACCTAGCCAATCTGTTAATAAATCAAACTGGTATAATGTAGCTGCTATAAATTATATAGGCGCTCCTCCTGAGACACATATAGAAGACACTTTTGATGCTGCTGGTAACCCTATAGAAAGAGAAGTTGAAGTTCCTGGACAACAAGAGCAAATAGTTAGATTAAGCTTAGAGCAATTAATGGGTGACGATATGGCATTCTGTATACCCGGTGACAACTTGTCTTTATCAAGAGGTTTGGCTTTAGAAGCTAGAACAAAAGTTGTTAGAGATAAATCTGAGTTCGAAGGTAGGTTTTTTGCTAAAGTATTAAGAGACGAAGCATTACAAACTCATGTTGTAGAACCAGGTCAACCAGTGCTAGAAGATACATATCAGGTGTTGATGTCTAGAGATTTAAAATACCTTCAGTTTGGTAGCCCTGGTGTACAAGATTATATGACTGGATCAGCAGGAACAACTGGAGCTGGTAAAGGTAAGTTTTATAACAACTTTGATTCAGAAGGTAATCCAGTCCCTCATAATTACGTGCCTATTGGTAAACGTTTTGACAAAATACCACTTACTCATTTTGGTACAAAATACGAATATGCTACTTTTTCATTGCATCACGGACCAACTTCTTATAGAACATCTGGTGGAATAGGACCTTCATCGGGTGCAACTGCTTTCCCACCACAATCATCTGGCGACTATATTCCTTGGGGACCTAGTTTTGCATCAAACCACGTATTAAAAGGTGGTTGGTTTTTCAATTCATACTACGAGCAATTAAAGTTCAATAGAGCTCAATTTTATAATGCTCACGTAGCGGCTAACGCTGTTGGTAGTGCTGGATATCCAATTACAGCTGCGTTTAATTCTGGTAATGCAGCTATTATACCTGATACATCTAGCACTAACAACTACTGGCCATCACACGTGTTTAGAGATTGGGAACCTACTACATGCCAAGACTGTGGCACTTTGATTGACAATGATTATGTCACTGGTGATTGGTCACATGGTATGGATTTAAGTGAGGCTACTGTAAAAGCTATTGTTGGGATACCTGATCATAACGATTTAAGAGGTGCAAACCCTTATATGCTAGGTGCTATATGGGGAGATCAAAGCGATTTACTTGGTTATACTGGTAACGCAAACACAGGATCAGCAAACAACCCTTCTGGTTATTCTGTTGCAGGTGTTACTATGCCTGGAACTGGTAGTGTTACAAATGGTAACGGTAATAGATCTATGTGGAAAAAGAATACCATAGAAGCTCTTAGAGGAGATTGGCATAAGCTTTATTATGGTAGAGATATTGTAGATTCTGAATGGCCATTAGGTAGACATAATCCTGAAAGATGGTTTATAGACAAAGTTAGTTCAGCTAAAGGTGGTAGTGGTAATGGTATTTGGGATCAAGATGACGGTAGTGGTAATATTGTTTCTTGGATGGATGTCTCTTATTATGGTATAGGTAGCACAAATACTAACCAAAGAAATCAAGAGATGTTAACCCACCAAGAAAATGAGGCTCAGTTTGCTGAACTAATGGCTACGGTTGGTACTCAATTTAGATTTAAACAAGATCCAAACCAAACAGTTTATACTATTACTCAAGCTAAGATATTTGAAGGCGAGATATATAACTATGAAAATAGTTATGGTAGCTGGGGTTACACTACACAAGCTAATTCTACTGTTGCTGGTGGTGGTAACTTAGGTAGTGGTCATAAACCGCCATGGGGAAGTAGTAGAGTAAAAACAACTAGCATAGCTAGTAAATCTGCTTTTATATCTGACATGTACAACTCTGGTTGTGAATTAACTGGTGGCGCTCCTTACAACTATAGAGTAAGAGTAACTATAACACTAGATAAACAAATAGGTAGTGAAGGTGTTGCTTATGGTAGCGCTAACTTTGGTTTTCATCCAATATTAAATCACGTTGACGAAAATGGAGACTGTAATATTGTTGGTGGAGCTAAAATATACTCTCAACTAACGCACGCTACGTCTAAAGGAACAATAACTTTTCCCGAAGAACTTGGTGGTACGCCTCAGGCTAAAAATTACTTTAACTTAAGTAGTTACTGGAATACAACAACAGCTCCAAACGTTGATCAATCAGTAGCTAGAGATGATGCTAAGTATGCAAATGGTGAACACTTTGGTTTGCATGAAAGAGGTTTAAATGATACGGCTATAGAGATAATAACACCTTATAGAGGTGATGATGCTGATAAAAAAATGAGCAAGAATCCTGGTATATGGGAAACAGAGCCAATGGAAGATGTTGGTTTGGATATATATTATGCCGCTAGCCCTAGTTATCCTACTAATGTTAAAAGATTTAGATTAGATGAAAATAGACCAGACCCAACTGACTATGCTGAAGGAGTATTAACTGAAGCTCATTACTATGACTATGGTTTTAGAGGAGAAGAGATAATACCTATTGGATGTGAGGTGCAACCTTTAGGCGGTGGTGCAAGTACATTTGTAACTGGAGTTCAGGGTAATAGGCTTTGGATAAACACACCTATTGGATTAGCGCCAGGTATGACACTTAAGTTTTATTGGAAAGGAGAAGGTTTTTGGTATGGTAGCAAGCAAGATGATCAATATATAAACTGTACGGTGCAGGATGTGTTTGGTGTTACTGATTTTACTATAGTACCAGACTCTCACTCTTATAAAAGAAGCTTAGGATACTTTAACTGTTACACATTCTCTAATGGTGTTGAGTCTAATAGAATAAGAGATGATTACAATGCAATTACGATTGCAAAAGGTGTTAAAGCATCTATGCCACTAGCACAAGGTTACGCGCAAGAAAGAAAATCTAGTGGATTAATATTTTCTGGTATATACAATTCTACTAGTGGTGTTAATGAAACAAATCAGTTTATACAAGCTGAACCAATAACAAAAGATTTAAACCCTGTTAATGGATCTATTCAAAAACTATTTACTAGAGATACTGACTTACTAACATTCTGTGAAAACAAAGTATTTAAAATACTAGCTAAGAAAGATGCTTTATTTAATGCTGATGGTAACACAAATATAACATCTAACAAAGCTGTTCTTGGTAATGCAACTCCATTTGTTGGCGAATATGGTATCTCTCAAAACCCAGAGTCTTTTGCTTCTGAGTCTTATAGAGTGTACTTTGCTGATAAATATAGAGGCTCTATAATGAGGTTGTCGAGAGATGGTTTAACAGCTATATCTGATGCTGGAATGAAAGACTGGTTTAAAGACAACCTATATAACGCTAATAAAATTATTGGTAGTTTTGATGCTAGAGAAGATCAATACAATGTAACTATAGAAACCGTAGACCAGGAAACTCAAGATGATATAGCTTATACGTTAAGTTATGTAGAAAAGAAAAGAGGTTGGGAAAGTTTTAAAAGCTTTATACACGAACAAGGTTTTAGTCATAAAAATATATATTATACGTTTCCTTCAAATAAGTTTAGTAGACTTGTTAATAAGTTAGATCCATGGGGAGAGTTCTACGCTACAGTCAACTCTGCAAATGCTGAAGCATATCAACATCACATTGATCTAAGGATTAAAAGAACACTATTAACTACTGCTTCAAACGGTAGTAGTTCTATAAAAGTAAACGGTGACGTAACACCTATATTAGTTGGTATGAATGTTAGTGGTAACGGTGTTGACACGGGCACTATAGTGTCTAGTGTTCTTCCGCTTCCAGAAAACCAGTTTGGTTCTGATGTTACAGTTGGCTTAAGCGATAAGCTTGGAGTTGCTAAGAAATGTTATGTTGACGTAAATGAAGAAGTTGAATTTACTAGCACTAGAAATAATTTTTACGAAGTACAGCACTACTCTCAATTAACAACTTTGTTTAATAAAGACCAAGGTAGTGTTAAAAGGTTTAAAACTCTTAACTATGAGGGTACACAATCTCAAATTGTACCAAAGTTAGAAATGCCAATAACTAATAACTATTATGAAATTTATGATGACAATCTTGTCCCACACAGTGTTGGTTTAAAGTACGACGATGATTACCAAAAAGATGGTTGGTTTGTAGAAAATATAAAAACTGACATGCAAGAAGGTACTGTTGGTGAATTTGTAGATAAAGAAAATAAATGGTTTAACTACATAAGAGGAGCTGATGGATTATTAGGAAACTTATTAGACACGTCAGACTTTTCTTTACAAGGACTAGGTTTTGCAGTGAGTGTATCAGAGGGTACAGCTTCAACTGAAAGTCTTAGTGGTTCTGGAGAATTAAGACCTGGTTGTATAAAATACGGTTGTGGACCAGAGCATAGGCTTGCTTTAGGCGCCGCTGCAAGTCATAATCCAATAATGACTCTGCCTGATATATATGGTAACGATGCTTTTGGAATGCCTTGTGACTGTTTAACTCCTCCTTCTCCATTTCACCCTGATGTTCCGTTTACAGCTATTGACCAATCTTCTGGAATAACTATGGTTGTTAATGCTTACTGTTGGGATGACACTTTGGTTGGCACGTCAGATCCTAGGTATTGGGGTTACGCTAAGTTCCCAGTAGATCCAAGCGTTAATTGTGATGGAGCTGATGTAGGACAACCAGGCTGTTTCCCACAAGTTATAGGTGCTACTGATGCGGCTGCGGTAAATTACAACCCAAATGCTAGTATACCTTCAACGCCTTGTTACAACTTAGGATGTATGGATATACTTGATATTAATTACGATCCAGACGCGTGTTTTGATGATGGATTTCAATGTGCAATATATAACGATTAAATATGGCAAAAATAATAATTAGAGCAAATGTGGCTAATCCAAGCTTTTTAGTTAGTCAAAAAGTTATAAGCGTTCCAACAAACATGCTTACAACACCAAGTAATGTTGAGGTGGTAATAACTCCGGTGGGTAAAGCTGTTATATTAGCTGAAGATTTTTCAACAGGAATACTAAACGATGAAGTAAATTCTATATTGTTTACTCAGTCTGGTAGTAAGATAATAGCTAACGTTGGTTTTAACGAGCTGAAAATTGGTTCAGAGCCTTTAGTTATAAACTTACCTATATCTGGTTCTATAAAACAATTAACTAGTAGTATAAAGTTAATAGAAATAAGTCCTATAAACAACAAACTAATAACGAACGCTAGCAACTACGGTTCTACTTCTAGCAGATTAATTGCTGAAGATAGTGTGGTTGAACATGTTATATCTGGTGATGCTGGTGAAACAGTTCAAGTGCTCATGAAAAGCTTTATGGTTCCAAGTGGTTTTAAGTTTACAAAACTACCTAGCTTTAAAATAACAGGTTCTTCAGATGGTTACGTTGTTAAAAGTATAGACACAAAAGATAGTAAAGGTATTGTTATTGGTAAGACGTTTAGTGTGAGCTATACTTTTAAGGATTTAATAAAATCAGAAAGAGTTGATACTATAAGTTTTTCATATTCTATGAAAGAAATTAAAGGTTTAATTGTAGAGGCTAAAAACAAGAAAGAAGAAAAAATATATTCTATAGATACCGGTAGAGATATTGGCCCAGAAGGAGGTTTGAAAACCATTGTGGTAAAAGGTGTTCCTGGTAGCTCTTTTAAAATATCAACAAAAAACTCTTCTAACAACGGTTACAATCACAAGACCGGTGCATTTGATGGTGGTAGTGGTTTTTTAGAAGGAGTTATACCTTTAGCTAGACAGGGTTTTGGCTACGGAGAGTTTAGAGCAAACATACGTGTTGCTCCTTCACAATCAGGCGGATCTGTTTCAACAAGTATAAGTACGAATGCTGTTATTGATCACAAAGCTTTAGCTGAATCTGTTAAAGATCCAAGTGTAAGAGTTGATATTGTAAACACGCCGTCTAAAAAATACGAAGATACTCAACTTCAAAACACAACACTAACACTTAGCTGTAAAGATGGTGGTGTTTCAGACTACAACATTGCAACGCCGTTATTTATTGACAGCAAGCCTTCTGATGCAAACGTGTTGAAGGATCATTTCTTTATAAAAGATTTTGGAGCGTTAGAGAAAAATGGTTCTTACTCTTATACGGGTATTAAAGGTGGTGCTATAGGCACGCCGAAAAGACAAGTAGAATCAAACAAAGAGATAAGCGCTGGAGGTACTGCCCCTGTTGTATTTATAATCCAAGCTCTTGCTGATAATAAATTTATTAGAGTTAATAGACAGCCTATTATCCTCACTAATGAAAAGTATTTTAGAGCTTCACAATCTGTTAACGAGGTTCCGCTTAAAGACTCTGTTAATGGTAACAAAATACTAATGGATGCTGGTAATTCAGTTAGGCATAGTGTAACTAGTGATACTAGCGACGGAACAACAATTGAATTTGATCAAGACATGAAAGTCAAAGCAACTGTAAAAGGTATTGGGGAAAGAGTTGAACATAATGTCGTTGGAACTAAAGATGATGGGTTTGCATATAAAGGAGTTGTTGTTTCGTTTGAAATGACTGGACTAACACCAGCAACAAATATAAACATGGACATAAACATTAACAACTTTTTAACTATATTTAGCTTATGATATTAGAATTAGACTTTCCTTCAATTAACGTGTCACTACAAATTGGTGATATTGTTTACTTTTCAACTACAGTTGGCGGTATATCTGGTATGAATCATTATAATGCTGGTAGTCTAGACACTAAGGTTAAAGTACTAGGTCTTTGTGTAGGTATCACTAACACTATAGTTTCAGTGGATACATCGCAAGGTGGTGGAAACGGGTGGACAACAAGTGATGTTACTGCTGGAGTAACTGCGTTTATGTTTCAGAAAGATAAGAATGCTGGTTTGTCTGGTATAACAGGTTATTATGCTTTAACCGAATACAGGAACTATGCTACTGTGCCGGTGGAAATGTTTGCAACAGCTGTTGATTATGTTGAAAGTAGTAAATAACACTTAAAAAGTGTAATAATAAAACTACTAACAAATATAATTTAATGGAATACGCTGAGGAAATAATTAATACTACTATACGTACTATTAAAAAAGAAGACTATACGCATATAAACAAATGGTGGAAAGAACACGGAGATATACCTCCGGAGTTATCTATGCTGCCAGACAGGGGTTTAGGTGGTGTTATAGTAGAAAAAAATAACAAACCAATAGCTGCTATGTATTTATACTTAACTAATTCTGCTATAGGTTATATAGGTAACGCTATAGCAAATCCAAGTTACAAGTCTAGAGATAGATTTGATCTTATAGCTAGGTTGATAGATGAGTGTGTGAGAAGAGCCGCGGCAGTAGGCTGTGGTATGGTATGGGCAACATCATTATCAAGAGGAATAATAAAAAGGTGCAATGAGCTTAACTACGAAGTCTCAGAACAACCGCATCACATAATTACAAAATATATTTAACATGTTAAAAGTTTTACACGACATATTGTTTTTCTCATCGCCTTTTAAAAAGAAAGCCGTAAAGAAGGTTGGTGGCTTTTTATTTGGAGATAACTCAGATAAAAAAGACGGTAAGAAACAAATGAAGAAAGACATGAAGGCTTTAGATCAAATGGGAAAAGACTTGCAGAACATCGACACTTCTAATCCTTACAAAGATGCTACGAATGCTTTTGGTGATCTTAAAAATACCATGTCTGGTTTAGACAATGTTTATGATGGTGCTGAAAATGTTTATGAAGGTAAAATGAAAAATGCTTTTGAAGGTCAGAAGAACGCTTACGATGGCATGAAGAACAACATGGAGGGCATGGAAAATGCTTTTGAAGATCTAACAGTTAACACACAGCAAGCAGAGTTTGAGGCTCAACAAAATCAACAAATGCAGTCTAACATAATGTCACAAATGTCTGGTGCTGCTGGTGGGTCTGGTATTGCAGCGCTAGCACAATCTATGGCAAACCAAGGTGCTTTGCAAGCTCAAAAAGCTTCAGCTAGTATTGGTGCTCAAGAAGCTTCTAATCAAGAAAAATCAGCGGACGCAGAGCAAAAAATAAACATGGCTACAGCTGATGAAGCTGGTAGAATAGCTATGGCACAAGCTGGTGAGCAATCTAATTTAGACACACAGAAGAGACAGGCTGATATGGATATTCAGAATAAAGTTCTTGGTGCTGACGAGGCCTTACAGTCTGCTAAACTTGGTGAAGCTTCTAAACTTCAAATGGCAGAAGCAGAACAAGCGTCTGCTAATCAAATGGCTAAAGCTCAAGGTGAGATGGACTTGCAGAAACTTAAGGGAGAGGGTGATATGTGGAGCAAAGATAAAGAGATTGGTAAAGCAACCACTCAAATGAATATGCAAATGAGTAAAGTACAAATGTCTAACGCCCAAGCAAGTCAACCTAAAGATAGAGGATTACTTGGTAATCTATTTAGCGACGAAAGACTAAAAGAAAATATTGTTAAACTAGGTCACACGTTTGGCGATATACCGATATACAAATTTAATTACATAGGAGACGATACTTTACATATAGGTACTATGGCTCAAGATTTATTAGAAATGGGCTTAGATCATGCGGTAGGTATGAGAGACGGTTTCTATACAGTAGACTATAATTCAATAAATGTAAATATGACATCACCTCTTAAAAAAAGAAACGAGGCTGCTCAAGATAAAGCTGAGAAGTCTAAAGGTATGATGGATGCTGGTATGGATATATTATCTGAAGCTCAAAGGCGTAAGAACTGGGAAGAGTTACAAAAATATATTGTAAAGTCAGAGCCGTTAGCTAAGCAGATACGTAAACAAAAAGATATACAGTTACGACAAAACCAAAAAGATATATTAGGTGAAAAAGCACTTATAACAATACCTGGTGTTGATGGAGTAGCTAACAGCAATACATATATGAGGGTTTTAACTGAAGAGTGTAAAAGACTTCAAGATCTAATATATAAAGCAATACAAGAGGACGATTCAGAAGTTGAGCAAGATATTAACCAAAGGTTAGCTGGTATAAAAAGAATATCAGAGAGATACAGAGAGGAAACACAAGAGTTTTATGATGATCATTTTACTCAAGATAGTATGTTATCTAAGGGTTGTTCTAAGCAGCAAATTAGTTTTGGTACACAAATATTTTGTGATAACCCAGAGGCTAATTTAGTTTTTGCTACAAAGGATGATGTAGAGCAAGGTACTGAAGACTATTACAACAAGCCAGTTGTTGATGGTGCGGTATATGCTCTTTGTTATGATTTTGAAGGTGATCCTGTTATGATAAACGTATTAGATGGAAACAAAGAAACTTGGATATGTGATACTGGTAAAGTAATAGAATACATGGGTTTTTTAACAGAGACTCACAGTTCAGCTGCGGAAGCTGCTAAAAACAAAGAAGCTATGGATGTTAAACCTATATTAGGTAGAATAAACTATAAGCTTGATATGATGTTTGGAAATAATGATGGCACTGCTACTTGGAAGCACAACCAGTTAGTAATGCAGTTTTGTCACGACAGCCATATAATGAAAGATGGTAGTAGTTTTTTAAGGCATTTGTACGAACATCCTAATATTCAAAACTTAAACTATGGAGGTTTTGATTGGGACAGTATGGAGTTTAAAAGAGACTTAGGCCCTGGTGATATGGATTACTGGACGGATATAATAGATTTAGATGACAAGGTACAGTTAATATTTGCTCTAACAGATCAAGACAATCAGTTTTTTGATATTGATTTACTTAGAACATTAGTTAAAGAATACTATGCTTACAAAATTGAAAATGCTTGGTGGAAAGGTATGGGCTATGATGAGGGTAAGTTAACTGTAATGAGGTTGAAACAAAAAGAGCTAGCTAAACAAAGATATATAAAAGATAAAGCAGAGGCTATACAAGAGGGTAGAACTGAGTTTGTTTTTGATGGTCAAGTTATGCCAACAGGTATTGACAAGAAAAAGATGGAGAAAGAGCAAGAAAAACAAGCTAAAGCTAACGAGAAAAATATAACTAAGTAATATGTTTAAATCATCACCACTAAAACATAAAGAGGGAGACTCTCAGTCTCATGCGCCGTATGCCTCAGAAGAAGCTTATCACAAGAAAAACCCTGATAAAGAAAAGAAAGAGGACGGTGGTGAGGTAGACGAGGGTCCTGTGAAAAACGTTGGCATGCCTCCGGGAATGGATAAGCATATAAGCGAAGTTATAGAAAAGGGCAATGCTGAAAACGAAGCTGCTTTAACTAAAGCAAATAGTTATTTAGAAGAAAACAAAATATCAGCAAACGATTTTGATGTAAACAACGGTGTGTTTACTAATAAAAAAGATGGTAATATTCTTCATCCAGAAGATGACCCTGAAACTTACGATGCTTTAAACATGAGTATCATAGGTGATAAAGATATATTTGGTGTAAAAAAAGAGTTAGACAAAAAACAACCTAACAAAAAAGAAACAACAGAACTAAATAAAGACATTGAAGACTGGGGAATTGATTACGTTCACAATACAAAGTGGAGCGCAAACCAATTAAATGTAGCTCAGCCATCAGTTATGGACAACACTAGGGTTACTATACCTCCTCACGTTGAAATGAACTCTGCAGAACAAGTTGAGAAAAAAGAAGAAAAAGAAAACGGTTGGAGAGAGTACGGTTTTACACCAAGTGGAGATCAAGATTTTGAAACATTGTGGGCTAAGTCAAAAGGAATGGTTGCTAAAAGCAGAAATAAAACGCTTTTTGATATACCAGACGATGACCCAGAAGTTCTTAAGAATTTTAAGCAAATGGCTTTAACTCAAGAATCACAAGCTATTTACGAAAAGAAGTTAAACGAAAGTGCTGTTAAGGAAAGTAAAAGTAAGTACGGTAAGTATAATCAAGACGAAGAGGACAAAGAAAGAGAAGAAGAGGCTTTAACTGAGAGAATTTTAACGGCAGCTAGTAAAGAAGAGGGTACCAGTTCTTATGTGGATAAAATAAAAAAGAAAAGGTATATTAAAGAAGGCATGTCTGAAGAAGAGGCTACAGCTAAAGCTACCGTGGTTGAGTATGGTCCTAACTACGTTAAAGCTGAGAGCAATTTAGCAGAAGCTTATGATGTTATGCAGGCTTTTTCAGGTGAGGATAGTAATATAAACTCTGAGGTAAAAAGATTACAAAAAGCTAACAAAGATATACTTAGCAAAGAGTATACTGATCAAGCTAGTATTGACGATGCTAACAAGGCTCTTGAAGAAAATAGAGCTCAATTAAACAACTATCAAAACCAATACAACAACGCTTATAATGGTTATTCCCAAGCTTTTGAAGCATACAACAATCAAAACAAAAAAGCTTTATTACTAAACGAAACAGCTGAAGATTTTGCTAAATATGAGGATATAGTTGGTAAAGATCATGGTTTGTTTTCTAAAGCTGAAAAAAATCTTGCTGTTGGTGGTTTAAACATGGTTGCTGCTTTGGAAAACGCTGCTTACAAAACACCTGTTATAGGTCATGCTTATAAAGGTGGTATAGCTTTATTCAATCCAGAATGGTCTGAGGGTAGAGACAAGTTTCAGAAAAACTTAAGAGATGGCTCTGCTTACATATCAGAAAATATAGGCGAAACAGCTGGGTACAAAGATGTGGATAGTTGGTATAACCTAGGTGACTATGCTTTTAACACAGCTGCTCAAGCAGCACCACTAATAGCTACTATGGCTATAACTAAAAACCCTAAGTTAGCTATGGGTTTGATGTACAGTTATTACGCTGGCGACAAGTATTATGAGTTAGATAAAAATGACTGGCTAAACCAAAAAGGTAAAGAAAAGTATGGTGATGCTATGTCTCAAGTCATGTATCATGGTTTACCTCTACTAAGTGGTACGGTTGGTGCTATATCTGAAAGATTTACTTTTGGTAGAATACAAGCTTTAAAAGGTGTATGGGGTAAATCTTTAAAGGCTGGTGGACCGTTATCAAAAGGTGGTTTAAACTCTTTAAGAAAACAATTCACGCCTAAAGCTTTATTAAAGGGTGGTAAGTACAGTTTACAAGAGGGTGTTACTGAATGGTCTGATGGGTTAGGTCAGCAAATTATAAGAAGATACGCTGAAGGAGACGAAAAGGTTGTTGTTGGTGAAGGGCTTGACCAAGACTTTATGAGTGGTGTTACTGTTAGTGCTTTGTTGTTTAGAGCTCCAACTGTGGGTTTAAATGTTTTGAAAGGATATCAATCTGGTAGATCACAAAAACAAATAGATAAAAACGTAGCTAGACAAGAAGAAATTAGTAAGCTAATGAACTCTGGTAAAATATCTAAAGAAGCTAGAGAAACATTGATGGAAGAGTTTGGTGGTTTAACTCAAGCTAGCAACGATATTATAAGAAAAGATATAAACAATATAGATTTATATAGTAGAAAAGAAAAAGAAAACCTAAGAGATATAAATGTAGAGCAGTCTAAGTTAAGAAACTCGTTAAAAGACTTACAAGTTAAAAGCAACTTAACACCTAACGAAAAGAAAAAAGAGGCTATTAAGCTAAAAGAAAAGTATTACGAGCTAGAGGATACAAAGGAAAAGTTAATAAGAGTTTATGACAACGCTCAAGTAGTAAAAAAAGAAGAAGAGAGAAATAGCAGTACAGTTAAAGATGCCTCTAAAAAAGTATTTGGCGATAACATTGAAGTTATAAGTGCTAACTCTAACATTGAGGCCGCGGAGCTAATGGAGCTTAATCTTCAGGAAAGAAAAGTAGCTATACTACAGCAACACGCTAATCAGTATGGGCAAACAACACCTTTAACAGAGGCTTCTCAAAACGAAATAACTGAAATAAACCAAAGTTTAGCTGAAATACAAGATTTAAACGCTAATCCAAACCAAAAGTCATTAGCTAGAGGAGCTCTCACAGCTCATGGGTTTATAACGCCTAAAGACGCTAATGGAAGACAGCAAATAATACTTAACACTAAAGCGTCATTAAAAGATGGTTTTGTAACAACAGCTCAACATGAGTTCTTACACGCTGTTTTAAATGAGACGTTAAAGAATGACGATGGTGCTAGGGTTGCTATGGGTGAAGCTTTAATGGATTACATTGGAGAAATAAACACAGGTAGCT
>TARA_B110000046_G_scaffold11581_1_pt1 | contig 20990 bp, 26 predicted proteins | sample TARA_B110000046 | Tara Oceans TARA_B110000046 (sample SAMEA4397157) | marine metagenome | biome: Polar Biome; feature: [DCM] deep chlorophyll maximum layer (ENVO:01000326); material: water (ENVO:00002006), including particulate matter (ENVO:01000060) such as... | depth 40 m
TCCGCTCGTGGTAAAACGGCAAAGACTCCCAGCAGACCAATGTCCGCCCCAGTTGCTAACAAGGCATATAATGTGGCAGCCAGTAAAATGGTTAATGCTATAAAAACTGCATATCTCACTGTTATAAAAAGAAGAATAAAAACAATTTCAACTAGAAATGAGCGCAAACCAGCAAAATTATATTTTTTATATGATACTTTTCGTATAGTTAGCGCATCTGTTATTCATAGAAGATGGGTCAAACTATATGGTATGCCCACTACAATCGATGAGAATAAGATTAGAAAAGATATTGATGAAAATTTCATACCTGTATATCAAAATTCAAGCAAAGTTGTGAGATTAAAGAATATATCTGAGACTCAACCAACCGTTCTAAATTTTGATGAAAAAACTTTATTCAGATGGTTCTTCTTAATGTGGTTAGATTCACACCACGATGGAACTACGTCGTCAACTTCGTCATTTTTTAAATATTTAGATTTTATAAATGTCAATAATAATTATATTCAAAAAGCAATAAAATCATATGATTATAGAAATGATAAACTCATAACATCTGGTTACTTTGGTAAAGTTATGGAAAATGGTGATATTACGCCACCAACAAAAGGTAGATTTGAGGCAGTTATGAAGACTCAGTTATTTAATTTTTTTACAAATAGTAATAATGTCATATCATTAAGAAGAAACTCCAAGATTACACGCGGCAAGTTATCAGTTGCACTTGATCAGGAACATGCTGCATCTATATCTTTATTTGTAACTGGTAATCACGAGAATATGGTAAATAAAATAACTGTAGCAAATTTTATGGACCCTGGTGTATATATGCAAAATGGTATAGGTTTAAATGACGATTTTGATAAATTCTTTGTTTCAAAAACAAACAATACAGAATTATTTAAAAAACTAAATAATGACTATATCGTCAATACATTCTTATTCAGTATGAGATATAAAAATGTTCCATTTATGGAATTAAGAACATTCTTGAATTCCCACAACAATCTCGACCCCGTAAGTTACGAAAAATCTAGACCTATAAAACTTGAGATGAAATATTTAATGAACAATGGTATAATATCAGATTGGAAAGATATTACGCCTTCTAAGAAAGAAAAGAATACTACATTTGAAGGTGTTATGAATAAATATTTTGGCGACTGTTTACAAGGACTTGTTGTTGCCACAAATAACAAATTTAGACCAAATAATCCAATACATTTAGCGACTGGTGACGGGGCATTTGCTGGTGTGTTTGGTAACATATGCGATGCTATTGAGGTTCCAACCAGATTAGTAGTTGACAACGCACTAGCCGAGGGTATTTTAGATATATATTACTTGCCAGATGATATTCAAATAACCGGTCTCATTAACAAACCAAATGCATCTGGGAATGTCGCTAGTAGCCATATGGCCTAAGGCACCAAGATAGTCTTGTTGCAGTCAACATAATCTAAAAATATAGTTCCTTCCTTATATGGTGTGGGTTTGAATAGAAATGTGATTTCTGTTTCAGTGTGTACCATATTATTATTATTTGCCTTTGTCCTTGTAATCTTGTCCACTCTTTCAACAATGGACATATCAACATCATACCCTCTGATGTTGATATAGTCTTTTCCATTTTGGGCTATCACTCGACTTGTCGCTTTGATACTATACTTACCAAAACCCTTCTTTGGTATACTTGGTGCCTTTGGTCCAGATGGTATTAAAACCGGCATACTATATTAATATAATGTCAAGTTTATTTTTTATCACTCTCAACAATCAAGTACTTAACACGAGAATCAAGTCAAGAACTTGTCTCATAGGAATAACTGAGAAACCTACAGCTAAAAGAATCAAAAAAGTTTTAAATGATCCAAAGATTGAAGTATCAGAAATTGATTATATGAAGGATGAATTTTATGAAATGTTAAAGTTGAATCAATTTACTTTAATGGTGACAACCGATGTTACATTTAACGATGAGGGGTTTGAACTTGGTGGAGATATTATAGATAGCCCGGATGTCTCACAGGATGAACTTTCGAGTCACTTTGAAAAATTATATGTTCAAGATTATCCCAAGGAATAGAAGCTATATATGTATAAGTAAGTTCCCTTGGCAGCATCAATGTATTCACAGATTGCCAACAACACCTTTAGTTATGTGCTGACTCTCGATGAGGTTAGGTCTGCTATACCAGAGGAGTTCCGCCCCTCATGGGTTAAGATTACAACAATAACTATGGTGTCAACTTTAACAGACAAAGTTGATATTCACAAGTTTCGTGACCGTATGGAAAAACTTGGGTCAGTCAAGCTTCGGATGTCTAGTTCCAAATCGGGTGGCTTCGAGTGGAAGCTCAAACCAACAACCTTTTATAACCAGGTGACCCTTGGGTATCAGGATGCCTACAGCACCAAGTCTGTCAAGGTTTTTCCAAATGGTAGCATCCAGGTTGCAGGTTGTAGCGATCTTTTTGATTGTAAAAGAATTATTACACAATTGATTTTTCTTTTGAAAAATATTTTACAACTTGAAAAAGGAATTTCTGCAAATGATTTTAGAATTGTTATGATTAACACAAACTTTAGTCTCAATAAATTTATAAATCTTTTCGAAGTTGCTGAGCATTTTGGGACGAATGAAAATTTCAATGTTTCATTTGACCCCGACAGATATTCGGCAGTCAAAGTAAAGTTCAAGCCGGCTGCAGACATGAAGGAGGTTACAACAAGTATTTTCAGCACAGGCAAGATTATTGTTACAGGTGCTGAAACTCTGAAGGAGATTGCATTTGCTTACAACATTATCAACCGTTTTTTGAATTTGAAACCAAGCATATATGTTCAAGATTCACCAACAAAGGACCTATTTAATATTTTTATGGGATACAAAATTGACTCTTGGATTAAAAAGCTCAGGGCTGATAGTTTTGAATCCTGGATTCCTACGAAAACAAATATGCAAATTAATTTCTAGAAATATAGTAAATGTCTCAGCGACTTGGAATGGCAGATGGTAGATGTTTCACAATCTCAACTTCTTCACATCTTCTTAATGATTATGTAATGAACTCGAATGGTGTTTCGTTGGCTGATAACTATAGTTATCGTCAGCTTCTCCAGCAGAGAGGACCCGATATTGTGAATGACATCCAGGCAATGCAGCAGTCGGGTGGTAACGCTCCTCACTGCCAGAGCTGCGATAAGCCCCTCTTAAAAGTTCCAAACACATATTAGATGACGTGCTGCCACGTTGGTTGTAGAAATGTAATACTAATGGATTCACATTGTACCCGCCATATCAAGCAGCAGTGTTCAATCTGTTTTGAACCAGTTCGTAGTACCAACTCACCCAACACAAAGCGTCTTAGGTGTGGTCATTCATTTCATCTGGGGTGTATTCTTGATTGGTTTGTAGATTCGGATGAGTGCCCCGTATGTAGACAGGTTCAAAAGAATGATAGTTTATTGTCCTTTAAAATGAAAATTCAGCGCGAATTACGAGAGAAATACAAGCATGCAATAGCCTCATATGAAGATGAAATCAATAGGTTGCGTAGTAATAGGTGAAAAAAGATGGTCATCAGTAGTAAGATGACCGGTAGATGTACGGGTACAACTGTATCTGGCAATCGGTGTAAAAACAGTGCCAATTGCCACATACACAAAGAACCTTGCTCTATTTGCCTATCTAGTATCAGTGCGAATACACGACGCACGCTTCCATGTGGGCATGAATTTCACACTGGATGTATAGATAGGCTAAAAGCGAGTGGTTCGAATCAGTGTCCGTTATGCAGAAAATTATTTGATGTTTCGCAATTCAAGATTTCACTCGAAATCGTAAATACCAGGACGAATAGGACAACTACAACTGACCTCCCTAGTGAAACAATTCTAGATATTTTTGATGGTATCAACTTTGATTTTTCACAACAGATGACAGAACTTAATTTTGATTTTGACACTCTACAGGATTTACAAGCGCTTCTTAATGACATTGGTGTTAGCAACACCGACATTGATCCCGCTATTTTTGACACAGAATGAGTTGCAATATTTACTGTAATTGTATGCGTACTTTTTATCAGATTTGATTGGGTTCAGAATGGCTCTGCCACTGGCATCAGTCAACAGAGGACCAGCACCCCAACCCTGTTTGTGACTCCATACATTTGCCTTGAACATAATCTTCTTGCCAGGTGTCAACTTCTTTGATTCCAACTGCTTTGCCACAGCCCTCTTTATCCTTGTTTCTGGAACCTTGAAGAATCCAGCAATTTTTTTATAAGTGTCACCAGGTTTGATTTTGTATTCAATCTCATTGTGCTGCTTGTAAAAATGAAAATCTCCATTGGAATTCCCAAATTTATTTGATGGTGCAACAAACATCATAATTTTATAGTGACCTGGTTTGCAAGTTGCGCAAGCCTTGGTTCTGTACACCTTCTTTGGATTATCTGAAACAACGCGCATCCCAAGATTTCCACACTTGCGATAGTCATGCATTCCACCATTTTTACCAACTCTTTCACCAGGCTGTGCTTTATTGAAACGGAATTTCTCAAAATCATGAACAGCATAGGCATAGCAATTATTTGAAACCTTCCCAAGAGAGGCCCAGGGTTCGTATGTATATTTATGAGCGCCTGTAGACTGAGGTAATCTAGTTTTATTTCTAACACACGCAGTCACCATTACAATTATTATTGAAAAAAAATATTTCCCAATAGTAAATGTTTAAGGAGCTTGTTCAGGCAAAGAACAAAGACGATGCTACTAAGGCTATTATCTCGTTCGCCCTTATGGTGCTCATCAGCACGTTCCTCCTCAGATTTTTGTGGAATCAGGGACTAGTGAAGCACATCACTGTATTCAAGCCAGTTGGTTCATTTACAGATGCGTTCCTGTTGTCGCTGGGTCTTGGTGTGCTCAAGTGCTGTTAGATTTAAAGCTCCTTGAAACCCTCAACAACCTCGCCATTTGCGAGCTTCATGGTTGGGAATGCGCTGATACCACCACAATCCTCCTTGTCGCACTCGACATAATTGTAGCTAATACCCTTCTTATCAAGATGGGCAATCTGCTTACGGGTCCAACCGCAGCCGTTGGTGCCGTAAACAGTCAACTTAGCGGCGCCGCCGCCTGAAATCTTTGGGGCCGAACCGAAAAGAACATAAAGGAGCGCAAGAGCGATGAGGATATTAAGCCAGAGCATTCTTAATCATAGCACATATTTTTTCTTTGGACTGTTTGTCAACCCCGGTTATTCCGAGCGCCTTAGCCTTGGCGACAATCACATCCTTTTTGAAGGTTTCACACTTCTTGCCTCTCGATGAACCATTGACGAATTTTACAGAGTTCTTGTTGAGTATAACACCAGCTTTTATGCCAAGTTGAGTCTTTGGTGAATTCTTCAGAAGTTTCATCATCTTTGATTCTTTCTTTACGGGAGACTTTTTCAGTTTGGATGGGTCAATCTCTGGCTGAACCAGTCTACTCTTTTGTGCCGGAGCCACCGGAACTGGGCGCATAACGGGCTTAACCTTGTACTTTTCGATATTTGCCATCTTGAACTTTGGTGGCGAAACCCTCTTTGGTGAAGGAAGCTTGGGTCTGGCAACCACCTTCTTTGGTGAAGGAAGCTTGGGTCTGGCAACCACCTTCTTTGTTACTGGGCTTAAAGTCTGGTTAGGAGACTTGCGAGACACCTTCGGTGATGAAGATGTTTTCTTGGCAATGGGTGCGACTCTGGTCATATTCTTTGGGAATGAATTGACTGCTGGTATAACTGTATTGCCTTTTGGTCTAAAGAATCTGAACATCTTATCATTTAAAAGTTGGTCAAACGACGGGAGTCTGGAATGGTCTACACCGTATCTAAGTCTATTCTTATTAACCATAGGTGATTCGGATGTAAGGTAATCAGCGGGAAAGTGTCTGTTTATGAACCTTTTAACCTTCTCGTCCTTTGAAGTCATATGAAGGTCATTTAGGAAGAAATGGATATCATACATTGGGTTGTTATCCGTAGCGATGCCGTAGTCATACTTGTACTCGCCAGACTGTACCTTTTGATTTCTAAAACCTTCAGTTTGCATGTTTGCAAAACCAAAGTCACCTATAACCGCGCTCATACCAATATTTGGAACTGCGAAAGCCCCATAACGTATGGAACCCTTTGTAGTAACGCGATCATCTATAAACACATTATCGAGATGAAGGTCATTGTGTCTGAATGTTGGAAACTTCTTGTGAAGTTCAGCAAGTGTCCAGATAACCTGGAACAGTAACACACGATAATGAAGTTCTCTCAATTTGTCGGTGTATTTACCAAGAAGTCTCTTGATTGATCCAAAAGAGTAATATTCAAGATAAAGAACAGACTTAATAGGCGCTACACACTTTTTGTAATAATACGCATGAGTGATATTTGGTGATACTCCTATGAACTTTTTCATAAAGTTATACTCAAGACGATTCTCCTTCGCGTCAGCCATCTTAATGGCCACCTCCTTCTTACACGACTTATCTACACAACCTATGTAGACGGTTCCGTATGCACCCTTACCAATCATACCAATACCGCCGCGAATCGTCAGACCTGGTTTGTATTTTAAACGCAGTGGTGCATTTGAAACAACCTTCATCAATCTGAAACCAAAGTCACTGGACCCATTCGTAACTTTATAGAGAGCTTTGGCTGGGTCACAATTATACTTATTTAGGGTTTTTATTAATTCATCACCCAATACCTTTTTATTTTTTAGAGTTTTGTACTCATATAAATTATTACTTAATGCGCTTACATCCTCAATGTAATCATATACGGCACTACTCATTTATATTTACCAAGAAAATTACTCATCGTCAACCAAATCCTCATCCTCAGCCTCTGCACCCATAGGGTCAATACCCTGAAAGGCGAAGGAAGGCAGGCGCTTGGACTCCTCAAACAGGCTCTGCTGCAGGCGAACACTCACACCAAACTTGTTATCGATGAACCAAATCTGGTTAATCTCAATGATTGTGAGAACCTTCTGACCCTTCTCAATGGTATCAAGAGGGACATTCTCCCGGCGGCAGTTGTAAGCCTCGGGAACAAAGTTACCAGTCTTGAGGTCAGTCATAACCTTGGCCTTCATAGTAGAAGCATAGTCATCCTTACCAGGGCGAACGAGAGGCTTGTAGAGCGCCTCCTTGAGAACAGAGATGTTATACTTCTTGCCGAGCCACTCAACAGAGTTCTCGGCAACTGCACTGATGACCACCTCATCAAGCTTGCTGATACGCTGTTGAATGTCCATCAGGTTCTCATCGTTCTTGTCGAACGAGAGGTCAAGAGAATAGGATGTCTTCTTAGTGTTTTCATCAGTAAACGCACTCAGACCAAATGGAGCGCGCATATATGGGAGCTGGATGTAGAGCTTCTTACCGCCAGCGCCAGACAAGAAAACAGACTTACCACCATTCTTGTTGCGGCGAAGCTTGGAGAAGGAGACCGAAGAAGCATCGAAAGTGGAAGCAGTCTGAATCTGGATGGAAGCCATTGTACTACTTTTCTTACATATGGTGGCTGGACTTTAAGTAATTTTTTTTCTACCCAGAGAGTATAATGGGTCTAGTCAAGAATTGCGAGTGTAACTGCAATGGCAAAAAGCAGGAGGATAAGTTTATGATCTCTATAATATCGGCACTGGTGTTCTTCATAGTGGCGAACCCAGAAACCTTTAAGTTGGTCCGCCGCCTGGTCGGCTCGTGGGTGGCAACCCCAACAGGCTGCCCCTCTATGATGGGTCTGATCCTTCACGCAGCCGTCTTTATGCTGGTTGTGTGGGGTATGATGAACTTAAAAAGGGAGAGTATGGAGGGTGTGGAGATTGATGAGGAAGAGGTCATGGTTGAAGAGTCAGAGCCAATGATGGAGCCAGAGCCAATGATGGAGCCAGAGCCAATGATGGAGCCAGTTGTCCAGGAGCCACCATCCAGAATGAGCAAGGTTCTGGGTATGGATATGAATATGGCGGACGCACTGGAGTCTGGTAGTTACAAGACTTGCGGTTGCTCGGATGGTAGCCGTATCGTCATCATGAATTAAATGTGATTATATAATAATGATTATATTGATTTTGGTACTACTGGTTCTAGCGTATGCCGGTTTCCTAGTGTACCAGGTAGTGTTTGAAAACCGTCCACTTTTCAATGTAAAGACATGGAATCCTCTTGCGTATGAGAAGGGTATAAAGGATGAGCCCGTAGTCGCAATCGACGACCCGTCAGCCCCAACAGTGGTTGGATTGAAATGCCGTTTTCCAGGTTCGGATGTTTTAAACAACAAGATATTTGACAAAGAAGGTGATTCACTCGATTTGAACAAGGAGGTTGCTTGCACAAGTTGCAATCAATATGTATACAAATCGGGTGGTAAATGTTCTCTTTACCGTTATGACAAAGACTTTAACGAGAGGGGAACTTTCAAGCCAAGTGTAGGAACCTGTACCTCCCGTTCTAAAATTGGAGCTTGTCCATTCTAGAAATCTTCATCAAATGTCACATTTTCGCAATTATCATCAAACTTTCCATAGTCCCCAACACGCTTCTCAAAGAAGTTTGTCTTTCCATCCAATGCTATGTTTTCCATAAAATCGAATGGATTTGTCGCGTTCCAAACCGGCGAAAAGCCCAATTGTTTCAGAAGTCTATCAGAAACATATTCAATATAGATTGACATCTTTTCAGAACTCATTCCAATAAGTTTGCATGGGAGTGCCTCCAATATGAATTGCTTCTCAATGACGACGGCTTCTTTGATAATATTAACAACAGTCTTTTCAGAAGCCTTGTTATTGAGCATGCTAAATAATTCAACTGCAAAATCCTGGTGAAGCCCTTCATCGCGGCTAATAAGCTCATTACTGAATGATAATCCGGGCATCAAACCACGCTTCTTCAACCAGAATATAGCACAGAACGAACCACTGAAAAAGATTCCTTCAACACAAGCAAATGCCACTAAGCGGTTTGCAAATGGCTGCGAGGTATCAAACCATTTCATTGCCCAGTCAGCCTTATTTTTAACGCATTCAACTGTTTCCATAGCTCGGAACAGGTGGTCCTTTTCAACTGGGTCCTTCACATATTTGTCGATGAGTAGACTATAAGTTTCGCCGTGGATCATCTCATTATGTTGCTGATATGCGTAAAATGACCTAGCTTCCGGAACCTGAACCTCATTTGCAAAGTTTACATTGAGATTTTCAAAAACAATTCCATCCGATGACGCGAAAAACGCTAGGATATATTTGAGAAATCTCTGCTCGTTATCATTCATAGAATTCCAATCATCCAGATCTTTACTAAAATCAATTTCTTCGGCTGTCCAATTAGACATCTGCGCCTTTTTATACATCGCCCAAAGGTTTGGGTGCCTAATTGGGAAAATGGTAAACCTATTTGGATTTTCTGCGAGGATGGGTTCATGTACAAGCGACTCAAGTTCTTCTTCAAAGTCAAATATATTACCAACATGTTTACCGTCAACGAAGATTTGAGGATATGCTGTGATTCTCTTGCCACAAATTACTTCAAGTTCTGCCTTTTCTTTGTTCTGCTTCTCGTAGGTGTGGTTATATTGTTTGCACAACTCGACGGCTTTATCACATAGGGGGCAGTCTGGTTTAGAATAGATTATGACCTTCATGATAATATCCCTGAATATTTTGTTCTCAAATCTTAAATATGCTCACACCCCAGGATATCTTCCCCCACGAAGTCATCAAGGTTCTAGTTGACTTTGATGGTGTGGAAGAAGAACTATACGCAAAAGTTCTTAGGAATGATGATATAAGTATCATGGTTACATATCTCAGTCCAACTTCAAAAGTCTACAAAGGTGCTTGTGTATATTCATTTGAATCAACCGCCGAGCGAGTAAACTTTGATAGCATATCAGAACATCACGTGGGTGTAATAGATATTACAGATATAGACATGACTCATATTGGAAAGAATATGTTTGTATTCAACTGCGAGATAATAAATGACCACGACTCGGATATAGAAGATGAATCGGATGAAGACGAACAGACCGAGGAAAACGACTTTGTGGTGTCAGACGGAGAATGCGCAACGCCTAGGACGCTGGGTATATCAGACCACCAAGAAGTTGATGAAAAGTGGAATGAGTGGCAGCCCTCAACATCAGGTGGGAGACACTTTAAGGGTGTTATAGACACTATAGAATGTCGTGTTAGGCACCAAGCTGATGAAAAAAACTTTGCGTGATGCGTTCCCAAGTTGTGAAAATTATAGAATCCTAAAGTATCTTGAATATGTGCGACTATGCCGACATCTGGGCAGACTTTGAGGCTTCATTACCCAAGCCTACTACTATACATGTATTTCACAGCGACGAATTTGTATGCAAGTGTGGAGGTGTGAAAGTTTTCAATTCAGAAAATCTCCCCACATGCACAAGTTGTGCACGCGTAGACAGCGTGTATGTTGACCATAGACCAGAGTGGACCAGTGGTGTCTCGGAAGGCGGTGTCTCAAGTGACCCTTCGCGATGCGGAAATATGACGGCTGACATTGACCTCTTCTCTTCTGCTTGGGGTACTGGTACTGTCATCAGTACTTACAAATCATCTTCTTATGCCATGAAGCGCATGGCTCGTATCAATTTTCACGCGGCAATGAATCACAAGGACCGTGCACTTTACCATGCGTATCAGGATATTGAAAGGGCTGCCAATATTCTCGAATTGCCATCGACTACTATAAAAAATGCAAAAGTTCTCTACAAAAAATTCAACAACGATACTTTGACCCGCGGCGCGGTTCGGACTGGTATCAAGGCAAATTGTGTACTTTTTGCCTGTAAAATTGAGAATTTTCCTAGGACGACCAAAGAGATTGCTGATGCATTTTCCATCCCAACCAAGGATATCAGCAGAACTTCGAATATGATTAAGGAGGCTCTTGTTGGTAAGACAAATACTTCCAAGATTACCCGTCCAGCTGATGTTGTTGGGCGTTTGCTTAATGAATTTGGTGTGATCGATGGGCGGACTCGTATGAAGTGTGTCAACTTTTGTAAAAGTTTGGAAAATTGTGTACCCTTGATGTCAAAGACTCCAAACAGCATTGCGTCTGCGGTTATACTTCATGTTCTTGGTGAAAACACGACTAGAGCAGATGTCTGCAGAAAATGTAACATTTCCGCCCCAACCCTAGTAAAGATAGAAAACATAGTTAAACAGCACATTAGTTAGATTGTAAATGGTCAAACTATTTCTTTCCACTCCCTGCTATGGAGGTCTATGTCTTGAACCATACTTGACTAGTATCCTCCGCCTTCAGATTCTCATGATTCAGAAAGGACATCAACTTATGATTGATACCACCGAGAATGAGAGTCTTGTCCACCGCGCCAGAAATGTTTCGGTTGGTAGATATCTGCAAAAAACTGACGCGGAGTACTTTATGTTTATTGATGCCGATGTTCACTTTGACCCAGAGTCTGCTGTCCGTCTCTTGGAGTCTGGTCATGACATCTCAGTTGCATGCTACCCCAAGAAGTGTGTTATGTGGGAACAGGCAAAACAGTTAGTTAAACAGGGGGACCAGCGAGACCCGGCCAAGATGGCCTCGTCTCTGGTTGTAAATTTTGGCGCCAATAATCGCCCAGTTATTAACGGTTTCATTGAGATTCTTGATGGACCAACGGGTTTTATGATGATTAAGAGGGATGTTTTCAAAAAGTTGGAGGAAAAGTTTCCAGAACTATGGTGTAAGAATGATCATCAGAACCGTGACTTTGATGATTACCACGCTTGCTTTGACTGTATGATTGACCCAGAGTCGAGGCGTTATCTATCAGAGGACTATGCATTCTGTCGCCGGTATCAACAGACGGGTGGGAAGATTTTTGCAGATATCAATACAACTTTGGGACATGTGGGTAATCTTCCATTCAGTGCCTGCTTAAACGATAGGCTTAAGGCGAAGGTTGCCTAAATGTGTAATGAAGTTGAATACTATTATAACAATCCGTAGCAAGACATGTCATGTAAAGACACTTCATACCATGTTACGCCTGAATATACTTTGCCTTGAACGAGGTGTTCAGCATGAGATTTCATATATAAATGATGATGTTCACGCAAAGAATGACATTATCAAGAGAAAGATGAAGGATTGTGATAAGCTGTTCTTCATTGACTTTGGAATTCATGTGGATGAAGGGTCACTTTTGAAGATTTTTGAAAATCATGATTGCCTTGTTTTCCCAGCCGCCAGTGAGGGTATTGATTGGGAGATGTTCAAGACGAAGATTCTCAATGATGTTGAAGAACCAGTTGAGCAGATTGGACTCCACTTTGATACAGAGATTGGCAATAAGGTTTCTGATGACATTTACAAAGTTGTCAAGACCAATCCAAAGAGTTGGGTCGTCAAAGGTCCTCTTATGCACAAGACTCTAAAGAATAAAAAGTCACCCGGAATTACTTTGCCACTCAAGTTTGATGAGATGTTTGAGAGGCTCGGTAAGAATGGTATGAAAATTTATGCGTATAGTGGTGCCAAGTTGACGGTGACATACCCCCATGAATGCTTATCCAACATTCTCGAAGCTGCCGGTGTTTCTCTCAAATAAATCTTAAAGTTTTTAGGCGTTTTTCTAGTAAATGAACGACACTCTTGAAAAGGTTCCTTTTATTGACACTCGTGTGTGGAAGGTGAAGGCAAACTCTCCCCTCCATCAAGAGGCTAACCTTTTCATACACACCGTGTGGGGTACTCTCCGCAATGGTCAAGCTCCTCCAATCTTTCCCGGGCCTCAGCCAACTTCTATTGCTCGCAGGCACCTCCCTTTGCTCAAACAGAAACATTACTTTGTTTGTGAAAAGACTGACGGGACTCGTTATGGTATGATTTGTTTTATGTCTGACGGAAAGAAGATATGCCTACTTGTGAATAGGGCTCTTGATATGTATCTGATGCCTCTTAATATGCCTCGGAGCGCTTATAAAGGTACCTTTCTGGATGGTGAACTCGTCAAACTCAAAGATGGCAGCTGGAACTTTGTAGTCTATGACGGTGTGGCCATTTCTGGTGAGCATATTGGTGGTCTTACTCTTGAACACCGCCTCGGTGTCTGTAACAAGTTTGTCACTGGTATTCTACGAACTACAAAGGACTCTGTCAAATCGGTATATGTTAAAAAATTTTGGAACCTTGATAGTCTCGATAATCTGTTGTCTCATGAATTTCCATACGAAACTGATGGACTTGTTTTCACACCCAATCGGGAACCAGTTCGCGTCGGCACACATGACACTCTATTCAAGTGGAAGCCGCGGGATAAGAATACAGTTGACTTTCAGGTGAAGGGACGGCGCCTACATGTGCAAGAGAAGGGTCTGCTGGTCTACGAGTGTGATATTGACCAGGATTACTCAGATGATACTATTGTCGAGTGCAAGTACATTCCTCATTTAAGGAAGTGGATTCCTATTGGAGTAAGAACTGACAAGCACCACCCAAACAACCGTAGGACTTTTTACAAAACTTTGGAGAATATCCGTGAGGACATCCAAATTAATGAATTCCCCAGGAAAGTTTAATTTTGTCAAAGATGTTTACACCAAAAAGGTATTTGAAGAAACTTTTCAAATTATTTCAAATATTGATGGAGGTTGGGAATTTTTAAAAACTTTTGAACCTCATAAAAATAAGGGATTTATGTTTTCAGACCATCCTATACTTTCCAATATATCACGCGCCGTAGAAAAATGTAATCACGGTCATAGCGGTGCAAGCTGGGGTATGACGATGAGGACAATGGAATGTATTGCCAAGAATGGTTGGGATGATTATGTAACTAACTGCTTGTAGATGAATAGATAGTGATTTGCGTGTAATGGAACAGATTTAACCTCTTGAACAACTGCGTCATTTTTTATATACCATCGCCCTTTGTGTTTAGTAAATGCTATGTAGTGCCCAGACGAAGTTCCTCCCTGATGAACACAGGTTGCCATCAATTCGTAGTTTGTATTAATCTGATGTGATTCGGGGTGTAAAAACTTTTTCATATCCAAGTGACTTTCAAGTTTCACTGGAGCCTTTATCCCGAGTGTGAAGGCCAAAGTCTTTGGTAGTTCCCAAAACATACTGCGGGTAGCTGATGCGTCCCACACCTTTCCATCATCATCTTTATATTTCTCCAAGGCTTGCCATTGTTGGTCAGCTTCAATAAGTTCTAAAATATTTTGAGATGGTTTTGTTGGAAATAAAATATTCACACTAAAGTTGTCAAAAGTTTTTGATTTTCCATTTGGGTAAACAACTTCTTGAACTTTTTTGCCGTAAAAAATTTTTTTGACAAGTGGAACACTTTCGTCAAGAATATCAATCATGCAGACAAATGCCTCCTGGGCATCATGCTGCTGACCTGAAACAAAATTCTTAAATTTTGTCTGAAAGTGTCCCAAGATGGCTCGAGGACATATAGGACAACTCTTAACCATCCATTGGTCTCGTACCAGTTGTTGATACGCTCGCGTAAACTCACACAGGCCTTTGTAGTCCCTCAGTATAAAAAAGTTGGACAGGCTTGGGACCTGTAAAAGTGCTTGGAGTGCACTGTTGAAGTAGCAAGTGTTTCCCAGGTTTTCCATTTAAAAGTAAGAAGCGTATATTTTTCAACGAAATGAACACAGCCTTCGAGTCCATCAAGCCTGAGTTTGACAAGTACAAGAACTACAAACATGTTGAATTCGAACTCAGACTTGGTAAGGTTATAACTCGTAATGGTAAGGGTCCGGAACAGTTTGATACCAATGTTGGGTATGACACTTTTCACAAAATTCTTGAGGGTTTGAAAAACTATCAGGGTTGGGAAAGTATCAAGGAGTCTGAGGTTGATATTTTCTATGATGGCGAAAACCGGTATATTTTTGAAGGCGAGTCTGATGACTGTACAGCCTGCACCAAAAATAAAATTAGGAACATCAATCTGAAACTCGATAACAAACCCTTTGATGCCAGGTTTGGTATTGCCACTGAAATCCCAATCAAAAACCCAAATGTTCCTGATGAAGCTGAACAGAAATCCCGCAAGCGCTGGTCATTTATTCGCAAGAACCTCTCAATTGATATGTCCATCGTCAAGGGTGGTGGTTCATTTGACCCAGACGCCGAGGAGGATGGTGTATTTCAGGTTGAATTGGAGATTATTGACCCTTTCAAGGTAAAGTCTGTTGATGAACTCTACAACATTTGTTGGAAGGTTGAGGATATTTTAAAATTGTTGGAAAGTAAGTAAGTATGTGGATATTCTTGGTGATACTAATTCTTGTTTTTACGCTTTGGACCAAGCCAAGCCATGAGGTGAAGGCGGGTGGTTATGAGTCAACCTACTTTCACATCAGTGGGGGTTCTTCAAAGGATATCTTTGAAAAGATGAAGGCTGAAGGTGTATCGGAACAGTCTTTAACAGAATTCGCTCAGATGGAGGACCAGTTCCTTGGTATGGAGAAGGAATCAGCTTGTTTCAAGCGTTCTAGAAAAATGGAGGCTATTGCTCTATCTCAACAGATAAAGGAACGATTCAAGGGGTACAACTTTGCGTACCACACACTTCACATTAAACAGACTGCAGAACCAGACAAGAATATCAATAAGCATCTAGTATGTTAACCAAATTGAACAGTAGGGTTTTGTGCTTACACACCTCCATATCACGCTTATTCTCAATGACATACAAAATGAGTTCATTGTCGTCTTCAACTGGTGTTGATTCTAGGTCATTAATATAATAAGCCTCCATATCTGATACAGAAGTATTCTTTCTCCCTTCTACAATATAATCAGCCGCAACATAGACCAATGCGTCTAAAAATTCCTCTTTTGCCATCTCCATCCAGGAATTTTTAGGCGTTCCCCAAGTTGTGGTGTCCATATTAACCCTGACACCGTGCCCATATTTAGACTTTCCCAGCTCTAAGCGAGCCTTGATGTCCTCCATTTAATAAACTATACACTCTTCCCCTTAATTGTTATTGTTGCTATTGTTATTTGCAAAAGCCCTATTAAGTTCAGCTGCCAAAGCCCTCTGATTATTTGTAGCCTTGTTTGCAAATCTCTGAATTGCGTCGCACATCTCACTCTTCTTGAGTGATGGATCTATGTTAAGACCTAGACCCCTGGCAATTGCGCGGATATCATCCCTTCTAAAGGTGTCACATACCCTCTTACCAATCATTCTGCCACGAATCTTGAGAACCTTACCACCATATCTAAGATTTGCACCATTGAGAGTCACATTCTTAGCTTTATTGGACTTTTTGATTACGTTGATGAGATTTTCCTTTTTCATTTTGCCATTGATACCGGCAATCTTCATACGCTTGGCAATGTTGTGGAGACCCTCGCGTGTATAGCGTTTGGCCTGGCGACTACCAATCATAAAGCCAGACTTAGGGTCATTGCGCACTGATATAGTAAGATTGGCACTTGTCACATTGTTAGGCTTATTGTTGGTATTCTGACCAAACCCAAAGATTCTTCTAACATTGGCGGGAACCTTAACACCCGCTTTATTGTACGCGGCTCTCACCTTATTTCCCGAGTACTTCAGGGATCTTGGAATTTTATAGCAACATGGCTGTCCCTGTGGGTTTGGACGCACATAGTGTTCGGGCTTGGGGCATGTGCCCTGGAAACTATACGGAACTGGGCGATGAGTTTTTGGGCACGTTGTACCTCTACGCGTTACTTCCGGAGCAGGCTTATTTGTTTTCGTTTTTGAGGCTTTTGTTTTGCGAGGTGCCACCGGTCTACGATTTATTGCCCCTCTTAACGCACTTGTACCTTTGAGTCTATTCACCAAATCCAAACCAACCATCTGATAGGCGGCCAAAAGCTCAGTTGGTGATTTTACACCCATAATCTGGAAGTGTCCCGAAACAGAAATACTCATTTGAAAAGTTGGATATTTCACTTTAAGCATTGCAGATCTCTCTGGATCATATGTTATATATATAGCCTCGGGCACCATATTTCTGGTTATCCTACCGGGATTGATCGCGCTATTTATCCTAAACTGACCAGATAAATTTGTAAATTCAATTTGTGCACCAAGCAGGTCCACCGCATTCCCGACATATCTTGAAACGATATGCCTTCTAACAAAATTTGGTTGTTCATTTAACTGTCTTTCCATATCACGATTATAGTCAATTCCAACATAACCACACGAAATTGTCATTTTACCATTCTTATATAACCTAACAGTTCCACCTTTCTCTTCACCATTCTTTGAAACTCTAATCATAAACTCAAGTACATCCAAAGTGGAATTTCTTGAACCACCAACCTCACCATATTCTTTCGTGGCTTCTTTGATCTTCTGGAAACGCCCAACTCTCCCAATAGTTTTAAGAACTTCAACCCTGAATCCACCACGGACATTTTCAGCATTTCTTGGACCTCTAAAAAGTCCAGATAAATTCAATTCTTCACTACCTTCTATAACCACACTATAAAGCGTTGGATAAAGAGGAGTTGCGCTGATAGCGCGATTGTTATTGTTATTGTTATTGTTATTTGTGTCCCAATTCATAGGGAATAAATTTGGGGACCTCCTAGCCATTTAGTATATCACAAGATTTTAGTAATCATTGCCAAAGTTTGCACTTTCGTCAACCACATCAATACCATATATGATTGGCTGTGGGGGATATGCACGACCCTGGTATGTAACAGCCTCGAGACGCACCTCGAGGTCCCTTGTACTGAACGGACCAGCGTAGAAATCTGGATTGAACTTGAACTTTCCAAGATTGTTTTCCTGACAATGCTGGTTGAAAATCTGCGTAAATAACTTCTGAGGACAGAAAAGTTCGGCACCATACTTGACCTTTTCGCAAGCCAAGAAGTTCTGAAGGCTGTTCGTGACCATTGCAACCTGTGTCTGGATAGCCTTGAAGTACTTTGGAACAACATTCCAAATATCCTGGTTTGGATACTTTTGCGAGTATTCAAGATACGCCCTGACGCACTTGAGAAGAATAAATGGAATCTCCTCATCTAGCCGGTCTTCAAGCTTGGGATCCGCCTCTTTCACCTGCTTTCCAAAGTTCCATGGCAGTAGACGACGCAACACACTCCCCGAGTTGTCCTTCCAGTTTGGAACCTCATTACCACCAAGGATACCCGGTGTCTTCCATTCAATAGACCTGGCCTTCTCATGCTTGACAGCAATCGACACATCCTCACCGCTGACCAGAGACTGAAACTCCGCCTGCTCCAGACAGAGGTCACCCTTCACCTCTGGTGCAATGAACATGAAACCATCATAAATACTTGAAAGACCAAACTTCCTTTCCATATTGTTTGAAAGTGTGCGAACATCTTCATTATCATAGAACTTCTTGAAAACCTTGGTAATCAGTGTAGACTTACCAGACCTGGCAATACCCTTCAAAAATGGAATAATCTGCCACCCATCAAGGTCTCCTACATCAAAGCACAACCTTCCACCCATTACATACATCCACTTGCAAACCTCGGGTTCAAACTTTTGATAATCCATAACAGTTTGAAAGTTTGGCGTTGGAATATCATACCAATCCGCAATATGGTCAAATGAATCAAACTGCTTGTCAAAGAACTTTGCACTGACAATAGTTGGGTCCAAACAGCGATACTGATTGCTGTCATAGGGATAGAATCGACAAGTATACTTCCCAGTCTTGATATCCCATTCCTTACCAACAAACAAACCATTCTTGAAAGACCATACATTACGATTCTTGACAATCTCAGTAAACTGCATATCCTTGCACTCCGAAAGATGCTTAATAGCATCCCTCGCACTTGAAGCTCGAGCCGTTAAGTTTTTCCAAACTGCAAAGCGAGTCTCCTTCTGAGCTATAGTGTAGACAAAATCTGCAATTGACATAATGGGTTTCCAAGCCTTTGTGTGGTGGTTCTCAATAGTAGTAATCTGCTTACAGCACTGCCCCTTGTAGCGACGAACATTATTGATATAAGTCTCATTTAGGAGGGCCAAGAGGAGCTGCTGATATTGGCTGATTTCTTCAAGGTCCATAGTTGTACAACGGAAAAGTGAGTGATCAGAATCAGGATTTACTGGCTCATATGTAGGGTGGTTGATGCGTTCGAATTGCCTAGCATACCGAAATACCGTTTCATAAGCATCATCCGCCATATCAATCAGGCGGTTGATTCGCGACGAAATCTTCATTTCTGAACCATTGATATCAACTGAATCCTCGTCAAAAACTCCTATAGCAACCGAGCGATGATAACACTCGCCAAGCATCCTCTGTTGCCGCTGGTTTTGAGCCGAGACCCTCTCAATATCTATGCTGTTAGGCATTTTATTCTCATCAAGTTCATCCTGACGGAAAAACTGTTCAAATCCAATCTTGAAGGGAATATGAGTATCCCCGCGACAGTTCAAACACCACTGTCCTTCTAGTTGTAAAATAAGAGCCAAAAGATTCTCAGAGTCCAAACTCTGTATCTGGTTTTTGAGAAGCTCGAGCCGAGACTCATTCTGATCACTGTCGGAATTAATGTAATGCACTTCCATGGTTAGTATTATAACGATATATTTTTCTAAGACCCTTTCTGAGCAATCTGCGCCAACTGGGTTAGTATCTTAACCATAACTTTGTTCTGAATCTCTAACTGCTTTGACACCTTCAACATTGCTGTGCAGACATTATCATCTTCAGAAGAAAGGAAGGAACTAAGCATATCATACATGTCAGCCTCGTACTCGTCCTCATCTTCCTCCTCGTCTGACCCAAGAATCTCCTCTCCCTCCTCCTCAGACTCCTCAAGCTCAGGGTCATTGTCGATGGTAGCCATTTTACTCTCCTGTAAGGAAAAATAGATAAAAGTTTTACGCGTTGAGAGGATAAGAGACAAAGAATTGAGTGCTTCGCACTCAGACTATCGAGATGGACGATATTATGCAAATTGTCTTTGAAATCAAAGAAAGTCTAACAGACGCTGACTATATGAGACTTGTTCAAAAAATTACAGAAGTTAACCCCAACAAGGATATGACGGTCGAATATCCATGTGATGCTCAGGGCATAAATCCGGTAGTCACCGCCTCACCTCAAGACCATATCAATAACCTCAAGAGGAAGTATCGCCTTCTCGTCGATAAATACAACAAGGAAGCAACCAGATATGTTAAGGTTATTGTCGACCTATCTGAGGATAACATAAAACTCAGGAAGGAAGCTGAGGCGTGGGATGATGATGAGGAGGAGGACGATGAGTGAGGTGCGTGGGAGCAACTCAAAAATATTTTCTTGGGGTATAGTATAACGAAATCATGGCCGGAGGCCTCATGCAATTGGTAGCCTATGGCGCTCAGGATGTGTTCCTCACCGGTAACCCCAAGGTGACCTTCTTCCAGGCGGTGTACAAGCGTCACACCAACTTCGCCATGGAGAACATCGAGCAGACCGTGAACGGTTCCGCCGGCAACAGCGGCCGCCTTTCGGTGACTGTGGCCCGCAACGGTGACCTTATCGGTGACATGTACCTCGAGCTCACCACCGTTGCTACACTGACTTCCCACTCTAATGTTGCACTTGATTCGTGCTGGGTGGCTGAGCGCGCCGTGGCTGACATCGAGCTGTCCATCGGTGGCCAGCGCATCGACAAGCACTACCAGAAGTGGTGGCGTCTGTACGCCGAGCTGAACCTGGATGAGGCCAAGAAGGCTCAGTGGGGCAAGATGACCACCAACCCACAGCCACTGTTCGCCGGCAAGGTGTATCTGCCACTGATCTTCTTCTTCAACCGCAACCCCGGCCTTTACCTGCCACTGATCGCCCTCCAGTACCACGAGGTGCGCCTGGACATCGACCTGGCTTCAGAGTTCAGCCACTACTTCGGCAGCAACACCCCCAAGGTGTGGGGTAACTACA
>TARA_B110000046_G_scaffold186039_1_pt1 | contig 20904 bp, 15 predicted proteins | sample TARA_B110000046 | Tara Oceans TARA_B110000046 (sample SAMEA4397157) | marine metagenome | biome: Polar Biome; feature: [DCM] deep chlorophyll maximum layer (ENVO:01000326); material: water (ENVO:00002006), including particulate matter (ENVO:01000060) such as... | depth 40 m
TTTGCTTACAAACATAAAAACTTGGTAAGAAGTATTGGTGGTTTTTTTAATGATTTACTGAAATTTAGATTGTTAGAAACTTGGAATCGTTTTGCCGTTGTTTGGAATTTAAAAAAGGACCCTTTTGATACTTTTGATAAAATTTTAAGACTTAAAAAGGGATACAATATAAAAACTATTTTTTTCTTTTTAATTGGTGATTATTCAACTTTTGACACGAACGTTTCTGCATCAAAATCGAAATATAAACTACTGATAAAAGAAATGGTAGACTATGCAAGAGTCGGTTTGCATCCTTCTTATTTTACGATGCAAAATGCCGCACTTTTAAAGAAAGAAAAAGAACGTTTAGAAGATATTACAAATATGCCTGTAACCAGGTCAAGACAACATTATTTGCGTTTTTCTTTGCCAGAAACCTATCAAAATTTAATAGATTTAGAAGTAGATGAAGACTATTCTATGGGGTATGCAAGCAATGTTGGTTTTAGAGCAAGTACTTGCACACCTTTTTATTTTTATGACCTAGATTTTGAGATTCAAACACCGTTAAAAATATTTCCTTTTGCTTTAATGGATACTACTTTAAATGATTATATGAAATTAACACCTAAACAATCATTAGGTAGAATTAGAGATTTAAAAAACGAAGTAAAAGCGGTAAACGGCACCTTTATAACCTTGTTTCATAATGAAAGTCTTAGTAATTATTTGCGTTGGAGAGGTTGGAAGCGTTTGTATGAATCTATGTTAAAAATAGCGACTTCTTAGTATGATTAAATATATAAGAAGGCAAGATTTAGATATTGCAAAGTATAATGACTGCATAGAGGATTCCATACAAAGCAGAATTTATGCTTTTTCTTGGTATTTAGATATCGTTGCCGATAATTGGGATGTGATGGTTTTAGACGATTATAAAGCTGTAATGCCAATTCCTTGGAAGTCTAAATATAGATTAAAATATATAGGTCAACCTTATTTTTGTCAGCAATTAGGTGTTTTTTCGAAAGAAAAGTTCACCAAAGAAATTCAGGAAGAAATCATTAAAAAGATACCTAAAAAATTTGTAAAGGTTTCATTAAATTTTAATTCTAACAATTTTTTGACGTCCAATATGAAGCCTTTGAAAAATTATATTTTAACTTTAAATAACACATATGATACTCTTTTTAAGGCTTTTTCCAAGGGAAGAAAACATGCTGTAAAAGTTGGACAGAAGAATCAACTCCTACTTAATAAAACTACGATTACAGAGCTTATTGATATAAAAAAAGAGTTTTATGCACATGGAAATTTTCCTGTAATTGTTTTAGAAAAACTAACCAATTATGTTTTAGAGAATAATAAAGGGTTTATTTTGGGTGTTTTTAAAGATGGAAATTTATTAGGTGGAGGTTTATTTTTAAAATCTAAAAATAGAATTACTTATTTATTTTCGTCATTTAATATGGATGGCAGAAAGCTGCAAGCAGCTAGTTTTTTAATTAGTAATATCGTAAAACAGTATGAGAATTCTAATGTAATATTAGATTTTGAAGGTGGAAATTTACCAAATATAGGTTCTTTTTTTAAGAGTTTTTCTTCAAAGGATGAAGGTTATTCTAATTTAAATTATATTAATATCATTTAAAAAATCATGAAACAAATTTCATCTTTTTTTTTAAAAAAACTTATATCCACGTCTAATCAGCGTATTATAGTACCGTTTTATCATAAAGTTTCTGATGAGAGAAATACATTTTCTGACCATTTATATTCACCTAGAAAAATTTTAGATTTTAATAATGATTTAGCGGTCTTATGTAAATTCTACACCCCAATTTCTATGACTGAATTTATAGATGTTTCTTTAACAAAAGTTAAATCAAAACAAAATTATTTCCATTTAACTTTTGATGATGGTTTATCTAATTTTTATAAAGTGGTTGCACCTATTTTATTAAAAAATAAAATCCCAGCAACTGTATTCATAAATTCTGATTTTGTAGATAATAAAGCTCTTTTTTATAGATATAAAGCAAGTTTATTATTCCAAGTTTACGAAAAATCATCGCAAAAAGAAAAGAGCAAATTCCACGAGTTTTTTAATCAGAAAAAAGAAATTAAAGAAAAATTATTTAAAATAAACTATAATAATAAAGAAGACTTAGATCGTTTAGCTAACTTCGTTAATTATAATTTTAAAGAATATTTGGCAATTGAAAAACCTTATCTGACTACTACTCAAATTAAAGAATTGATAGATATGGGTTTCACAATTGGGGCACATTCTAAAAGTCATCCACTATATGCTGATATTAGTTTTCAGGAACAAATAGATCAAACTAAAGAATGTGCAGATTGGCTTAAAAAAAGGTTTAATTTAGATTACAGTGTTTTTTCTTTTCCATTTACCGACTTAAATGTGTCAAAAGAGTTTTTCTTAAAATTAGCTAGAGAGAGTGTTTTAGATGTTAGTTTTGGGACAGCAGGAATTAAGAATGATGCGTTTAATACAAACTTCCATCGACTTTTTTTTGAGATAGGAAATCAAAATGCTAAAAGTTATTTAATAAAAGAATACATTAAATATTTTTTGAAAGCCCCATTTAATAAGAACATGATGCCAAGAAATTAATGATTTCAATACAAAAAATAAAACTTCAAGAATTAGATCATTATGTATCTTCTTCTGCTTTTAAAAAATTAAAAAATAAGCCAATTTCATTTGCAAGAGTTTCTTCATATTTGAATAATCCAAGGGCAAATAAAAATGATACAGTTTTGTATATGGCATTTTCTAAAAACAAATTAGTGGCCTATAGAACCATTCTGTCGGATGCTTTTTTTATAAAGAAGAAAAAAGTTTCTTTTGGATGGTTAAGTGGTAATTGGGTTCATGCTAAATATCGTAGAAAAGGATTCTCTACACTTCTTTTTAATGAAGCTTTAAAAGATTGGGGTTCTAAATTAATGTATACAAATTACGCTGTAGCATCAAAGTTGGTGTATGATAAAACCAAGCAGTTTAATTTACTCTATGATTTAAAAGGAACAAAATATTTTACTCGTTTTTGTTTAGCAGATATTTTACCATTAAAGAAAAAAGTATTTAAAAAAACAAAAATTTTATGGGTAGTTTTGGATTTTTTTTTAAACATACTCTTAGATTTTAGAAACCTTTTTAGAAGTCAAAATATAGAAAATAATTACAAGATAAGAGTTAATGAAAACTGGGAAGACTCAATTTTAAAGGTTTCAAATAACACTGGAAGTCAGAATTTGTTTCTAAGAAAAAACAAGGAAATCAATTGGATTCAAAATTCCCCATGGGTTTTAACTAATACCGCAGCTAAAACATTCTCTAAAGCTTATTATTTTTCTCTATATTCAAAAAATTTTGAATCAAATTTTTATACAATTTATAATTTAGATGAAACTTTAATAGGGTGTTTGTTCATGACGGTAAGAGATGGACATGTTAAAATTCCATACATGTATTTCTCTCAAGAAAATAGTAAAGAAATAGCTTCATTTCTATTAAATAAATGTGAGAAAATGAAAGTGAAAACTATTGTTGTATATAACGAAAGTATAGAAAAAAAATTAAATAACCAATTACCTTTTATTACGAAGAAAGCGTTTACACAAAAGTATTTTTTAACAGAGAAATTAGATAGCTTTTTAAATACAAGAGATGGTTTTGAAATTCAAACTGGAGATGGAGATGTTGTTTTCACTTAAAATGGTTACTCTTTTAGATTTAAATACTCTTGATATTTTTTAGGAATAACGCTATTGAAAGTGACAGTTGTTAAATCTTTAGTATGTTTTTATTTAGTTTTTAAAACTTTACAGGGTTTTCAACTAGAATTGAATTGCTAAGAATGTTTTTTTTACAGTATTAGAACTCATAAAGAAAATTAGTTTTTATTTAAAAGAAGTTTTCTATAAAGGTGCCAGAACCAAATTAAAGATATTATACCTGTAAACCACATTAAAATTGCTGATGTAATAGCGGCACCTCTTATACCGTATTTAGGAATTAAATAGTAATTTGTTATTACATTAATGATTAAGGCAAAACTTGCTATATAGTAGTTAATATGAGCTTTTCCAATAGATGATAACAAGTTGCCAAAAAGGCCTCTAAAAATATATATACCGACAATTCCAAACATTAATATTAAAAAAGTGTCTGCAAATTGAGTAAAGTTACTATCTAAAATAGATAGAATTTGCTCAGCAAAAATAAAACTAAATGAAAGCAAAATAAAACTAACTATTAAAAAAAATAACATGTAACTTTTTATGTAGTTCACAATGTAATTTTTATCATAAATCTTTTCTGTAAAAGCAACAAAATCGGTTGCAATAAATACTCTTGGGAGAAAGAGTAAACTAAAAGGAATCAAGGATATATATCTATAATTGGTAATCATTTCTGTATCCTCTAGCAAATAACCTATTAATAAAATATCTATTACAAAAAGTAACTGAGTTACAACATTAGACAAACTAGCGAAAAAACCATATTTCCAAAATGAAAAATTGGTTATAGTCAGTTTTATTTTTGATGAAAAGTCAATATTTAATTTATTTATAAACAATAATGATGTTAACAAAGGAGTTGCTAAAAGAGCAATGGTGTAACCCATTTCTTGAAAGAAATAACTCAAAATAAAAACACTTAATAAAAGTATTATGCTGTGCGAAAACTCAGTGTAAGCAAAAGATTTGTTATTATGTTGAAGTCTAAATTGAGCTCTTATAATTTCAAAAATAAAAGAGGGTAGAATTATAAATGATAAAATAATTACGTATAATTGTGTGTTTTCGAACTTAAATGGTACAAAAAAACTACTTAAAATTATAAGTGCGATGAGTACGAAAGAAGCTAAAGCACCCTTACTTAAAACATATAAAAATAAACTATTTTTTTCTTCTTTACTCTTCAGTAAAGCACCATATCTTAGTAAACTTTGATTCAATCCAAAGCCACTAATAGGAATTAAAAAAACAATTATATTATAAGCAAAAAGCACAACTCCTAATTCTTCATTAGAAATTAATTTTAGGGCTAACCAAGAAGCAATAAAAGAAAATATTCTTGCAAGCACGGTGGCTATAAAAACGTAGCTTCCTTTTCTACTTAAAAAATTTGAAATATATGTTTTTAATAAATTCAAACTATCTTTTTAATGATTCGTAATAAAGCAAAGAAAATTTACTGGAAATTACTTTTTTATTAAATTTTTGTTTCACAAATGTATGCATATTGGCAATGTCCAAATCAGCAAAAAGTGGCTTATAATTTAGAATTGAGTCCAATAATAATTGTTCATTTTTTATTGGAATTATCTTACAAAAGGGTAAGTTTTTAAAATCTAAAGCAATTCCTGTATTTGTTGATATAACGGGAGTTCCACAAGCAATTGCCTCAGGAATTACAATTCCAAAAGTTTCATAATTACTAAAAGAAACACAAACTGAAGCTTTTTGCAAATGATCTATAATTTTTGAATGACTTTGATGTTCTAAAAATGAAATTTTACATTTTTTTATGTCGAGTTCGTTTATGTACTCTTTGTATTCATCACCACTATTACCAATAAAATTCCATTCAAAAAAATCTAGGTTTTTACTTAAAAGTTTTGCTACACGTAACATCCCTTTTATGTTTTTGTGTTCGTCTTTTAGACTAGATATATGTATTAATTTTAAAAAAGAATCTTCTTTTTTTACCGGAATAAATAACTCGGTGTCAATAATATTGGGAACAATTTCATAATTTCCTTTAAAACCTAAATCCATAAGATCTTTATAAAGATAGTTGCTTACTGGGCAAAAAAAAGAAGATTTTCTTACAATGCATTTAGATACTTGTTTCTGAAAAAAAGTAATTTTAGAGTTCGAACTTTTTAAATAACCTGTGTAATGTTCCGAAATTATGAAAGGAATTTTTTTAAACCATTTTAAATACAAGCTAAAAATCCCAAAAGGGAATGTTTGATTAAGATGAACAATATCAATAGAACCCGTTTTTTGTAATAAAGTTTTAAAAGCTCTAATATAAAAAAATATTTTCTTAATTGGATTTGCAGTGTACTTAATATAAGCTATGTGAGTTTCAATGCCATTAATAGTTTCATTAGTGAATTCAATATGTTCTTTATTTTCTTTATCAGTAATAATATGAATAACTGTTACTTTATGATTTAAAGCAACGGCTTCAGCATGTCTTTGGATAAAGTCACCATTAGTTGGTGAAACCTTGGAAGGATACCAACCACATAAAAATAAAACATTAAATTTAGTACTCAAGAAATTTAGTTTAGTTACCACAAATATAACGTAGAATAGCCTTTTTTAGTATTAAAATCCATACTTTTAACTCATGGATATACAGCACGTCTTTTTTGATTTAGATCATACTTTATGGGACTTTGAAAAGAACTCAGATTTAGCATTTAAAAAAGTATTTGACAAACAAAATATTACAATAGATTTAAATAGTTTTCTAACCGTTTATAAACCTTTAAACCTGCAATATTGGAAACTTTACAGAGAAGAAAAAATCTCAAAAGACGAATTAAGATATGGAAGGTTAAAAAACACTTTTGATGCGGTAAATTATGCTATTACAGATGATTTAATTGATGTTATTGCAGTTGAATATATAGATTCTTTACCTGATTTTAATCATTTGTTTGAATATACTTTTGAAATTTTAGAGTACTTAAAAGATAAATATCAATTGCATATAATTACAAACGGATTTGAAGAAATTCAAATTAAAAAAATGGAATCTTCTAATATTCTTCATTATTTTAATTCAGTAATTACTTCAGAATCGGTTGGTGTTAAAAAACCAAATCCTAAAGTTTTTTATCATGCATTAGAGGTCGCGAATGCAAAAAAAGAAAACTCTATTATGATCGGGGATAATATAGAAGCAGATGTTTTAGGGGCAATAAATATTGGCATGCAAGCCATACATTGTAATTTTGAACAAGAAAAAGTAGTTGATCTAAATATTATAAGTATAGCATCACTTTTAGAAATAAACCAATATCTTTAACTAGATTTGCGTTAAAATATAACTGAAGATATTTTATGAAACCCCTTAACAAAATAAGCATACTATTATGCCTTTTCGTATTTAACTCATGTTACGAGAGTTTAGATTTTAAACAATTAGATGCTGTTGTTTTAAAGCCAATTTTCACATCAGCATTAATTCATTTTACTATAGTTCCTTCTCAGTTTTTTGATTCAGTAGGTGTTCAACAAAACAGTATTACTGATATTACTGATATTAATATACTTAATGAAGTATCAAATGTGGCCATTGAATATATAGTTAAGCTTGATTTTAATGCAGAAATAAAAAATGAATTAGATCGAGGTGTAACTTTTAATGTTGAGTTTTTAGATAGTAATAATACTGTTGTACACACTTTTACTCCTATTGTTGTTGGTGCAGAAGTTTTAAATTACACGTTCTTAGAAGAGGTTGAAATTGTTCTTAATCCAGGTGTTCTAGATTCAACTAAAGTTAGAATTACAGCAGAGTTAGAAAATACAGTTCCTTTGGATACAAATGATACCAGGGAGTTTGTTTTTAAATCTTCAGTGACTTTATACATCGAATCAAGCTTTTAATATGAAGAAATTCTTATTTTTTTTATTGATCTTATCTTTCATTAAGGTTACTTCACAAAATAAACAAGTATTATTTAATTTTGCAGAATTACCACAATCTTTGCTTTTAAACCCAGGAACAGAAACCAATTATAAGTTTCATTTTGGAGTTCCGTTACTGTCTGCTTTTTCTATGGAATTTGGTTCTTCGGGTGCTGTTTTAACCGATCTATTTGCACTAGATCATAAAGATATTAATGATAAAATTTCTACGGTTTTAAATGCATTATCAACCAGAGACTTTGTGAAAATACACTCACAAATAGAAATTATTAGTGTAGGTTTTAAGGTAGATCCTAAAACCTATATAAGCTTTGGTTTTTATAACGAAATAGATGCTATTGGTTATTATCCAAAGGATGTGTTTACTTTAGTTAATGAAGGAAATAATGCGCGTTTAAATCAAAGTTTTAGTGCATCCCAAATACGCTATAAACTAGATGTTTTAGGGGTTATTCATGCAGGGATCTCACGAAAAGTAACTAACCAATTAACTCTAGGAGGAAGGTTTAAAATTTATTCTTCTGCGTTAAATATGGAGACTTCTAATAACACTGGTACTTTTACTACGGTTTTAGGAAATGATAATATTTACAAACATTATTTAAATAATATAAATTTTAACTTAAAATCATCTGGTTTTTATAATGAGGATGAAATTATAGACGATCCAAGTGCCTACTTGAAAAATACTTTTTTTGGAGATAATATAGGAATTGGGTTTGATTTTGGTATAACGTATCATGTTTCTCCACAATTAGAATTTTCTGGAAGTATTTTAGATTTAGGCTTTATTAATCATACCAAAAACATCAAAAATACAACAGCAAAAGGTAGTTTTATCTCTGATGGAATTGACTTTCAATACGATTCAGGTAATCCAATAGATTATTGGGGGCAACTAGAATCGCATTTTAAAAAACAACTGCCTACAGATGAGAATCAAGAATCTTATACATCTTGGAGGCCAACAAAATTAAATATTGCTTTAAAGTATAGTTTTGGAGAAAGAAGAAGTAAAATTTGTTATGATAATACCTATAAAGACTTTTATACGGATGCTTTAGGTGCTCAACTTTATAGCGTGTTTAGACCTTTAAGCCCGCAACTAGCATTAACTGCTTTTTATCAAAAATCATTAACAAATACACTTCAGACAAAAGTAACGTATACTGTTGATGACTTTTCGTACGCCAATATTGGAGCAGGATTTTCTGCACAATTTGGCAAGGTAAATTTATATGGTATGTTAGATAATCTTTTAGAGTACAGTAATTTGTCCTCTGCAAATAGTTTATCTTTACAATTAGGAATTAATGTAATATTTAATTAAAAATGTTCAAACAAATAAGTTTTTTTATTTTACTCTTTATTGGTACTTCTCTTTTTAGCCAACAATCGAAACTAGATAAATATCAATATATAATTGTACCAGATAAATTTGATTTTGTGAGATCTACAGATCAATATAAAACAAGTTCATTAACGAAGTTCTTATTATCAAAGAAAGGCTTTAAAGTTTTCTTGAGTAGTGAAAAACTTCCTCAAAGGCTCCAAAATAATAGATGTACTGCTTTAATAGTGAATATTAAAGATGAATCAAGTATGTTTACAACTAAGAGTACAATAGAATTGATAGATTGTTACGGTGAAATAATATACATTTCTAAAGTAGGGCAAAGTAAAGATAAGGACTACAAGAATGCGTTTCAAGAAGCTATTAGAAATGCTTATGATTCTATGACTGACTTTGAGTATAGTTTTACTCCTTCATTAGTCGTTAACAAGGAAGAAAAAAAAGAAGTAACTTTAACTAAGAAAATTCCTAATAAATTAGTCGTTCCTGTTACAACTATTCAAGAAGTTCTTGTAATTTCTGAAATCAAAAAAGAAGTAGAAACATTAGATATTACAGTTTCTAATGCTATTGACGTTTTATATGCTCAACCAATAAATAATGGGTTTCAACTAATTAACACCAAACCAGAAGTTATTTTTTCAATATTAAACACAAATCTTAAAGATGTTTTTGTTCTCAAAGATAGAAACGGAATTTTCTATAAATTAGGTGAGAATTGGGTTTCTGAATATTATGAAAATAATCAATTAATACAAAAAGAGTTTCAACTAAAATTTTAATAATTGTACTTGCTTTTCCATTTATTTTTTAAAGTTTCTTTAAATTGATTTTCTCTTGAATTATTTCCTGGTTCATATAATTTTGTTCCAGAAATTTCATCAGGTAAAAATTCTTGTTCTACAAAATTATTACTAAAATCATGAGAATATTTGTAGTTTTTACCATAATCTAAATCTTTCATCAATTTAGTTGGTGCATTTCTTAAATGCAACGGAATTGATAAATCACCCGTTTTTTGTACTACATCTAATGCATTATTTATGGCTAAATACGAAGCGTTACTTTTGGGTGAATTTGCTAAATACACAGCACATTGACTTAATATAATTCTAGATTCAGGGTTTCCAATTACAGAAACTGCCTGAAATGTATTGTTCGCCAATATTAAGGCTGTAGGATTTGCATTTCCAATATCTTCAGACGCGGCAATCAGTAATCTTCGAGCAATAAATTTAACATCTTCACCACCTTCAATCATTCTTGCCAACCAATATACAGCACCATTAGGATCACTGCCTCTTATCGACTTTATAAACGCAGAAACAATATCATAATGTTGCTCTCCCGTTTTATCGTATCGAACCGTATTTTTTTGAACTTTCTCTAAAACTAATTCGTTTGTAATTTCAATTTCATTTTCAGTTGAAACCAGTAATTCAAAAATATTTAAGAGTTTCCGTGCATCTCCACTAGAAACTTGTAATAGTGCATCTGTTTCTTTTAATGTAATTTTTTTGGTTGATAAAATTGCGTCTTCTTTCATCGCTCTATGCAAAAGAGCAATTAAATCGTTTTTATCAAATGAATTTAAAATATATACCTGGCAACGTGAAAGTAGGGCAGGAATTACCTCAAAACTAGGATTTTCTGTAGTTGCACCAATTAAAGTTACCCAACCTTTTTCTACAGCACCTAATAAAGAATCTTGCTGAGATTTACTAAATCTGTGAATTTCATCAATAAATAAAATAGGGTTTTTTGTAGTAAATAATCCTCCACTTTTTTTTGCTTTCTCGATAATCTCTCTAACGTCTTTAACTCCAGAACTGATTGCGCTCAAAGTATAAAATGGTCTTTTAGATTCTGTAGCAATAATATTCGCCAAAGTTGTTTTTCCAATTCCTGGAGGTCCCCATAAAATTAATGAAGGAATGACTCCTTGTTTAATTAAATTTGTTAGAACACCATTTTTACCAACTAAGTGTTGCTGACTAATATAATCATCAAGGGTTTTAGGTCTAATTCTTTCTGCCAAAGGTTCATTCATCCTGTAAAAATAATAAAGATTTCTGACAGAAATTGCAAAATTAGTATTTGGTTAGATTTTTGTTACTTTTATTGATAATGAAAGATGAGAATATATTAAAAATATCGAAGTCAATTTTTATAATTCCAATTGTATATGTAGTTTCAATATGGTTTATTTATTGGATTGAAATACAGTTTGGGCTTAATTTTAATAAATTCGGAGTTTATCCAAGAACTATTGAGGGTTTTAGAGGTGTTTTCTTAACGCATTTTATTCATAGTAACACTAATCATGTTTTTAATAATTCAATTCCGTTATTCGTACTTTTAAGCAGTCTTTTTTATTTTTACAAAGATATTGCTTACAAGGTTTTATTCTTTGGTGGTTTTTTAACAGGATGTTTAACTTGGTGTATTGCTAGAGATTCCTATCATATTGGAGCAAGCGGAATCGTATACTTACTATTCAGCTTTGTTTTTTTTAGTGGAATGATAAGAAAACATTTTAGATTAGTTGCTTTATCCTTAGTTATTATTTTTTCTTACGGAAGTATGATTTGGTATGTTTTACCGATAAAGGAAGGGATGTCTTGGGAAGGACACTTATCTGGTTTTTTAATAGGATTGATTTTAGCAATAATTTATAAAAATAGAGGAATTGTAAAAGAGCAGCATCAATTTACAAAAACGGAATTTGATTCTTTCTTTGATGAAAACGGTAATTTTGCTCCACCAAAAATAGAGGAGGAGCTAAGTGAAGAAAAAGTATAAGATTTTTGTTTTACGAATTAGTAACGACCATTCTCTGTCTTACAGTCTCATATAAAAAAGCACCACAAGCTACAGAAACATTTAAAGAAGCTATTTCACCTAGTAGCGGTAACTTTGCTTTATAATCTACCATTTTTAATATAGATGGGTTTACACCTTTATTCTCAGAACCCATAACAATAGCAATTGGTTGGTTTAAATTAATATCATAAACAGAATCTTCAGTCTTTTCAGTTGCAGCCACAGTTTTAATTTCTGACGCTTGTAATAAAAATAAAGCATCTTTTATGTGATCAACTTTACAAATTGGAATTTTAAAAGCAGCACCTGCAGAAGTTTTTATGGTTTCAGCATTTACTGGAGCACTTCCATTTTTTTGAATAATTATTCCGTTAACACCTGTGCATTCAGCAGTTCTTATAATTGCGCCAAAATTACGAACATCAGATAATTGATCTAAAAGTAAAAACAAAGGAACTTTATCGCTTTCTAAAGTCTTTTCAATAAGTTCTTCTAAATCATAAAACTCAACGGGTGATATTTGAGCAACAGCTCCTTGATGATTTCCGTTTTTGGACAAACGATTTAACTTTTCTATAGGTACAAGACTTGTAGCAATTTTCTTTTCCTTTATTAGTTTATCTAATTCATAATAAAGGCTTCCTCTTAAGTCTTTTTGTAAGTAAACTTTATTTATTGTAGAACCACTTTCTATAGCTTCTATAATCGCTCTTATTCCAAAAATATTTGTTGTTTCTTTTGCTTCAGTTATCATACTGCAAATGTAAGGTGTCTAATAGTATAATGCTGTTTACAATCTAATTATTTTTAACGTTCGATTTGTCTTTGTCAATTTTTTCAGAGTTTAGTTCAAAAACCTGTGATTTCCCGTTATTATTTGCAATAACAGCCAAGGTTTTATTTAATTTCTTTTGATGAATCAATTGAACAGATTTTGCATTTCCGTTAAGGTATAATCCAGTAGTTTCTGGGTTTAAAATGGTATAATTATCTTTTTGATTTGATAGTAATACCAGTGCAAATGGATTGTCTAACCTTGGCGTCTCTACCTCTGTATTATACACATTTCCAACGACAATAAGGTCTTCGAAACCATCCTTGTTAAAATCAAATGTATCTCCATCTAAAATAGGGATTGTTTGCGCCATATTTGGTAGTTCTATTTTTTTAAAGCTACTATTACCTTCATTTAAAAGTAAAATGGATTTAAATTGATTTACTTCTCGACGATAGGATGTTAATATTTTATCACCGTAAATATCTTGAAGATCTGAATTTGCAAATTCATAAAAAGTTTTTATTTTTTTTGATATGAATGGCATTTGTTGCGTTGAGCATTCTTTACCTCTTAAGGGTACATACCTTCCTTCGTATTGGTAACTTAAAACAACATCATGGGTGTCATTATTATCGAAATCGTCCGCATAGATTCGTAGTGGTTTTTCTTTACTTGCTTTAAATTTAATATTTAAACCAATATTGCCAATTACATAATCTTTTAGTCCATCGTTGTTGACATCTGTTTCAGTAATACTATTCCACCAACCTTTTTCATTATCTAGTTTGCTTTTAGAAGAAATATCTTTAAAAGTTCCTTTGTTATTTATAAATAGACCAACATGTGTCCATTCGCCAACGGCGATAAAATCTTGCCAACCATCATTATTAAAATCTGTTGTAATAACTTTGTTTACGATTCCAAAGTTTTCAAATTCCGGAGCAATCGTTCTGGTTATATTTTTAAATTTTCCATTGATATTTTCATAAATAAGAGATGGTTCATGAAAAGGATATTTTTGTGGTTTAATTCTATTCCCTAAAATAATATCAAGATCACCATCATTATCAAAATCTATTTTACTAACTGTCTTTCCACTAATTGTGTACTCTTTTATTTCTGCTGTTTTCTGCCTTGTAAAATTTCCTTTTCCGTCATTTATATAGATACGGTCTTCTAAGCTTTTAGAACGCTCTGTAAATTCATTACCACCACTTACTATATATAAGTCATTGTCATTGTCATTATCAATATCTATAAATAGGGCCTCCATATCTTCGTAATGTGCATCTAATTTAAACACAGGGTTTTCTGATTTTATAAAACCGTTTCCACTCTGTATGTAGATTGCTGAGGGTTGGTTTTTTGCACCACCAAAAAACAGATCCTCTTTATCATCATTATTTACATCACCTTTTACAACAAAAGGTCCTAAGGTAGATTGTTTGTAGGGTAGTAATATTTCTTTTTCAAAATCATCGAATTGATTTTCTGTATGTGTAAAACTAATTACTTTATTGTTTTCTGTAAAAAGTGTTTCTTTCTCTTTGTTTTTAACTGTTAATTCTTTTTTCGATTTATCTTCATTGAAAAGAATAGTGCTATTTGCCTTAATATTATATTTTTCACTAAATTTTCCAGAAGACCACTGAACCCTAACAGTGTCAATCATTTTAGTTTTTCCGATACCAAAATGTACTGTTTTGTCTACAGAAGATAAATATCCCCTAACTCTTTTAGATTCTTTTATTCTTTTTTTACCGCTATATATAATTGTTATTTTAGCAAAATCTTCTGATAGTTTTCCTTTGGCATCTACCTTTAAATAGTTTCCAGTATTGTTTTCTGAAGATAAATTTTTAAATAGAAAAGCGTCATCATCTATGTTATTTACAACAATATCTAAATCACCATCATTGTCTAAATCAGCATAAGCTGCACCATTAGAAAAAGAAATTTCATTGATACCAGAATCGTATGTACTGTTTTTAAAATTTAAATTGCCTTTATTAGAATATAAAAGGTTTGTTAATTTTTCTGAAGGTAGTTTGTTGTATATGTTTTCTTTGATGTGTAAAGGTACATTTCCTCTATACTGTCTTTTTATATTTGAAATCTGGATTCTAACATCATTATCAGACGCATATCTTCTGTATCCGTTTGTAACATAAATATCGTTATTTCCATCATTATCAGTGTCAAATATTAATCCTGCCCAACTCCAATCGGTTTTAGATAAACCAGTTGTTTGAGATATATTATGAAATTTAGTATTCCCTAGATTTATTTGAAGGGAATTAAACATATATTGATGATGTAATTTTAATTTATTTACTAATAAATCATTTTTTTCAACATTCATAGAAGCCATTAGAGTCTTAGACCGAATATGGTCTGCACTTGCCATGTCTAAAACAAAAATATCGTTTAAATTATCATTATTTATATCTTCAATGTCTACACCCATCCCATAGAAAGAGATTTGTTTTGTAGCTGTCTTTATTTGATCTGTAAATTTTCCGTTTTTATTGTTTATATATAATGCATCAGGTACATAATAATCATTAGCAATGTATATGTCTAGCCAACCATCATTATTAATATCACTTACACATAATCCTAGACCAAAAGTTGGTTTTAATAATCCTGCCTTTTCTGTTATATCAACAAATTTACCATTGTTGTTTTTATATAGATGACTTGAGCTTTCATGCAAAAGCTTCTTATTTTTTAATGTCTTATAAAAATTGATTGGATCTAATCCATAATAGTCATTCTCGTTTGCAATGATACAATCTAAGTCTCCATCTTTATCAAAATCAAAGAAAGTAGCTTGTGTGCTTATTCCTGTATCTGCTAAACCATATGTGACTGCTTGTTCTTTAAAACTGTTATTTTTTTGATTAATATAAAGTAGATTCTGTCTTTTTTCTTTTGTGTACGGTCCTCCTTGAGTAACGTAAATATCCATCCATCCATCATTATTTACATCTGCAAAGGTCACTCCATTTGCCCAATTTTTATTTTTGTTGATACCTGATTTTTGAGAGATATCTTCAAAAATTAAATTTCCTTTGTTTAAATATAATTTATTAGGAACCTGATTTCCGCAGTAGAATACATCTTTTAAACCATCATTGTTAATATCAGCAATACCCACTCCTGCGCCATTGTAGAAGAAATCGTAATCAAAAAGATTTGATTTTGTCTTTAAATCATGAGTTAAAATATTCTTGAAATTTAGGTTACTTTGCTTCTTATTTATTTTTTCAAAATTAAAAGATGTCTTAACTACTTCTTTGCTTCTTGTATTAGATAGATTCTCTAAGTTGATTTCATTTTTTTGAGCACAACTCCAAAAAATTAAAATAGAGATACAAAACGTAAGACATGTTTTCATTTTCATTTTTTTTAATTTGTAAAAAAAAAAGGGCTTTATAAATAAAGCCCTTTTTCGTATAAAAATAATTTGTAAACTTATAGACAGTTAGTAACTGGTAATAAACCTGGTTTGCCTTCTCCTAAACCTACAGCCAATAGTAAATCACCATTTGGAGCATAGATTTCGAAACTAATTTCTCCATATTGATCTCCTGGGTTTTCCCAAATAGCTGTTGCAGTTCCGGCAGGTACATTAACAGTAGCTTGTGCGTCATATCCATCATTTGGAGTACAAGCTCCAATATCTAAGAAGCTACCATCTCCATAAGGTGTACACATTCCAAATTCTACAACGCTTACATTTCCGCTTGCATCAGTTAGTGAAACCGTGATACCAGCACCACCATTACCACCGTTTGTTTGCCATCCATCTCCATAAGAATCGTGCATTTCTACAGTATAGTCTCCAGGTACTGGTGAGCATACTAAAGCCGCATTGTATTTATAAGGAGAAGCCCAATAACCACCAGTAATAATACCGGCAGCGTCAGCAGCTCCATAAGTTCTACCATCTGTTAAATTTAAACGTACTTCAAATACGTATAAATCACCTGGTGCATACTGTGATGAGTTTAATCCCATAGCATTTGTTGCTTCAGCAAAAGTTGCCATAGCAGTTGTTCTAGGTAAACCAACAGGTCCTGTTGTAAAATCAGCTGCTGGTATTGTTTTTACTAAAAAATCATCAGCAACTGTAGTACCATTATCTGGAGATAAATCTCTAATAGATACCATAACATCTACACTTTCTAACAAAGCACCATTCTCTTCATCTTGTTCCTCAATTACTTGAGACCAAAATGATGCAGGGTCACTAGAATTTAAGACATTTGAATTTGAATCGTCTTTTATGGTTCGTAGAACAGCACCAGCTAGGGTGTCTGCAACTACTTGATCTACTACAGTATTAGAATCTTCACAAGAATTAAAGGAAAATACTAATAATGTAGACAGAAAAATTTTAAATATGTTTTTCATTTTATTATATTTTGTATTAATGTATAATTTTTAATTTGAAGGACTTGTAACTCCAGTATCCCAAAAAACGGTTGTACTTAAATCTGTTCTCTGTAGTATATTTGAATTTGCACTCACTTCACTACTCGGGTATAAGACTGTTCTTGGAAAAGTACCTGGATTTGAATCAATACTTCTAGCTAATGTTCTAGGGTATCCAGTTCTTCTAACAAAGTTAAAAGCATCTCCTGCACCACCATAAAGTGCTATAAAATACTGCTCACTTAATATATCCATTTTATCTTTAGAGGTTGGAAAACCAGTACCGTCTAAACCAGTTTGGCTTGCCGCTCCATTAAATTCAGCAACTCTAGTTGCAATAAAACTAGCTACAGAACTTGCATCTGGAGCTTGACTGAAATCTGCACCACTATCTAAAGAACCAAAAGATTGAACTTTTGCAATAGATTTTGTCATACCTGCTTCTAAATGAGTTGCAGCAGCTGTAGCATTACCTAATGCTAAATTTGCTTCAGCTTTCATGAAATCCACATAAGAAGCTAAATATATTGGATCCATTCCTGAACCTGCACCACCATTACCTAAACCAACTGCTTGGCTATAAAGCTTGTTAATTGATGCAACATAACCAATATAATCCCCATTTGAATCAAACTGAGCTTCAAAAGGCGCTGCGTCTGGATATCCATCAAAGCTACCACCTGAAGGATAAACACCTACTGCAGTTCTTGTGAATCCATCTGGAGGTGTACCTTCATCATTTCCATGAGTTCTACCCCAATATCCTAATGGCATTGAACACCATATTTCTTCATCCGGCGTAAATTGTAAATGTAAAGGAGCATCCTGTAAAGAACAAGATAATGTTTCTCCGTTTCCATCACCATCATAAAGATAAGCAGCACCAGCAGGACCAAATCTTCCAAGTATATCTCTAAATATAGAAATAGACCCTGGAGTATTAAAACTTTGTCTATAAAAGTAATATCTTCTTCTTGGATCAGTACTACCTGAAAAATCTCCAAAAGGAAATGATCCGATCATTTGACTCATTAACCAGTTAGACTGGTAAATGTTAGCCCCTGAAGATGTATAATCTGATGCATAATTAGGGTGACGCGTATCTGGTGATAATACGTTCGTACCATAATTAAATTGGAAATCATCTTCTGCGCTTTCTATAACATTTGTTGCAGAAACTACAGCTGCATAGTTCTTAGTAGTTAAGTTAGCTCGCATTTGTAATGTATTAACTAACTTGATCCATTTCGTAGCATCTCCGCCATAGAATAAATCTGTTCCTGTACCAATACCACTAGTTCCTTCAAAGTGTGTTTTTGCCTCAGCTAACATTGCTATTGCTGCATTATAAACAGACTCATCATCATCTACTTTAGGTTTTGGAAACTCAGATGGCTGACCTGCCTCAGAAAAAGGGATATCTCCTAAGAAATCTACTAACTGCATTAAAGTATGCGCTTGCATAGTTTTAGCCATTCCTAAATGATAAGAATAATCTTTAGCAGGGTCTTCATTTAAAGCAGCAATTGCTTGTAAATTTGGAAGGTTATTTGAGTAGAAAGAACTCCAAGGTCCGCCTACTGTTCCATCTCCGTAGTTCTCCAAGTAGGTTCTACCAGACATATAGCTTATTCTACCTAATTCTGCACTATTAGCTTGAAAGGTTCTTTGAGATACTCTATAAGATAACTGTATAGAGTTTAATAATAAATCAGGATCTGCCTGATCTGTTGACAATGCATTTGGGCTTGTTAATTGCTCTAGCTCTAATGTATCACATGAGTAAAATAATGTGATAGAACTTAGAACTGATATTAACAAAAATTTATATAATTTTTTCATAATATATGTTATTTTCTTTTAAGTTTATTAAAATGAGAGTTTTACACTAAGACCATAACGCTTAGAACTAGGTCCGTTTAAATAGTCAAATCCTCTACCATTACCAACACCAACACCAGCTACGTTTGGATCAAAATTAGCTGCATCCGGTGTATTATAAGCATCATACCATAAGTTAAAACCGCTAAATGTAAAAGATATTGCTCCAAAAGGAGTTTTATCTAAAGCTGTTTGTGGTAATGAATATCCTAATGATACCTCTTGTAATCTAAGTACAGATGCATCATATATAGTTAACTCTTTAGGACCAAATAATAAGTTAGAGAAATAATATTGAGAATTATTTATCTGTAATGTATTTGGTTGTCCTGTAGCTTCTAATATACCTGGTAAAATAAAAGTTTTATTTCTATCACCATTTATCAACCCTCTACCTAGTAATGTTGCAATAGTTGTACTTGCAATATCTCCACCTTTCGTATGATTTATTTGAAAACCAACCGTAAAGTTCTTATATGTAATTGTATTGTTAAAGTTCATTACATAGTCTGGATTCGGATTACCAATAATAGGAGTAATAGATCTACCATCGGCTAAAACTGTGTTGCTCTCAGATAAATAACTACCATTTGTTCCAATTAATAAATTACCGTTAGCATCTCTTTTAATTCTTGTTCCAACAATAACACCTAATTGTTCTCCTCTAATAGCAGCATTTGCTCCTAAAGTTGCTGAACTAGAACCTGCATAAAGAATTTGATCATCATCTTGCTCTGTTACGATCTGTTCGTTTGTAGTGAAATTCACTCTAGAATTCCAGTTTAATCCATTTCCATCATTTTTAATAATATCAAGACCTAAATCAATTTCTACTCCACTTCCTTCAACTTTACCAACATTTGCTTGTGTTGATGTATAACCAGATGACGGTGCTAATGGTTTGTTAACAATCAAATCTGTTGTAGTTCTACTAAAGTAAGAAAAACTTAGGTCGATTCTATTGTCAAATAAACGCGCATCAAAACCAAATTCTATTTCACTAAGTAATTCTGGTTTTAAATCTGGGTTTGCTCTAAAACCACTTATAGAATTAATTGTTATAGGGCCAAATGCACCACCATTATTTTGTGTTGATTGGTTTACAGTGTTTACAGTTGGGTAACCTGTAGGGAATCCTGCAGATTGTCCAAGACCAGCTCTAAGTTTCAAGTAGTTTAATCCTTTACCACTTTCAGATTTTAAACCTTCAATTGCTTGTGTAGGAATAAATGATCCAGATACACTAGGGTAAAATAAACTATTATTTTCTGTTGGTAAGTTAGAAACCCAATCGTTTCTTCCAGATAAAGTTAAATAAGCATAGTTTTTATAATCTATTGCTGCTTCACCAAAAACTCCAACAATATTCCTTTTTTGAGAAAATTGAATAGGTGTTTGGTTTTCGAAGTTAAAGTGTTTTAAAACTCCAAAAGCAATTTGTCCTGTACTAGAAACACCTTGTAATTCAAATTGTCTAGAACGTGAAGTTGCACCAGCTACGAAACTTATTCCAATATCATCAGTAATGTCATAATTACCATTAAAAGCTAAGTAATTATCAAAGATAGTTACATTGTTATCATAAGTAGTTAGAAAACCAAATATAGCTGCATCAAAGTTTACTCCATTTTTATTAGAGTGCGCACTGTTTCTTTCATTATAAAAGTCAATACCTGAACGATACGTTAAACCTAAATTATCATTAATTTCATAAGTCAAAGATGCATTTGTAAATACTCTATTGGTTTTTTGAGCATTTTGAGCATTCTTTACAGACCATCTTGGGTTAATGATATCATTACCGTTACGATAATAAATACTTCCATTATTTTCTGGAAGTTCAAATGGTAATCCCATTAAATCTACGTTTCTAGGGGTAAAGAAAACATTACCAAATGTAGACCATCCTAATGTTCCGTTACCTCTACTTGCAGCAACT
>TARA_B110000046_G_scaffold39993_1_pt1 | contig 20846 bp, 24 predicted proteins | sample TARA_B110000046 | Tara Oceans TARA_B110000046 (sample SAMEA4397157) | marine metagenome | biome: Polar Biome; feature: [DCM] deep chlorophyll maximum layer (ENVO:01000326); material: water (ENVO:00002006), including particulate matter (ENVO:01000060) such as... | depth 40 m
GAGATCTTTACTAAAATTTATACTAACAACAAATTAATTTATAAACCCAATTTTATTTAAAAAAACCATATCCTACTCATAAGTAATGACATAATTACTTTCCTCCCACTGTCATTAAAGCTTTTTTATAAAGATATCTTATTAGGCTATCAAGTGTTTAACAAACAACTTGTTTCGATAATTTTAATCGGTAATAGCGATTTACTGTATCGTTAAAAATCCCAATAAATCACTACATCAATTTAAAGTTAGATAGGTAGAGGTATTAACTGAACCTGAAAATATGATGAATACATACCATAAAAGAAATAAACCACTCTCTGTAGCTTATTTAAGCAACGGAAGTCTATTTAATAACTTTTCACAATAATCCCATTCATCCAATGTTTCTCTCCACACCAATGGAATTGCATTAACGCCATTGTATGCACCAAGAACCATCCCGATAGCAATTCCCCTTGACGCATTGTCTCCACCCACCATCGTGTTTTGCTGTAATGCTTTTTTTAGTCCATCTTTCTCATTTTCATACTTTAGAATGAAATAAACAGCACCAGGAAGTGTTCCCTCAGTAGGACTTGCTTTGCCTACTTTTATAGGTTCTGAACGACCTACGTCCCAGAGTCTTGCCATGCTGGTAATGGCAAGATCATCAGCAAATATCTCCTTCGAAAGTGCTGAGTTTTCATCGGTTGCTTCTTTTACTTTTTCCATTGCCTGAGCAACTTTATCCTGAAAAAAGCTATCCATTTCTAAAGCAGAAGACTCAATTGCATTAGAGGGCGTCTCTCCATTAATGACACGATGGGTGACGCGAGCGAAAAACTCACCACCTCCTAGCGCATGAAAATCTCTATGGGTAAACATGCTTTTTCTTGCAACATCGACAACTTCATCTATTGAGTCGTAATAGGCGTGTGCTGCTGCGTGGCGTATTGCCATCGCGTTAGAGAGCCCACCAAGACGTTCAACAGGGAGTCCCTGCTTTACTTGACCATAAGTCTCTCGTGTCATAGTACAGATCCAAGAACCCCAGCCATTTTCAAGGCGCTTCATCCAGTGAGGGAGCAGGTCTGTCACATTAAAAGCTCTCGGGGCATCTGCAGTAGATGCCAAATGCTCTAAAACCACAATATTATAGTCACCGTAATCAGTTGTCCCTCCGGCCTTTTTACCTGGATGGTAGTTACGTTCCCCCCAGCCAATGCCATGAGTTTGCCCACCCATCATCTCACCCGGTGACATATATTTTTCTATGGGTTTGTTACCGTATGCGTTATATATTTTTTGAGCGTCATACTCATAATGACTACCAAGACAAAGTGCATCAGCCACGATAGCACCAAAAAATGTACCCTTTATTCTGTCTTTTTTTGAAATATTATCCACATTTATCCTATATGATTATTTGTGCTTTTCGCCCCATTCTTGAGCTAGCTCCATAGCCTCATTTATATCGGCTTCGCTCATTCTACCTGCAAGCTTTTCTTTACTCTTTGATGCTGTTATATGTCCACCAGAACTAGCGATCTCCAACCACATATATGCTACTAAATAGTCTTCCATTTCACTTCCCTCATCAGCATACATTTTGCCTAACTTATATTGAGCCCAATCATGGCCTTGTTCTGCTGCTTTGTTCCACCAGTAAACCGCTTGCTCAAGATCTTTCACTACACCTTTGCCATCAGCGTACATACGTCCCAACTTGTATTGAGCCCAAGCTTCACCTTGTTCTGCTGCTTTGCTCCACCAATGAACAGCTAACTTGTAGTCTGTTAATACGCCACCACGGCCCTTACTATACATATCGCCTAGCTTATACTGAGCCTCTGGGACACCTTGTTCTGCTGATTTTTCCCACCAATAAAATGCTTGTGAGGCGTCCTCTTCCACACCATAACCATGATAATACATAGCGCCAAGCTTGCCTTGGGCATAAGCATCATTTTGCTCTGCTGCTTTTAGGCAGTTAACTAGACCTTCTTTATCTCCCGAACTAAAGGTATAAAAGCAAGGAGCAGAATCAAATGACGCACAGCCAACCAACAACATAAATGAAAATATTAAAGCTAAGAGTCTCATATCGATCCTTTATTGTTGTTATTTAACGGTTAGTGTAATGGCAAGTGATAGAATATTAAAAGAGAAACAGACAGTCAACGTAGTAGAGTTTATATCTAGGCTACATCACTTTGTTTAGAGTGATACTTCCAATACTCCACTATCAGCATATGTGGGATCGTTAATACAGATAACAAAATAATGACGCTTTTTAATGACAGAGCTGCGGAGGAAGTCCCGCTGTAATTTAGAGCTATAAGCCCTAAAAAGATATAACTCAGTATAGTCAGAGGAAAAAGAGCATAAAAGAATGCTCTAACAGTCTTAAAATTAAGAGTGAAATATAACTCGGATAGATGTTTCAAAGAATGTGATAAACAAAAAAACACAACCAAAAACATTAAAGGCGGTAGGAAGAGACCCGCGCTTAATGTCACTATAAATTCGAAGCGATCATTCAAGGGGACCTTTGATTTTAGAGTAGCAAAAATAATTGATAAGGGAATAAATATATAAGCCATATAGTGGCCTATCACTGAAAGGGAAAGTGCATTACTTTCCTCCACAAAAATGCTGAAGATCTGGGAAACATCATTTTGATAAAATACGAATGGTGTTGTTAAAAGAGCAATTCCTGGAATGATCGAAAAAAGATTTGAAGATGAAAATTTGGAAAAATCAGACCCAAAATGCCACGCTGATATCAAAAGGAAAAAAAGCAATGAAGCTAGGGGGAAAGTCACCCAAAATATAAAGCCAACAATCGACAATAATAGATAACCAGCAAAAAACAAAATAAGCTTCCTGCGAGTATCAACAAGGCCTGTAGCTTCAGCAATCTTATGATCAAGCGCACCATGAGGAAGGCCTAAAACCAACATCAATATGGAAAGTATAATAGCCTGCACCTCGAATGATAATGTACCTAAACTATAATTAAGAATGAGTAAAAACGCGACGGCTCCAACAAACAAACGCTGTATAGGTAAAAGAGAATTCGTCATGACAAAACTGCTTTTATGAATGGCTGTTTTGGGACTGCCGCGATTAGGCGCATAAAGTCATGTACCTGTGCTTTATCACTCATGAATTTAGCAAAGCTGTCTGGCCTCATATTTTTACCTATACTCATAAATATATCTTCTGCAAGATCAATATTATTATCTAACACCCGTAAGAATGTGTGATCAAAAAAATCAGGAATATAATGACCCGCTTTTCCGAGCTTTATGTCTAAAGTATCATTGCAAAATTTTGTCACTATTAATTTTGCCCATATTTGACTCCTCAAAAACCCATAGCCCGAAGAAGGTTTTAAATTATCATTCTTCATACCACCAAGGATAATGCCATCCTCGCTACGTGGTGGATGGTTAATTCCCATAGGTAAAACGCCCTGTTCTTCTCTAATTATTTTATAAGACACTTTCAAACTATCTAAATAGTACTGAAGACTGACGTCTAAATCTGAAGGAGGGTAATAGGCATTGGAAAAACTTGTGAGCTCTATAAGTGCATGACGCTTTGTAAAGGGAAGTAGATAACGAAACTGACATATTTTACCATTGCCTTTAATATCATCCATTAGTCCTACTAAATCAGAATCAAAGAAATCATCTTCTGTTTCAATCTCAACACCCGAAAATCCCTGAAAAATTTGTGTATATTGAATAAGCTCATCAGGTTCATAAGCACGCGTATCAATTACATGTGTTGCTCTCGCAGAAAGGTTTGGCCCTTCTACATTAAAATATTTTCCATTTTTTTCTATTTTCGAAACAACCTGTCCCAAAACAAGTGTTTGTCTAGGATCATCTTCGATCGCTTGAGTCGTTTTCTTATAAAAAGCTAAAGAAGCTATATGACAGTATGCAAAATGTTCAGAACGATGAATATAACTCTGCTCTTTAGATGAGAAACGCCAAGCTTTCCAGCTGTTTAAAATTATATCCCGATGGGAGAAATCTTGTTGATGATCAAGCCAAAAGCACCAAGTTTTATCATCATGGTAATTTTCACGTTTTTCCAAAATACAAACTGATAACCCTGCCTTCTTCATTTGTGCGTATTCGTAAGCGAGGCTTAAACCAGCACACCCACCACCTATAATTAATACATCACATTCAATCTTTCGCATAAGATGTTTTGATCCAAAATTTCGGGTTAAACCATAAAACAAACAGCGTACGTAATGCTATGATTATTTTTTCAGATCTTGATGTAAAAACACGCCCTTCCCAATACCTACACTTTTTTTTAATCAATTTTGTACCAATTGCTTTATACAGTCTAGATGCTACCAGAATGCATAGTTTTGAGCGAAGAGGCAAATAGGCCAGGCCCCACTCCGCTTTTTCATACAGAGTGTTTGCACGTAAAAGTAATTTTTGGCAAGCTTGTGCCATCTCTTTATTTTCTTGGGCTGGATCTTTAGTGATATCGCTTAGCGACAATGTCTGCGGAATGTAAATACGTCCTTTCAAGGCATCTTCATGTATATCACGACATATATTCGTCAATTGCATGGCCTTTCCTAGGTCACAGGCATATTTTAAGGCATCTTCATCATTTGTTCCCAATATAGGACTCATCATAAGACCAACGGTGCCAGCAACCTGATAGCAGTAATGATCTAAAGCGCATTCATCACTCATTGTGACTGGATCAAGATCAAATATGACACCCTCGAGAAGTGTACGTGCAGCTTGCACATCAATATTGCATTCTAATGCCAACGATAAGAAGTCATTGGTAACGTCATTTGTACTTGTTCCTAATTCTAAATCTCGACTTATTGAATTTAAGTATAGCCTAGCAGTATCGGGACAATCTCCCTCATCAGCAATATCGTCAACTACACGACAAAATCGATAAAGTCGGGCCGCTTTATCTATTGTTTTTTCACCTAAAAAAAAGCTAGCAAAAGAGAAGCTTCTTGCGTGTTTAGTGAGCGTATCCCTGGCCCTTTTTGTTTGTTCACTCATGATGCTTTTGGGATCAGATTATCAATAACTTTGGCTGAACAAACAACTCCTGGTAAACCCGCACCCGGATGCGTTCCCGCTCCGACAAGATACAAATTTTCGATACCTTCAGCTTTATTGTGATAACGAAACCAAGCCGATTGTGTAAGGAGTGGTGAAATAGAGAACCCTGCACCATGCACACTACTATAATCTTGCTCAAAATCATCTGGTGTTTTGAAAAAATCAGCCGTTATTGTGTTTTCTAGATCAGGAAGAATAGTATCGCTAAGTGCTTTTACAATTTTATCTCTAAGTTTCGGCCCTTCTACTTTCCAATCTATCTCACCCTGTTGATTGGGAACTGGGGCTAACACATAAAAAGAGTCACATCCTTCTGGTGCAAAAGATGGATCTGTTGCTGTAGGTCGATGAAGATATAAAGAAAAATCATCAGCCAGAATTTGTTTATGAAAAATATCATCTAGTAAGGCTTCGTAGCGTTTCCCTAGCCAAATTGTATGATGTTCAACGTCAGTATATTGTTTTGTTGTGCCAAAATATAAAACATAAAGTCCCATAGAAAATTGTGCATATTTTGTTTTTATTTGAACACTAATACTTTTATCTTTTCTATCAATCATGGAGCTATATAAGTATGCAGCATCAGCATTTGATACAACGATATCAGCTGATTTTATTTCACCACTCTTTAGTATTACACCCACAGCCTTACCATTTTTAATATCTACTTTTTGAACGGCCTTATTTAATGAAACTTTAATCCCTTCTTCATGCATTAGGGTTTCAAAAGCTTTTGTAAGAGAACCCGTTCCACCCATTGCAAAATGGACACCCCATTCACGCTCTAGATAATGAATGAGAGAATAAATTGAGGTCGTGTCAAATGGGTTTCCACCTACTAATAGAGATTGAATAGAAAAAGCTTGCTGCATATAGGGTGATTTTAAATGCGAAGAAACTAAGCCCCAAACTGTTTTAAACGATTTGAGCCTTATAAGATCGGGTAATACACCGACCATTTTGGAAAACTTGTGGAATGGTTCATCAGCTAAATCCTCAAACCCTATTTTGAAAATAGCTTTTGATTTCTGTAGAAGATGCAAATAGTTTTGTTTGTCTTCGGGTTCAAATTTTTCAATTTCTTTGAGAGTACTCTCTAAGCTTCCGCCATAGTTAAAGATTTTTCCATCAGGAAAATAGAATTGATACCAAGTCTTAAGAGGAACAATATCTACGTAATCGCTAATATTTTTATCAAATAAATTAAAAAGTTCTTCAAACAAAAATGGCGCAGTTAATACAGTTGGTCCCGCATCATGTTTAAACCCATCAATCTCATAGACTTGTGCCCTACCACCTATTGCACTGCATTGATCTATAACCTCAACATCATATCCTTTAGCTCGCAGTCTTAATGATGCTGCAATTCCACCATAGCCAGCACCTATTACAACAGCTTTTTTCATATTTTAATTTTGATCTAAAGTAGTTTGTTTTATTAAACTTTCTAATAGTAACGTTTCATTATGAATAATTTGCTGACAAACAAGCGGTAATTCAACAAGTTTTTCTCGTGCAAGCTGTAAATGATCCAATGCCGTATTAACAGCCTTTAGTTGAGGATCTAGAATATTTTTCTCTTGATACAAAGTGATTATATTCACTCCAGACTTTAACCCTTGTTTTGATTGGTCCATTTTAAAGTCACCAATATCATCAAAGATCTGATAAGCAATTGAATAATGTCTAAACACTGTCTCTGCTAGTTGAATAGAACCGCTATGCCCTTTAGCAATGAGAGGGAGTGTTATCGCCAAGGAAAAGAGTGGACCCGACTTACCTGCAGCGATATCCTCATAAGCGACTAGATCATCAAGCGATTGATCTTTACTTTGCCGAATATCTAAAAGTTGCCCTTTGATCAGTTCTGATATTTTAGAATGTATATGCTTGATCAATTTGCTTTTAGGTATATCAGTTGATAGATCTGCAACGCAAGCATAGGCGGCAGAAATTAAAAAGTCACCAATACAGATAGCAATATCAGGCCCAAACTTTTTCCATACAGCTTCTTGACCTCGTCTTAAATCATCAGAGTCTTGCAGATCATCATGTATTAATGACGCGTTATGGAATAATTCAGGCACACAGCTCATAACAATTGAATCTTCAAAGCTTAAGCCTAAGTTCTTAGCGAATGAGAATGTCAATCTAGCTCTTGTTCTTGAGCCACCCGAACTGAAATGATAAGTAACAGCATCTTCCAACACCGTTTGATCTTTAAAATCATTGATGTAAAGAGACAACTTTTCTTCAACTAAAGTTAAGGCGTAAAAGTCATCTACATTTTTTTCTAGGGGAGCAGCTAAGTGCATAATATAATCAGGTTGAAGGAATAATACGCAGTCGTATTACTCCTTCAAATCCTATTACTTAGCGATATAGCCTTCAGCTTCTGATTTTTTACGTGCAATCATGTAGATCAAGATTCCAAAACCAACTTTTGCTGCGATATCAGCAATTGAATAGCCTATTTCTACAGCAACACCCGCTGATTCAAAGCCAAGCATTGGAAGGAAATATACTACAGGATAAAATGACCAAGTAATGACTACAACCCAGCATGCTTGTGAAACCAACCCTCTTGCTTCTATAGGCTGTGCTTCAATTGAACTTTTCAAACCAAAGAAAAGTACATAAACAATGAATAGGAATGGGATCATAGCTGCTAAGCCCCATGATAATCTGCCAGCTAAGTCCGTTGAAATTTCACCTGGGTAACCAAGTAAAATCATAAGAGCAGCTGCTGATCCTAGCACCACACATCTATTGAGTGTTTCGCTAGATGATAGCTTCATAACTAAAATCAGTTCAATTAGAAGCAATGGTACAGTTAATAACCAATCTACATAACGATATGTAACGTTAAAAGCTTCACCTGTTGAAGAGACGACACCATCTACTGCACTGTATGCGCCATCGAATGAGATAAAAATTTGTAGGTAATGATAGGCAGCAATGAAAGTTACAAGTCCTGTCACAACCATAGCGGGTCGGTACGATGCTGAAACTGAGCCTAAATTAAGCCATGAAAATAAAGTTCCTGCAGCCATTGCTGCAAATGTAAATGAGAAGAAATTATAAACAAGTTGATACTCGTTAAAAGATAAGTTTTCCATTTTATTCCTTTGTTTTGAGTTTTTTTATTTAAAAGTACTAAAAGTAGAGAGTAAAATTAGATGAATAGTTCCAACAATAAACTAAAATAAAGTAATCTTCAAAATAGTTTACATGGTTGCATAAAAACCACATCATAAAATCACTTTATGGACTGACTATAAAGCAGCAAAAAATCTAATGCAAATAATTCACATTCTTATCTAGTCCAGCACAAATGATTAGAGCATTGTTCTCTGATCTGGCCTCCATTTAGCAACGTTCAACTTCATACTCCCAATACCTAGGCTTCTCACCCACTTTGCTGCACTATCTATTGTACTCCAGGTCTTAATATCACCTTTCAGAGTGGTTGCAGGTTGTGAATTACCGCTACCTGTAGTAATTGAAGCATGAACAACTCCTCCATCAGCTACAATGCATACAGACTTAATAGCACCCGCTTCTATGAGTGCCTTCAGAGTCGTACTATTCATTTTTGTTAGCCTCGAATAAGCTTGACTGTATGGCTACGGGAAAGCCTTCAGCCTTACAATGTTCACGTATGAGAATTTCTACCATATTGGCTACGCTTCGATGTTGGCGTTCTGATGCCTCACGTATAGCTTCTTTAATGATAGGGTCAACCCGGAGGTTCAGTGTTGCTGTTTTTTTCATTACCATGCCTGAGTAATTTACAGCATAATGCGTTACATATGCAAACATTAAGAGCTTTACATTTAGAATATAAAGAATAAGCTAAACATTAATCAGCGTTTTAACAAAAGGAGAATTATGAATAGGTTTTTATTGGGGATACTTATGCTTGTAATGTTTATTCATAATGCTGAAGCATGCATCGACGTCAACATTCAGGACACAAGAAACTTCAGCAACTGCCAAAAATTAGCTGAGCAAGGTGATTCTGTATCTCAATATCAACTAGGACTCATGTATCAGATGGGAAAAGGTGTTTCACAGGATTACCACAAGACATTCCATTGGTGGAGCATGGCAGCTGACCAAGGTAATGCTACTGCTCAACATCGCCTAGGCTATATGTACATTCAAGGGTATGGTGTAGCACAAGATTATGTCATGTCTCATCTATGGTTCAACCTTGCTACTCTAAATGGTGATAGAAGTGCCGCCGAAAATAGAGAAATTGTTGCCGCTAGGATGAATAGGTCTCAAATAAAACAAGCACTATCACTGGCTAATAAATGGATTGCTCAACACTAGTTTATAAGAATGAATAAGTGACTTGTGGAACTGTCAAAATTATAACAGGTGATCAAACACTACAGAACGTTGAAGGTAATAATATGAAAAAATGGAAGAATATTGGAGCACTCTTTTTTTTACTTACAACTTTCACAGCACAAACTGAAACCATAACTGGCCGGGTTTTTCACATATCTGATGGAGATACACTCAAGATCCTCACTGAAACTAATGAAAAAATAAGGATAAGGTTAGCTGGTATAGATACTCCAGAAAAAGGGCAGCCTTTTGGTAGGGAAGCAAAGCAAGCTTTAACCGTACTCACATTACAAAAGAAAATCACGATTGATGTGCAAACTATAGATCGCTACGAACGGACGGTCGGACTTGTTTATGTTCAAGGACTGGATGTTAATGCTGAACTAGTCAGACAAGGAATGGCCTGGGTTTATCGTAGATATACCAATGATGAAAGGTTATACGCTCTCGAAGCTAAAGCAAAAAAAGAAAAACGGGGCCTTTGGTCAACAAATAACTTTATAGAGCCTTGGTTGTGGCGTAGAGGTGAACGTAAGTTCAAATAAACTTTATATTTTTTAACTCACTGCACCACCCTAAGATTTATTGATAGAGAAAAGCTGTTGTTGAACTTTGGTTATTAATTTATTTTTAACGATGCTATATTAAATTATGGCGATATTTACTACAGAGGGAACTGTTTATGGAGTTATTCTTTTTCTACATTCTCTTTTCTGTCTTAGTTGGTTTTCATGCTGATAGTAAGGGTTACTCTGGCATAAATTTCTTTGTTCTAGCCATATTACTTTCTCCAATTATCGGCTTCATCACAACTTTAATACTGTCTCCTACAACTGAAGAAATAGAAGATAAAGAGATCGCTACTGGAAATAAAAAAAGATGCCCCGAATGTGTAGAGCTGGTAAAACTAGATGCATCTGTATGTAAACATTGTGGGCACACATTTACTTGAGAAATTGATGTCATTATAATTACTAATAACGCTAGCGTTCAGAGCATACTTTGTTATGAAAAAACGATGTGAGATTTGGGACAACGCCTGATGAGTGATTTAATCTTAGACTCTGAGGTAACTTGCCCCTCTTGTGGGAACAAAGAGTTAGAAACAATGCCAACAGGCTTTTGCCAGTGGTTTTACGAATGCCGCTCATGCCATGACATCATCAAACCAAAGCCAGGAGACTGTTGTGTTTACTGCTCTTATGGGACAGTAAGCTGCCCCTCAAAACAAACCATATAATTTTTATGAAATCGTGAATTTATTCAACAAATTATTTTTTTTTGTTTTTTACTTTTTCTTCTTTAAGGCTTTTAAATTCCATCACCGTTAAAATAGCTCCAAAAATAGTTAGAGCGCTACAGAACAATCCTGTAAAAAATATTAAGGACGCTTCCATCGTTATTCCTTTCTCGTGATGACTTTAAAATAAATTGCAAAACTTAGTATCGATGGGATCCACGTTGCTGTGAATAACCCTTCTTCTCTTTGTCCAGTAAACCATAAGAATGCTGTAGTCGCAAATGCTATAAAAACTGCGAGTAAAATACATAAATCTGACTTTTTTAACATTAATCTTCCTTTCGTTTTTTTAAATTAATCGCTGTTCCAAAAACCCCATGATGCTATCAACAAGAAAATTAGTGTTATTGATGCATGAGTTCTGAGGCTGGTTTCCCCTGGTATTTCAAACAAAAGCGGGACGATAGAAAACATTCCAAGGAAAAGCCAGAATGTTGATAGAACCGCCAATACAGCTGCTAATGTTGCAATATAGTGTCGCATACCCACACTTAGATAAAATAATTTCAAGTACATTACCACACAGCTTTAACTAAAGCTAAAGTAGTCTTTCCTATACTGTCAAACTTCATTGCTATCAACTATATAAATAACTAATGAGTGAGTCCTACTAAATTTGTAGGCGCTAATTTATAAAGTTTAATGCACCATAAAAAATACTAATCATCACACATTCTTTATTACTAAGCTCTCTGCATCCTCTACCCCCGCCATTGAGTCATCATAAACCCCTCGATCCAAACTACCTTCACTCTTTGCTACAATACTGCTAACTACAGCATCACCAGACACATTGACGGCTGTTCTGATCATGTCCATGAGACGATCAACTCCCAAGATCAAACCAATACCTTCCACTGGCAAGCCGACCTGAGTAAAGACCATTGACAACATGATCAGGCCAACACCAGGTACACCCGCTGTACCAACCGAAGCCAATACTGACATCAAAATGACAGTTAAATAGCCCATCACGCCCAATTCAAGTCCATAGATATTAGCAATAAAAACAGTCGCGACCCCTTGCATAATCGCTGTTCCATCCATATTTATGGTCGCACCAAAAGGGACCGTGAAAGATGCAACAGCATTGTCGACACCAAGGCGTTTCGTCACAGTTCTTAACGTAACCGGGATCGTTGCATTTGAACTAGCTGTACTAAAAGCAAATACCTGTGCACTTCTAATCTTTCTTAAAAAGATCATAGGGCTCAGGCCTGAAAATAACTTCAGCACAATCATCAAAGTAAACAGCAGATGAATTAGCAGTGCAGAAACTAAAACAGCTACATATGCTGCCAGCTGTATTAGTAACTCTAGCCCTAGCTCAGCTACTGATTTAGCAATGAGAGCAAAGACAGCATAAGGTGCAATAGCCATAACGATGGTCACCATCTTCATCATGATCTCATTGGCGATCTCAGCACCTTTTACAAAAGGGGTAGACTTCTCACCCAGCATCAACATACTGATACCAACCAAGATCGAGAAAAATATCAATGGCAGCATATCGCCATTAGCCATTGCCTGAATAGGGTTAGAAGGAACAATATTGATAATAACTTCTGAAAGCGGCGGCGTCTCTTTTGCTGTAAAGCTCGTGGCTTCTTCAAACTCCATGCCTTCACCCAAACCGACCGACACTGCAAGACTAATAGCAACAGCAATCGCTATCGCCGTCGTCATCATATAGAGTAGAAATGATTTACCACCAACACGGCCTAAAGTACTCAAATTACCAATTCCACAAACACCACAAATGAGTGAAAAGAAAACCAGAGGTACTACCAACATCTTTAAACCATTCACAAACATTTTGCCGATAACAAAAAATAAGCCATCAACAATGTATGTATTAATCCAACCATCTTGGCTATTTAAGCCAGATAGATTAATGAACAGGCCTAACAATATCCCTAAAAAAACTCCCACCAATACTTTTATCGTTAAACTCATTTTCTAACCTTATTTTATTTTGATATTCAGTTTCATTAACAAGTCTTTTTAAGACCTTATTATCAATGACATTTTAAAAGAACCCAAGTTTGATATATATCTTACTTCTATTGAATAAATATTATTATGACTAACAGCAAGTTTTATATGCTCTTCCTCCTGCTTTAATGCATGAGGAAAGAAAAACTTAAATCCACATAAATGTGAAATTAAAGTGAATGAGTGGGAACTCTTATTCTCGATAATGTTCAGATAAAGTAAGCATTAATACATGGGTAATAAAAAACAACATATGAATACAAATAACCGTAAATGCACACCAAGTATATGATATTAAAATATAAACGTGTCTTTTTGGCGTACATCGTTCACACCAACCACATTTATCAAGTGAAAATAAAATATAAATATAGTCTTAAAACTCATGACCAGCTTCAAAAAGTCCTATATAATGTGGCCTGTTAAATACCGTGGCAGACGACAATATAAAAAATCACTGCTTTAATTAATTAAATTTGTAGAAGATGTTGCCTTAAATTTAAGGCCTGACAAAATTAAGGAAAACTATTCATGCGTCGATTCCTGCATCAGTTGAGTATAACTCTTGCTTTCTTTATTCCTGGTAGCGTCTACGCTGCTATGGAAATGAATATGCCGCGAGGTGTAACCGATACGAGTCACATAATATACGACCTACACATGCTCATATTATGGATATGTGTTGCCATCGGTGTTGTCGTCTTTGGCGTCATGTTTTGGTCCATTTTCTATCACAGAAAATCGCAAGGTGCAGAAGCATCACAATTCCACGAAAGTACAACAGTAGAAGTGATCTGGACTGTTATTCCTTTCTTGATCTTAATTGCTATGGCCATTCCATCAACCAGTGTACTCATTGACATGTACGACTCGAGTGATTCTGACATTGATATACAGGTCACTGGATACCAATGGAAATGGCAATACAAGTATTTAGGTGAAGATATTAATTTCTTTAGTTCTTTGATTACTCCAAAGGAAGAAATTGCAAACGAGCAGGCAAAAAACACTAATTACCTATTAGAAGTCGATAACGAACTGGTTCTACCCATTAATAAAAAAGTTCGCTTTCTTTTCACGTCAAACGATGTTATCCATGCTTGGTGGATGCCAGATCTAGCTATTAAGAAGGACGCTATCCCTGGCTTTATAAACGAGTCTTGGACACGCATTAATGAAGTCGGCACCTACCGCGGACAGTGTGCAGAATTATGTGGTAAAAACCATGGTTTTATGCCAATTGTCGTCAAAGCCGTAACCCAATATGATTACGACATATGGGTTGAAGAACAACAAGCAGCCGCAATAGCAAAAGCCGCAGAGTCAGAGCAAGAATGGACAATGGATGATCTCGTCGCTAAAGGTGAAACTGTTTACCAAAAGAATTGTGCAGCCTGTCACATGGTCGATGGTTCTGGCCTACCTCCCGCCTTCCCAGCTCTTAATGGTAGTGATGTAGTATTGGGTGACATAGAAACACATATGCATATGATGTACTACGGCGTACCAGGATCAGCAATGGCAGCCTATGGTAAACAACTATCAGCAGTCGATTTAGCAGCTGTAATTACATACAAACGTAATGCTTGGGATAACAACACAGGTGAAGTTATTTCTCCTGCTGATATGCAAGCATACATAGACAAGCAATAAAGAGGTCTTCATGAGCGAGCAAACATTAACACTGGACGATCACGAGCACCACGAACACGGGCCTGCTAAAGGTCTCTTACGTTGGGTGTTTACCACTAACCATAAAGATATCGGTACCCTCTACCTTATCTTCAGCCTGACCATGTTCTTCATTGGAGGCATGATGGCAATGGTTATCCGTGCCGAATTATTCCAGCCAGGCCTGCAGCTAGTGGAACCAGGATTCTTCAACCAAATGACCACTATGCATGGACTCATAATGGTGTTTGGTGCCGTCATGCCAGGCTTTGTTGGACTAGCAAATTGGCAGATCCCGCTTATGGTCGGTGCTCCAGATATGGCTCTCCCGAGAATGAACAACTGGAGCTTTTGGATACTTCCTTTTGCATTCACAATGTTGTTATCTACATTGTTTATGGATGGTGGTGCACCCGATTTTGGTTGGACATTTTATGCCCCTCTATCAACAACGTACGCACCTCCAAGTGTAACTTTCTTTATTTTTGCAATTCATATGATGGGTATATCGTCAATTATGGGTGCAATGAATATAATCGTCACTCTGTTTAATATGCGTGCACCTGGCATGTCATTAATGCAAATGCCAATGTTTGCATGGTCATGGTTAATCACAGCCTTTCTACTTGTTGCTGTTATGCCTGTTCTCGCAGCCGTAGTCACAATGATGTTAATGGATATCCACTTTGCAACAAGTTTCTTTAGTGCTGCTGGTGGTGGTGACCCTGTATTATTTCAACATATTTTCTGGTTCTTTGGACACCCAGAAGTTTATATCATGATTTTGCCAGCATTTGGAGTGGTTTCTCAAATATTACCTACTTTCTCACGCAAACCTTTATTTGGTTATCACTCAATGGTCTACGCACTCATTGCGATTGCTATCTTATCCTTTGTTGTTTGGGCACACCATATGTTTACTGTCGGCATGCCTATCGGTGGCCAGCTGTTTTTCATGTACTCGACCATGCTAATCGCAGTACCAACTGGCGTGAAAATATTTAACTGGGTAGCCACTATGTTTAAAGGCTCACTCAGTTTCGAAACACCGATGCTCTTTGCTGTCGCTTTCGTTGTCCTATTCACTATTGGTGGCTTCTCAGGCATCATGCTAGCGATCGCTCCTATTGATTTCCAGTATCAAGATACTTACTTTGTAGTAGCTCACTTCCACTATGTACTTGTGCCGGGTGCAGTGTTTGGTATCGTTGCAGGTGTTTACTACTGGTTGCCAAAATGGTGTGGCAAAATGTATGACGAATCATTAGGGAAAACGCATTTCTGGCTCTCATTTATAGGTTTAAACCTTACTTTCTTCCCAATGCATTTTGTTGGATTAGCAGGTATGCCGCGCCGTATACCAGACTACTCATTACAATTTGCAGATTTCAATATGATGGCAAGTATGGGGGCTTTCTTATTCGGTGCCTCACAGCTGGTCTTTGTCTACCTTGTAATAAAAGCAATACGCAGTGGCGAAAAAGCAGCCCAAGTACCATGGGAATCAGCTGAAGGTCTAGAGTGGACATTACCAACACCACTCCCATACCACACATTCACTACGCCACCCGTGTTTGAATCAAAATTATGAATTTAAAGACACCAAAAGGATTAACTGTCCTAGTTGTATTCATGTTTGGTTTTGGCTTTATGCTAGTACCTCTCTACGATGTATTCTGTGAGATAACAGGCCTGAATGGAAAAACTAATGGACAATATCAAGGCGAAATAACCCCTGCCGGTTCAGAAAAAGGCAGACAAGTCACACTGCAGTTTGTCGTTAACAAAAATGATAACCTGCCTTGGGAATTCGAGCCGAACCAGACTGAGATGACATTAGCAGTAGGTGAGAGAAGGGAGACGACATATCGAGTTACAAATACTTATAAAACAGCAGCTATTGCACAAGCAGTACCTAGTGTATCCCCAGCAGAGGCTGCCGAGTATCTAAATAAGATAGAGTGTTTTTGTTTTGAACAACAACCCTTAGAAGCCGGTGAGCACAAAGATATGCCTCTCGTTTTCTTTGTTGACCCTAAATTGCCAGCACATATCAACAAACTAACACTTTCGTATACCTTGTTCGATATTACAAATTCAAAGAAACCAGCAAGCGATCCACATAAAGTTAAAAAGGTAGTTAATTAATGGAGCACTCATCAGACGAGTATTACGTACCCGACCAAAGCATTTGGCCTATCGTAGGTGCGATAGCCATGTTCTTAATGCTTGGAGGTACAGGATCAGCGTTGATTGATCTTCAGAATTCAGAGCACATTTCTCTAAGTAGTTCCATTATCATGTACTCCGGTATGGCTATACTAATATTCATGCTTTTTGGCTGGTTTGGTAATGTCATAGAAGAATCACGTCGAGGTGCATACTCAGCACAAGTTGATATTTCATTCCGTTATGGCATGACATGGTTCATTTTTTCAGAAGTTATGTTTTTTCTAGCATTCTTTGGCGTTTTATACTATGCGCGCACATTCTCCGTACCTTGGTTAGGTGGTGAAGGTGATAAAGGGATATCACACATGTTGTGGCCCGATTTTGTAGCAACATGGCCTCTTCTGACTCCCCCAAACCCAGAATTATTTATGCCTATAAAAGAAGTGATTGATCCATGGCATTTACCACTGATAAACACAATCTTACTAGTAACATCAAGTTTTACAGTAACATTTGCTCATCATGCGTTGAGACATGGTGAACGTGCCAAAATAAAAATATGGTTAGCGATCACGCTAGTATTTGGCATAATCTTTCTTGGATTACAGGCAGAAGAATATATTGAGGCATATCAACAACTTGACCTGACTTTAAACTCAGGTATCTATGGAGCAACATTCTTCTTATTGACTGGCTTCCATGGTCTCCACGTTACCATTGGTAGCATCATTTTATTTATCTTGCTTATTCGTGTCATTAAAGGCCACTTCACCCCAGACAACCACTTTGGTTTCGAAGCTGGTTCATGGTATTGGCATTTTGTTGATGTCGTATGGTTGCTACTTTTCGTTGTCGTTTACGTATTTTAAAGGTTGGAACATTTATAACGATGCTTTGATTAGGTCAACACTTGAGGACAAGTGAAGTGACGAAAAACCGATATATTTGGTCATTTTTTAATTGGAAAATATCAGTACAAATTCCTTTTTTTCTTTTCGCTGCTTTTGCCTTTATAGTCTGTTGCACTCTTTCAAATTGGCAGTTGCAAAGGGCCCATCAAGCTGACGATTTATTTCAAACCTACCAACTGCAGGACTCACGACCAGAATCTGTTTTATCAGAGTCTCCCGAGTCCTATCAAAAAGTTAGTATTGCAGGAGTAGTAAAAAACCATTACTTCCTTGATAACAAAACTTATCAAGGTTTTGGTGGTTGGCATGTACTAGCAGAGGTCCAAACCAAAAAATTTTTAATATTAGTTAACCTCGGGTGGCAACCGAAACAAAACAAATTAGTCTTACAAGAACCATTACCAAGCTATCTCGAAGTACAAGGTTTAATTAGGAAACCACAAGCTGGCTTTATGTTACAAGCAGCAGAAGAGGATCCGAATTGGCCCAAGTTACTACAGCAAATAGAAATACCATTGATCAACAAGCGTCTTAACCGAGAATTGTTTCCCTTTGTCTTATATGCAGAAAATCAAATTGGTAAGCTAATTCCAGCCCCCATAAAAATAGAAAATAAATATTACATGCATATTGGTTACGCCATTCAATGGGTCTTGATTGGTCTTGCGGGCTTAATATGTTTTATTATCGTCTCTCGAATAGAGTACAAAGAAAATGAGTGAAAAGAAAAAAAGCTGGTTGCACAACTCCATATGGCTAATTACCCTCGTTCCCTTGGTCATTGCATGGTCAATGGCTTTTACCGGTATTGGTGTGCCCGGAAGCACTAAAAATAAGGGTGAACTCATGCCAATGGGCCTCACTGTCCCAGAAAACATTCTTAATGCCCAACAAGGCCATTGGGGAATTATAGTCGTGAGTGACACCTGTAATGAAGAATGCCAACAACAACTCTTTCGTGCCCAACAACTTTACCTTGCAATGGGTAAACGTGCGGAACGATTACAAACAGTATGGGTCTCAAATGATGTTAGACGAGAAACAAGTGATCTGGTTGTCGATGTTGCATTTAAAGATGACAATAATATAAAGCCATCTCAAACATCACTCCTTTCAGTCGAAACAGAATTTCAAAAAATGGCTCAAGTCAATGATAACGAAACGTTCAACTGGTTCAGTAACAATAATATAAAGTGGCAAGATCACAGCATATTCTTTATAGACCCTAATGGAATTCTAGTTTTACGTTTCGAACCAGCACTATCTGGTCAAGACATGATGTCGGATATTAAGTGGCTATTAAAGGCCTCTCGTCTCGGTTAAATAAGACTATAAGGAAACATAAAGAGTGATCGATAAATTATGTAAGTACTCGTTTTTCATGGCACTCATAGTTGTCACACTAGGTGCACTAACACGCCTGTTAGATGCCGGCTTAGGTTGTCCTGACTGGCCTGGCTGTTATGGTCAGGTTATTCCCCCAAATTTAGCGGAACTTCCTATTATCGATGAAGGTAAAGCTTGGATGGAAATGATTCATCGTTACGTTGCTACCGCATTGGGCTTTATTATTCTGGTCCTCGCAGTGGCCATACAAAGTACATTTAATATCTCAAAAAAAATAAAATGGTTAAGTCGATTTCTATTAGTTTTAGTGATCGTTCAAGGTATTTTTGGTATGTGGACCGTTACATTAAAACTATTACCACAAGTGGTCACCATACATTTACTCGGCGGAATGGCAATATTAGCAACTACATTTTTGCTTATCCTCATGCGCAGAACTAATCAGGAAGTAACAGGCCCCTCTTCCAAGCCTAAAATACTTTCGCTAGTTGTCCTTGTTTTATTATCAGGCCAAATCGCATTAGGTGGCTGGACTAGTAGTACTTATTCAGGCCTCGCTTGTACTGACTTTCCAACTTGTGATGGTCAAATGTTCCCACCACTTAAAATGGAACAAGCTTTTCAACTTACTGAGTTTAGTGATAGAAATTATGAAGGTGGTTTATTAGACTCCGAAGCACGCGTCACGATACAATACACACATCGCGTTTTGGCTCTAGTCTTATTGCTCGCTATAGTGGCATTGTTTTTCCGTCTCAGAAAAACAGAGTTATACAAGACCAGGGCTAATATTTTATTGGGCTTAACCGTATTACAAATTGTGATTGGAATTAGTACAGCTATGTTGATGCTACCCCTCTCACTTGCCCTACTGCACAATACAGGTGCCGCACTACTATTACTCTCTGTCGTTTATATTATATATAGCGTCTTTTCGACAGATGAAACAGCTCAAATAGACTAATCGCAGAGAAAATATTCACAGGTGACATGATGGAAGAAACAATTGGAACTATTAATACAATAGCTAGAGCCACCTGGAAAGATTATCTCGTCTTGTGCAAGCCAAAAGTCGTTGTACTTATGCTCGTCACTGTGCTTGTAGGAGCCTTACTTGCTATCCCCGGGTGGCCTGATGTGTTCAAGTTAACGATAGCTCTAATCGGTATTGGTGCCTGTGCAGGTAGTGGCGCCGCAGTCAACCACATCATTGATCATCGCCTTGATACTAAAATGGCAAGAACTAAAAATAGACCCATTGCAAAAGGACGTGTTAGTCCTAAACAAGGGCTAGTCTTTGCTTTAGTCCTTGCTATCGGCGGTTTTTCTTTATTATGGATAGTGATCAACCCCATAACGGCATGGCTAAGCCTAGCATCATTGTTAGGCTATGCTGTTGTCTACACCATGTTTTTAAAACGAGCAACGCCACAAAATATTACTATTGGTGGCCTTGCTGGCGCCATGCCGCCCCTATTAGGCTGGACCGCTATGACAGGCCACGTGGATCCCAACGCCTTATTATTGGTACTTATTATTTTTGCATGGACCCCTCCACATTTCTGGGCCCTAGCTATTCACAAAAAAGATGAATACGCAGAAGCTGATATACCAATGCTACCCGTGACGCATGGTAATCATTTCACTCGTATTCATATTGTGCTTTATAGCTTACTGATGTTTGCAGCCACGTTAATGCCATTTATATCAGGTCTAAGTGGCTGGCTCTACCTGATGGGTATGTTATTGCTGAATGCTCGTCAATTTTGGATGGTAAAAAAAATATTTGACGAAACAAACGTCCAAGCTCCTATGGAGCTATTCAAATATTCTATTCAATATCTATTATGGCTATTTGTACTTATTCTCGTTGACCACTACGCTATCGTCAGTAGAGTTGTAGGTTAGATATTATAAGCCAGTCATAAAGGTACTTAATATAAGCGAAAACTCAAGTTGTGATCTTAATTTTTATTCTAT
>TARA_B110000046_G_scaffold183792_1_pt1 | contig 20790 bp, 19 predicted proteins | sample TARA_B110000046 | Tara Oceans TARA_B110000046 (sample SAMEA4397157) | marine metagenome | biome: Polar Biome; feature: [DCM] deep chlorophyll maximum layer (ENVO:01000326); material: water (ENVO:00002006), including particulate matter (ENVO:01000060) such as... | depth 40 m
CCGCTCTCAACCACCTATGCACCGGATACTGTGAACTACTTTATCTTTGGTGTGCATATTATGGGTGCATCATCAATTATGGGTTCGATTAACATTATCGCGACGGTAATGAATATGCGTGCGCCGGGCATGACTTACATGAAAATGCCTCTGTTCGTATGGACCTGGGTTATTACTGCGTTCTTGTTAGTAGCCGTAATGCCAGTGTTGGCCGGCGCGGTGACTATGATGCTTATGGATATTAACTTCGGCACCAGCTTTTTTGACGCTGCTGGTGGTGGTGATCCGGTGCTGTTCCAGCACGTGTTCTGGTTCTTTGGTCATCCAGAGGTATATATTATTATTCTGCCAGCCTTTGGTGTGGTGTCGCAGATTATTCCAACGTTCAGCCGCAAACCTCTGTTTGGTTATTCGTCAATGGTTTACGCCACTGCCGCCATCGCCTTCCTGTCGTTTGTTGTTTGGGCTCACCACATGTTTACAGTGGGTATGCCCATCGCCGGTGAGCTCTACTTTATGTACGCCACTATGCTGATTGCTGTGCCAACAGGTGTGAAGGTCTTTAACTGGATCACCACCATGTACCGCGGCTCGTTAACGTTTGAAACTCCCATGCTGTTCAGTATCGCCTTTGTGATTTTGTTTACCTTTGGCGGCTTCACCGGAATGATGTTATCGATTGCAGCGGCAGATATGCAGTACCACGATACCTACTTTGTAGTTGCTCACTTCCACTATGTAATGGTGGCAGGTGCAGTATTTAGTGGTACAGCTGCGGTGTATTACTGGCTGCCAAAGTGGTGCGGCAAGATGTATAACGAAACCATGGGTAAGGTCCAGTTTTGGATCGCGTTTATTGGTTTTAACATCACCTTTATGCCACAGCACTTCTTGGGCTTGGCTGGCATGCCACGTCGTTATGCCGATTACGGTCTGCAGTTTGCAGACTGGAATATGGTCTCAAGCATAGGTGCGTTTATGTACGGTGGTGCGCAGATCTTGTTCCTGTTTAACGTAATCCGCACTATCGGTTGGGGTAAGCCAACTAACGATTCGCAGGTTTGGGAAGGTGCAGAGGGACTGGAGTGGACGTTGCCCACACCAGCGCCTTATCACACATTCTCCACTCCGCCGGAAGTTAAATAAGAGGTTGAAAGCATGACGGCGCGCACTAATAATCGCATGTTACTGGTCAAGTTGACCGCTTTAGCTACCGCTATGTTTATGTTTGCAATATTTGTTTTACCGCCACTTTATGATCTTTTTTGTGAGATTACTGGGATTGGCGGCAAAACAGATGGCGCCTACACCGCAGTAGCAGTTGAAGTAGATACATCGAGAGATATTGAAGTGCAGTTTGTTGCGACCAACAACGCCACTATGCCCTGGGATTTTTACCCCATCGAAGAGCGAGTGGTTGTTCATCCAGGCGAGTCACGCGCGGTGGCATTTTATGCTCATAATAGAACCGGGCGAGATATGCTGGGCCAAGCGATTCCAAATGTGCTGCCCAACAACGCTGCGGACTACTTCCATAAAACCGAGTGCTTCTGCTTTGACAATCAGCCCCTAGCTGCAGGCGAGAGCGCGGCGCTAGACTTGGTATTTATAGTGGATCCAGACTTACCGGCCAGCGTTAATACAGTAACCCTGTCTTACACAATGTTTGATATAACAGATCGTACCGCGGTGCAGGTCTCACAAGTACAGTAAACGGAGAGTAACAATGTCAACTGAAGGTACTTATTACGTTCCCGAGCAGAGTAAATTACCCATCTTTGCGGCAACCGGCATGGGCGTCATGGCTTATGGCGCGGCATCATGGGTTTTGGAGGGGGGCACGTCGACTATCTTCCTGATCGGCGCGCTGATTATGGCCGCCGTTTTGTACAAGTGGTGGAGCATCGTCATTGACGAAAATATGCGCGGTCTGGCAAGTCCACAGCTCAAGCACTCCTATGTGTTGGGTATGCTGTGGTTTATCTTTTCAGAAGTCATGTTCTTCGCCTGCTTCTTTGGGGCCCTGTTCTACGTGCGAGTATTGGTGAACTCTTGGATTGGCGGTGAAGCCGCCGTTGGTTGGTTTGATGACACCCCAACAGATGCTGCCGCAGCTAATGCCCAGCACCTTTGGCCTGGCTATGAAACCGCATGGCCACCGATGATCACGCCAGATCAGGCCGTTAATGGTGACGCAGCTCAGTTTAAGGGGCCAGATCAGAATATGAGCTTCCCCGGCTGGGATCGTATCCTGCACTGGTTGCCCCTATGGAATACGCTGGTTCTGATTACTTCAAGTTTCACGGTGCATATTGCTCACACTGCGTTGAAAGACGGCAATCGTAAAAAGTTCAATACCTGGTTGGGCATCACAGTAGGTCTGGGTATTTTCTTTTTGTTCTTGCAGGTAGAAGAATACATAGAAGCCTACCAGCATATGGGCCTGACGCTTGAATCTGGTATTTATGGTACGACTTTCTTTATGCTCACCGGCTTCCATGGCATGCATGTAACCCTGGGTACTGTGATGCTATTGATTCAGTGGCTACGGGGGCTAAAAGGCCACTTCTCTCAGGACGATCAGTTTGGTTTTGAAGCAGCCTCTTGGTACTGGCACTTTGTGGACGTAGTGTGGGTAGGACTATTCTTATTCGTTTACGTACTCGCCTAAGCGAGCGACGCGGTATCAAAGCGGCCAGGTAATCCCTGGCCGTTTTTATCTGTGGCTAAGTTTACTGCTTTGGTGGGGTGTTTAGCGGGTAAGGCGTTGTTGCTTCTGGGTGTAGCTGACGGTCCCAAGGAGCCTTGCTGCTAAGCTGGCCAGTGTAGGCGCCATAAATAACAGTTCCCATAAGTAGTGCTGCCAGACTGATACGCAGCCCCAGTGCGAATAAAAGCCGGCGTTTCGAGTTGCCTAGGTCTTTGACCAAAAAGCCTAGACCGCTAAACAGGCTTATAACCACAGCGATAAACAGTAATACTATAATAGTCTTTAACAGCATGGTATTGACCACTCTTGTAAAAAGTTGGAATTTAAACACAAATGACCACTGAGCCCCATCTTTCTACGCAGCGATTTCGCTGGCAGCCCAATAAAAAACTATTGGTGCTGAGCCTGTGCCTATTTCCGTTACTTATAGTATTGGGCTTTTGGCAATTAGATCGGGCTGAGCAAAAGCAACGTATTCTTGACCAATACAATGCAAATCAGCAGGCAGCCCCCGCTAGTGTAAGCGACATGCTCGGCGCCACTAATTTGCAATACCGCAGCGCCTGGTTGCGTGGTGGGCTGGATTCGAGCCGTCGCATCATTCTTGATAATCGGGTTAAAAACGGCCGTCCTGGTTACGAAATACTGGAAGCTATGGTGGTTGAGGGTCTAGAGGCAAAAGTTTTAGTCAATCGAGGCTGGGTACCGGCGTCATTGGATCGCAATCAACTACCAGAGGTTGCGTCCGTTGATGGTGTCGTGCAGTTACGCGGTGCACTGTACCAAACCCTAGGTGGTTATCGTCTTGATGATGGTATATCGCGCGTCGCGCAATGGCCTGTCCGCGTGGGATGGATTTCAGCGGCCCGTGCCGAAGAATTATTTGGTGAGCCCTTTGCCCCTTACCAGCTGCGCCTTGATCAAAGCAGTCTCGGAGCGCTACAGACAGGCTGGGCAACCGTTTCAGTGCAACCGGCCAAACACACGGGGTATGCAGTGCAATGGTTTGTAATGGCGGTGGTGCTTTTAATTATGACGGTTATTGCTAATTCCAACCTGGCCGACAGGCCAAAGAGTTAACCCCACAACGAAATCAAGGCTAAGATTTTACTCACAGGATGCAAGACCATGACAAAACAGACACAGATCACTGCCAAGCAACGCGGCTTTCAATATCAAATTTGGATCATGCTGATTATTGTGTTTGGCGTAATATTGGCCGGCTTTTTAATGGTCCCTACCACAGAAGAGCAGCGCCAAGCCATGATGGCGCGTATGGGTACCACTAATCAGGGTGAAATTGTGAGCCCTACTGTAGATATGAGTCCCCTGCTGGCTGCATTGCCACAAGGTGAGGCGCCTAAGTGGAAAGTGGTTGCCGCAGGTGGCGAAGGCTGTAACCAAGGTTGCGAGGACGTGCTTATAAATAGCCGCCAGATTCATATGCTGCTGGGTAAATCCAGTGGTCGCCTCGAGCGCGTCTATTTGCCAGACGCCGCTAGCCTTGAGCTTATCGACATACAGGAGTTACAGGCAGTGCACCCCTATCTTGTTATAGAGCCGATTGACAACAGGCTACTAGGTCAGATTTTACAGGACACCTCGGCAGAATGGGATATGGCGGATACGCGCTATTTTGTTGTGACGCCAGATTACCAAGCAGTTTTATTCTATACCCAGCAACATGATGGTGGTGGACTGCTCGAAGACCTGAAACATCTGTTAAAATATTCGCCGAATCGATAACCATCAATCCGATCCATTGGAAAAAAACCTAATGACCCACATCGAGACCAATACTACAGTGACCTGGCGCGACTACTTAGAGCTGTGTAAGCCCAATGTCGTTGCCTTGATGATACTGACCTCTGTCATTGGCATGTTGCTCGCCACCGACCAGACTATACCTATGCAGGTTTTGATATTTGGCAATCTGGGTATCGCCCTGTGTGCCGGTTCCGCTGCTGCGGTAAACCATATCGTTGATCGTAATGTGGACGACAAGATGGCGCGTACTGCAGACCGGCCTATCGCTCAGGGGCGTCTGGACCCAGCGCAGGCAAAGATATTTGCCATGGCAACAGGCCTGGCGGGTATGGCTATTTTAATTGTTTTTACCAATGTTCTAACCGCTTGGCTAACACTGGCCTCTTCAATCGGCTATGCCTTTGTCTATACCATGTTTCTTAAGCGCGCGACCCCCCAAAATATTGTTATTGGTGGTCTTGCAGGCGCAGCGCCACCGCTGCTGGGCTGGGTTGCTGTTACGGGTGAAATTCATCACAACGCCCTACTCTTGGTGTTGATTATTTTTGCTTGGACACCACCGCATTTTTGGGCCCTAGCCATACACCGTAAAGAAGAATACGCCAAGGCAGATATTCCGATGCTGCCCGTTACCCATGGTGAGCGGTACACTAAAATTAATATTTTGCTGTACACGGTTATGCTCATGGTCGTCACTACACTGCCCTATCTGACAGGCATGTTTGGTCTGTTGTATTTGGTCGGATCGCTCTTATTGGGTGGTCGATTTTTGTATTGGGCGATTATCATGTGGTTTGGTAAAGATAGTGGCATGAAAACCTTCAGGTTTTCGATTGTTTACCTAATGGTGCTCTTTGCGCTGATGCTAGTGGATCATTACCTGATCGAACAGCTCCATTACATCTAGCCTGATTACCGCCTTAAACCTAAAGATAATCTGACCCTATATAGGACTGATAATATGGAACAGCAAGCCGCAATTCGTCGCACCATCCTGATGGTCGTGGCTTTTATAATACTGGTGGTTTGTGGCTTTATCTGGCGCATGAATCAGCCAGTGGTCATGAATGACGATCAGCTGCGAGCCAATGGCGCTATTGTGCTTAGCCAGCCGCGAGTTTTCAGTGACTTCGAGCTGGTTGATCACCGTGGCGAGGCGTTCAATATTGCCCGCATGCAGGATGTCTGGACCATTGTCTTTTTTGCTTTTACCAATTGCCCCGACATTTGCCCCACGACCTTAGCGGTCCTTAACGATACCTACAGCAAAATGAAAGACAGCGAAAAAGAAGACTTGCAGATTGTAATGATTTCGTTAGATTCAGAGCGTGATACAGTAGAAAAATTAGCCGAATATGTGCCCTACTTTAATGACGAATTTATCGGCGTAACCGGCAACAAGCATCTTATCCGCCGTTTGACTGCAGAGATTAATGTTGCCTACAACAAAGTGCCCTTAGAAGGCGGAGACTACACCATTGATCACAGCACCCAACTGGTTCTAATCAACCCTAAGGGGCACTACCATGGCTTCTTTAAAGCACCCCATAGCGAGACCACACTGCGCAGTACTTGGCGCTCAATTTCTTCGAGCTTTTAGGTCGCAGCTTTTAGACTCTTTGCCGCACTGATAGAGACACCATAAAGAGCAATGCAGCGCACAGAACCACCGACGGACCAGCTGGCGCGTCGGTAGTCCAAGAAAGCGCCAATCCCATCACTACGGTTATCATAGCAATAACACTTGCCGCAATAGCCATCTGTTCTGGCGTATGACTTACTCGACGTGCCGTCGCCGCAGGAATAATCAACAGTGCGGTAATCAGCAGCACCCCGACAATCTTCATGGCGATGGCAATCACCAACGCTGTGATCAGCATCAGCGCAGTGCGCACCAGTGCAACGTTAGTGCCCTCCACGGCAGCTAGTTCTGGGTCTACCGTGATATTAATCAACTGTTTCCACAGCGCCCCCAACAGCACCAAAACCAGCCCAGCTACCCCGTAGATAACCCACAGATCCTCAGGGGTTACCGACAGCAGATCACCAAACAATAGCGACATTAAATCAACCCGCACATCAGGCAAAAGAGAAATGACCACCAAGCCGGCCGCAAGAGCGGAATGAGAGAGAATACCCAGCAATGTATCCAGCGACAAAAAACCACGTTGCTCAAGAAGTACCAGCCCCAGGGCCATTGTCAGCGGTACCACAGTGACCGTAATGCTGAGATTCACCTCTAACAATACACCCAATGCCACCCCCAATAACGCACTATGGGCTAATGTGTCACCAAAATACGCCATGCGCCGCCAAACGACAAAACAGCCCAGAGGGCCCGCCACTAATGCTACGCCCAGTCCAGCGAGCAATGCATAAAGTATAAAATCAATCATGGTCGCAGCCTTCTCCGTGCTGATGCACACCGTAGGAATCTAACACCTCACCATGAACACTATGCTGATGGTCATGGTGATGTGCATACAGAGCAGTCTGACCGAAGATAGTTAAATACGCCGGATCCTTGGTGACCTGTTCAGGCCGCCCTTGACAGCAAATATGATGATTGAGACAGACAACCTGATCGGTTGCTGACATGACTATGTGCAGATCATGGGACACCATTAATACAGCACAGTTAAGGGTTTTACTCAGATCACCAATCATCTTGTACAGTGCATTTTGGCCATTGACATCGACCCCCTGTACCGGCTCATCCAACACCAACAAGTTAGGCTTGCGCAAGATGGCACGCGCTAGCAGCGCTCGTTGCATCTCACCGCCAGACAGTTTTTGTATTGGAGTCGCCGCGAGATGGGCTATCCCCACAGACTCGAGTGCGGCATGGCAGGCCTGATGAGACGCATTGGCCAGCTGTAAAAAACGGCATGTCGAGATAGGTAGGGTGGGGTCAATATGCAGCTTTTGCGGCATATAACCAATCTTCAGATTGGCGTCAGATAACACAGAGCCAGAGTCCGGTTTCAATAGACCTAAAACAATCCGTACCAACGTTGATTTTCCGGCCCCATTAGGGCCAATAAGGGTAGTAATTTCACCGTGATTAAGTTGTAGGCTGATATTTTGCAGAACATGCTGGCCAGAAAACGCTTTATTGACACTGTCTAATGTCATCAGTGGGCTAGTCATCATTTACTACCTCAGGGTTGCCAGAACATCCGGGGCACAAGCCAAACAGCTCAATATTTTGCCTTTGTAATATGAAATTAACCTTATCACAGGTGCTTTGTAGCGCGTTATTTATTGTATTATGTGACACCTCAGTGACGCTCTCGCAGCGTGCGCAGATCATAAAAACGTTGCTGTGCTCGCTATCAGGAAACGGGCAGCCAATATAAGCATTTAACGAATGGATGCGGTGAATTAAGCCAAGCTGTAGTAAAAACTCGATTGCCCGATATATTGTGGGCGGGGCAATAGGCTTGCGCAGTAGCTCAGCGAGTTGATCCTGCAGCTGGTAGGCCCCTAAAGGCCGATGGCTCTGCCATAGTAGCCTTAGCACAGTTTCTCGGGTGGCAGTCATCCGGGCTTTATTCTCTGCGCATAGGGCGTTGGCGCGCAGCAGGGCTGCATTGATACAGCGGCCGTGATCATGATCCTGGTGTACAAGTTTTGCGTTTGTAAGCATTTGGAACCAACTGCGTTAGAGACTGAACGCATAATACGTTATAATGTAACAATAATAAACAGGCGGCTCACTTTGTCACCTGCTTAACAGTACGAAGTTGAAGTTAAATAGATCACTCTGGCATTTTATGACTATCAAAAAGATACAATATAACATTATGGTCTGGCTACTGATGATGGGTGTCAATGTTGCAGCAAACCAGCCATTGCCTGATGCAAGGCCTCTGATTGTCACCAGTATTAAGCCTCTGGCGATCATCGCTAAGTCGGCTGTAGGCGATGCCGCGCAGGTGCAGTATCTATTGCCTGGCAATCAATCGCCCCATGACTTTGCCCTGCCAATATCCGCATTAAAGAAAATGTCCAAGGCTGATTTAGTTATTTGGATTGGTCCTGATTTTGAGGCCGGCAGTACCAAAGCAATGAGCAAACTGTCCATTAACAAGTTGCTTACCGTCATAGACCTACCTCATACACAGCCCGATCAAGGGAACCTAAGGCAGCACGACGAGTATTTGATGGAAGCTGACCCACATTTATGGCTGAATCCTAACAATGGCAATAAAATTGCCGATGCGATTCAGGTCCGTTTGGGCCTGCCGGCTAAAGAGATTATCAGCGACCAGCAAATAGCGCGATTTAAGGCTGAGCTAGCCAGCTTTAAGGAGGTCACGTACCTAACTCACCACGAGGCCTACGATCATTTCGCTGATGCTTTTGATTTAAAGCCGGGGCTCGCAATCAGAAACGCCAGTGGCGGTGTTCAGGGTGCCAAAACGCAATATCGCCTGCGTAAAACTATTGAAAAAAACGATGTCAGCTGCGTGTTTATTGAGCCACAATATCAGGGCAAAGACGCTGCCATTATTGCCGCCGAATATGACTTGCCTCTAGTGCAGCTTGACCCACAGGGCCTCTCCCAGCGATTGAGCGAGCACGCCTACAGTGAATTTATCGGCACCCTAGTCAGTCAATTTAAGGCCTGCTTCCAGTAAATGATGTATCCTTAATTCTTAAATAACGATCAAAAAAGCACGCCCATTATGCCTAAAAAAATACCGCTGATTCTTGTCGATGGTTCCTCCTATCTCTACCGAGCATTCCATGCGCTGCCGCCGCTGACCAACAGTAAAGGCAATCCAACAGGCGCGGTCAAAGGTGTAATTAATATGATGCGCCGCCTGCAAAAAGATTACCCGGGCAGCACCCATGTGGTGGTCTTTGACGCCAAGGGCAAAACCTTTCGCGATGAGATGTATCGCGACTACAAAGCTAATCGTCCGCCTATGCCAGACGATTTACGACTGCAAATCGAGCCCATTCACAACATTATTCACGCCATGGGTATGCCTATGTTAGTGATCGAAGGTGTTGAGGCTGATGATGTGATTGGCACCCTGGCCTTACAGGCGACCGAGGCGGAGCAGCCGGTAGTGATTTCTACGGGGGATAAAGATATTGCTCAGATGGTCAACGAACATATTGTGATGGAAAACACCATGACTAACACAGTCATGGATAGGGACGGAGTGATAGCAAAATTTGGTATTCCACCAGAGCTTATTATTGATTACCTTGCCCTGATAGGCGATAAGTCTGACAATATTCCTGGGGTACCCGGTGTGGGTGAAAAAACGGCCCTGGGACTATTGCAGGGCATCGGTGGTCTCGACGATATTTACGCTGGCCTAGATCGGGTAGCAACCCTGACATTTCGTGGCGCAAAAACTATGGCGCCAAAACTTGAAGAACATAGAGACCTAGCTTATCTATCTTATAAGCTGGCCACCATTAAAACTGATGTTGAAATGACTCTGGGGCTGACCGATTTACGTAACGCAGAGCCGGATCAAAGTGCTCTGCTAGAACTTTATAAAGAGATGGAATTTAAAACTTGGATTGAGGAGGCCACCACTGCAATAACCACACCAGAGAGTTTTGAATTATCCGCCGTGACCGAAGCGGTGTCCGACGAGCCCACGACAGATATATTAGCCTCGAGCGATGTTTGTGAAAAAGATTATCAAACTATTTTGACCCAAGACGAGTTTGCTATTTGGCTGAAAAAAATAAAGACCGCTTCCATGGTGGCTGTCGACACAGAAACCACCAGCTTGGACTATATGCGTGCCGATCTAGTTGGTATCTCAGTTGCAACAGAGCCTAACCAAGCAGCCTATATTCCGTTTGGGCATGATTATCTGGGTGCCCCAGAACAGTTATCTAAGGACTATGTTTTAGAAACCATAAGGCCGTATTTAGAAAATAAAAATATTAAAAAGGTTGGTCAAAATTTAAAATATGATATAAGTGTTTTGGCTCAGCATGGAATAAATTTACAGGGCATAGCCTTTGACACAATGCTCGAATCCTATGTTCTTGATTCGGTGGCCACTCGGCATGACATGGATAGTTTGGCGATAAAATATTTACAGCAAACGACGATAAGCTTTGCCGATGTAGCAGGCAAAGGCGCTAATCAACGTACTTTTAATCAGGTCGCCCTCGAGGAGGCCGGCCCCTACGCCGCAGAAGACGCTGATATAACCTTGCGCCTTCACCAAGCGCTGTGGCCACAGCTGAGTAAAGAACCCACGCTGGAAAAAGTTTTTAACGATATAGAGTTGCCATTAATATCGGTGTTGTCACGAATCGAGCGCAATGGCGCCAAAGTAGACGACACATTGCTGTTTACTCAAAGCCAAGAATTATCCGAACGATTGGCTGAACTTGAAACCAAGGCCTGGGATCTGGCAGGGCAAGAGTTTAATTTGGCATCGCCAAAACAGCTGGGCGAAATACTGTTTACAAAATTAGAAATTCCGGTATTGAAAAAAACCGCTAAGGGCGCGCCATCAACTAAAGAAGAAGTCTTACAAGAATTGGCGCTGGATTATCCGTTACCAAAAGTTATCTTGGAACACCGTGGGTTGGCCAAGCTAAAATCGACCTACACCGACAAGCTACCAACCATGATCAACCCAATCACCAAGCGCATCCATACCTCCTACCATCAGGCAGGCACAGCCACGGGTCGGTTGTCCTCTTCAGATCCGAATCTGCAAAATATTCCGATTCGCACCGCCGAGGGTCGTCGTGTGCGTCAAGCATTTGTGGCCTCGCCGGGGAGTAAGTTAGTCGCTGCAGATTATTCCCAGATTGAGCTTCGTATAATGGCGCATCTGTCCGAGGATCCGAGTTTATTGAGGGCTTTTGATGCTGGTGAGGATATTCACCGCGCCACTGCCGCCGAAGTATTCGATGTCGAGACCGCCGCGGTGACCATTGAACAGCGACGCAGCGCCAAGGCGATTAATTTCGGATTAATTTATGGCATGTCAGCCTTTGGTTTGGCGCGGCAGCTAAATATTGGCCGTAAACAGGCTGCAGAATATATCGCGCTATATTTTGCTCGTTACCCTGGGGTGCAGAATTATATGAACAATATTCGCCACACCGCCTCAGAAAAGGGCTATGTAGAAACTGCATATGGCCGCCGCCTGTATTTACCCGAAATAAATGCTAGAAATGGCATGTTGCGCCAAGCCGCGGAACGAACCGCAATCAATGCGCCGATGCAAGGTACGGCCGCCGATATCATTAAAATGGCAATGATTAATGTGGATAGATGGTTAGAGGGTAGCGATCTTCAGTCGCGTATGATTATGCAGGTACATGATGAACTTGTGTTGGAGGTGCCAGAGTCTGAGCTGGCAGAGGTAACACAGGGCCTTACTGAGCTTATGGAGTCTGCGGCTGAGCTTCGGGTTCCCTTAGTTGTTGACGTAGGCGTAGGTAATAACTGGGATGAGGCGCATTAAATAGGCGAAATCAAAATAATCTGAATTATTTTGATTATAAATTGGAACTTATATTCAAAGGTATGTCTAACTAAAGGCAAGACGTTATTGCATCATATTCTCCCCCTAAAATAGAGTATGCAAAGTAAGACTCTCCAAGTAGTAGAACGAGCCCTGATCCACTAACTGGATCAGGGCTTTTTTATGGCCCTGCCGCTTGCCCATTAGACCACTTCAGCAAGCGCTTGTGATGACTCTCCTAGCCTTAGCAAACGACCAAAACGAACGGACCCATGATGTATCCATTATCGGTGTAGCAACCAACGGCTGGCGGCCTCTAACACAGGCAAAATTTACTATTAGGGGCGAGGTACCTGCGAAAATTTGCGAAGATGGTAGGGTACTCGAAGCCCAATGACTGAACACTCAAAAGACAAGGAGCTTAGTCCAGTTGATAGTCGATCCTCCCTACGAACCACTATTGTTAGCCATTAGTGATGTAGTTGCCTGCTGTTTTTAGCGGTAATGACTATAAGAAAGACTGCCTAATCTAGCCGTTCTCTTCCGACGCCCCGATGCAGCGTACCGCCGCTGGGGCTACTGCAATAATTCAAGACGTTATGTCGCAATATCTCTAGCTAGGTCTGGTCAATCGGGGCTTCAAATTCGGTGTTTAACCAATGATTGAGTTGTACTTCCAGTTGTTCAAGGCCCTGCTTTTTGAGCGAAGAAAATGTCTGCACCGACAGTAAGGTGCACCCAGGATCCATATCGCGTAGATGTTTCTCAACCCTGAGCTTCGTGCTCTGGGCTGGACCGCGCTTAAGCTTATCCGACTTGGTCAGCAAAATATGTACCGGCAAACCAGCCTGAGCAGCCCAGTTGAGCATCTGTAAATCAAAATCCTGTAGAGGGTGACGTATATCCATTAACAAAATAAGTCCCGCCAGACTTTTACGCATCTGCAGATATTCTGCCAAATGACGATCCCACTCTACCTTCATGGCCTTGGGAACCTTGGCATAGCCGTATCCGGGTAAATCAACCAAATGGGCGCCGTTAGCCAGCTGGAAGAAATTGATCAACTGAGTACGCCCAGGCGTTTTACTGGTCCGCGCTAGTCGTCCGTTACGTGTTAGCGTATTAATCGCACTGGATTTGCCCGCATTGGAGCGACCGGCAAACGCCACTTCACAGCCAGTATCCTCGGGACACTGCTTTATCGAGGGTGCGCTAGTCAAAAATGCGGCGCTTTGAAAATTAATTGCTGTTGAATCCATAAAAGACATCGCTAAGCGGCTATAAGAAACGGGGTTTATTGGTATATAATGCGCGCGATTTAGCCGATAGGGCTAATGTTCAAAGGTCGCACATATAAATCAGCGGCTATTCTAGCGGATTGCGAGAGTTGAATAACCATGAAAAAAAGCTTTTTAAGTATTATTTGTTTGCTGGCCACATTCACAGCGAGCCAGTCACTGGCAGCAGGCGATGCCGCAGCGGGTGAATCTAAGGTTGCGATGTGCTCAGGTTGCCACGGCAGTGACGGAAATAGTATGGTCGCTGCATTTCCTAAGCTAGCGGGCTTAGGCGAGAAATACATGACGCAGCAGCTGCGTATGGTTAAATCAGGCGAGCGCATTATTGTTGAAATGACTGGCATTTTAAATGGCTCCTCCGATCAAGACCTACAAGACATGGCCGCATACTATGATAGTAAGGCGCGTCAAACTTCAGGCGCACAGGATATCACTTTGGTTGGTATTAGTAATCCTGAAGAGGCACTGGACTACGGTGAAAATGTTTACCGTGGTGGTAATGTGAAAACTGGCGTTGCCGCCTGTACAGGTTGTCACTCACCATCGGGCAACGGTAATGGCCCAGCGGGCTACCCAGCATTGGGCGGACAGCACGCCGACTATATTGCCAAGCAGCTTTTAGCTTATCGTCGTGGTGAGCGCGCCAGCGGCGGCAATGCTGCTATTATGCAGGGCGTCGCAGCGAACTTAAGTGACAAGGAAATCAAAGCTGTAGCCAACTATATCTCGGGTTTGAACTAGAAATCAGATAGCTGTAAGCCAAAAGGAGACTAGGATGATGTATTGGATTAAACGTATAGCCTTTTTAGTACTAATACTGCCCATGGCCATGTGTCAGGCACAGACCGAAAAGTATCAGGCCGGCGTTCATTATGAGGTGCTTGCACAGCCAATAAGAACAGCAGATGCGAGCAAGATAGAAGTCAACGAGGTGTTTTCATATACCTGTGGCCACTGTTATAACTTTGAAGCAGTGATTCATCCATGGTCTCAAAAGCTCGCGGGGGACGTCGATTATCAGCAGACCCCAGCAGTCTGGCAGCCCGCCCTAGAGCCGCTTGCTCGCGCCTATTACAGTGCAGCGCAGCTCAAGGTGTTAGACAAAACACACATGGCTATTTTTGAAGCTATTCACGTCAATAAAAAGCAGGTGCGCACCGAAGCCGACATAGCAGACATTTTCGCCGCTGTAGGAGTAGATCGCCTCGACTTCTCCAAAGCCTATAACTCTTTTGGTATGAGTAGTATGGTCAATCAGGCCAAGGCGCGGATTCGCGGCTATCGCGTTCAGGGCACTCCAGAGGTTATTGTCAATGGCAAATACCGTGTCAGTAGCCGCAACGCGGGCGGCTTTGATGGCATGATTAATGTTGCAGACTTTTTAATTGAAAAAGAGCGTAGCGCTACAGCCAAGCCGAAGTAAGTATTAACTTATTTTAACAAATACGCTGTCTATACGGCGTATTTTTTTGTCTGCTTTTTCTTTTATTGGTCAACACAAACAGTGATCATAGTTACCACCAATGGCGTACATAAACGAATAAATCTTTATCTACACGCGACCTATAGTTACTATGTTGCCCCTTCTTTATAGTGTCATCAATTAGGCCACGGACTCTTTCGCATCATGACAATTACTCAAAGACCATCGGTTAAGCCGAACAACCCCAATTTCTCATCAGGCCCCTGCTCAAAACGCCCAGGCTATAATGTTGCTAACCTAGATATTGAGACCTTGGGCCGCTCTCACCGTTCTTCGGTAGGCAAGGTTGCGCTGGGTAAGGCCTGTTCAGATACCGCAGAAATTTTAGGCTTGCCGGAGGGATATCGGGTGGGTGTAGTACCGGCCTCGGATACCGGCGCGGTTGAAATGATAATGTGGTCAGTGTTGGGTCAGCGGCCCGTTGACATATTTGCCTGGGAATCTTTTGGCAGCGGTTGGCTTACCGATGCGACTAAGCAATTAAAGCTCGAAGAGCTCAATAGCTACACCGCTGATTATGGTCTACTCCCTGATATGAGCCAGGCCAACCCCGATAATGACTGTATCTTTACTTGGAATGGCACCACTGCTGGAGTGAAAGTGCCCAATGCCGATTGGATAAGCGATGATCGCGCAGGCCTGACTATTTGTGATGCAACGTCCGCCGTATTTGCCATGGAAATGCCATGGGAAAAGCTCGATGTCGTGACCTACAGCTGGCAAAAAGTGTTGGGGGGAGAGGGCGGTCATGGCATGCTGATTCTGAGCCCGCGTGCAGTAGAGCGATTAGAGAGCTATACCCCTGCATGGCCAATGCCCAAGATCTTCCGCATGACTAAAGGCGGCAAATTGATTGAAGGTATCTTCCGCGGTGAGACTATCAACACCCCATCTATGCTCTGTGTTGCAGACTACTTGGATGCGCTGAACTGGGTGCGTTCAATCGGTGGGCTGCCTGCAGCTATAGCTAAGTCACAAGCCAATCTTGACGTATTAAAAGGCTTTGTAAAAACGCGACCCTGGGCGCACTTTTTGGCTCAAGATCCAGAGCAAATCTCCAATACAAGTGTTTGCTTAACCCTAGATCTCGATGCAGACCGAGTTAAAAAGATTGTTAAGTTATTGGACGCCGAAGGTGTTGCCTATGATATTGGCGCTTACCGAGATGCGCCAGCTGGTCTGCGAATTTGGTGTGGTGCCACTGTTGAGCAATCCGATATTGAAGCATTACTGCCATGGCTTGATTGGGCCCATTTAGAAGCTAGTCAATAATTAAAGTCGACTCTTACCGAGAATACTGAGAAAAATATGTATAACATCCGTACCTATAACGCTATTTCTTCAAAAGGCTTAAGCCGCTTTGACGCAGACAACTACGACGTCTCCAGTGAATCAGCATCACCAGATGGTGTGTTACTGCGCAGTCAAAAATTGCATACAGAAGTGCTACCGGGCACAGTAATTGCTGTCGCCAGAGCAGGCGCGGGTACCAATAATATCCCGACCGCCGACTATACCGAGCAGGGCATCGTTGTGTTTAACACACCAGGCGCTAATGCCAATGCGGTTAAAGAGCTGATTGTTGCTGGGCTGTTGTTGGGTTCTCGTGATATCTATGGTGGCATGAACTACGTCCAAGAACTGGATCATATGGACGACTCAGGCGAAATGGGCAAGTTGCTGGAAAAAGAAAAGAAGCGTTTTGCAGGTTCAGAGATTACGGGTAAAACGTTGGGCGTAGTCGGCTTAGGTGCCATTGGTTCTATTATTGCCAACCTCGCATTGGATCTTGGTATGAATGTTATTGGTTATGACCCCGCAATTTCCGTTGAAGCGGCATGGCAGCTATCCAGTCGTGTAGAGCGAATGGAGAGCATTGAAGCTTTGTTGGCCCGTGCTGATTTTATCACGTTGCATGTCCCGGCTATTCCAGCAACCAAACACCTGATAAACAAAGATACCTTGGCTCTGATGAAGTCCACGGCCAAAATTCTTAACTTTGCCCGCGAAGAAATTGTGAGCACGGACGATATGGTCGCTGCTCTTGATGCAGGCACCATTGCCGGTTATATCAGTGATTTCCCTTCGCCAGCACTACTCGGTCGCAAAGATGTGTTACTGATGCCACATATTGGCGCCAGCACTGAAGAAGCGGAAGAGAACTGTGCGGTAATGGCCGCCAACCAGCTTATGGACTACCTTGAGAACGGTAATATCCACAATTCGGTCAACTATCCACCCACGAAAATGTCACGCAATGGTGGCCGTCGCATTACCTTCACTAACAACAATGTGCCCAAGGTATTGGGTAGTGTATTGGCGGTTCTGGCGGATGCTGAGCTTAATGTTGTGGATATGGTAAATAAAAGCCGCGGTGATATTGCTTACAATATTATCGATATTGAGGGTAATTTGGATCAGAGCATTGAAGCCGCTATTGCAGGCCTTGAAGGCGTAGTCCGGGTTCGCGTGATCTAAATTTTTGAGGGCTGCATGGGCGGCCCTTAATTGATTATCGCGATCAGGCACGACCCTTTACTCTTCGTGTTGATCGCGGCGACAGGCCTATGGCTATCCAACTGCCTTAGCTAAAGAGCTTTGCCCTAACAGTATTTCGGTAGGCTTTTGGACTACTGCCCGACCATTGCAGAAACCTTGATGAAAACCAGCTAGCTTCTTTATAACCACTGTACGCCGCGACCTCTAGAATCGACAGATCGGTATTTTTGAGAAGATCACAGGCAAATGTTATGCGCACTTCGGTTAAATAGTCTCGGGGTGTTCGCCCCACTGCGGTTTTGAAGCGCCGGTTAAAGGTTCTAGTGGTCATGCCAAATTGACTGGCTAGGTCTGGAATTGCCTGCGATCTGCTAAGATTATCTTGTAACCATATCTGGGCCTGAGCGATAGCCTCGTCGCCATGATTGGCCCTCTGTTGATCGCTCACCCCGACTGGATCGGCAATATTGCGAATCTCATGAAAGAAATTACGTTGAGCCTCGCGAGCAATGACCCGGCCAAAAATTCTCTCTACCTGGTACATAAGTAGCTCGGCCATAGCATTAACGCTAGCCGCACAATAAATATTGCCGGCCTGTGTCGTGAAGTGCTGACGTTCCAGCTGCACTGCTGGATAGTACCTTTTTAGCTGATCAAAGTAATGCCAGTGGGTGGTAGCTGGTTTGCCGTCTAACAGCCCGGCTTCGGCAAGAAAACAAACCCCCGTACCTACCGCGGTAAAGTTGCAATTGCGTTGATGCTGTTGGCGCAGCCAGGGAATATACGCCTGATACTTATTGACTGCTGGGCGTGGATTGCGCCACAGCGCGGGGATATGAATCAGGTCGCTTTCAAACCTATCGGCAAGTGAGTGAGTCGGGTGCAATTCAAAGCCTGCCGATGTTTGCACTGGTTTGCCATCGGGGGTGATTCGACGAACAATGACCTCATGCGCCCCACGCCTCTTAGCGCGGGCCATCGCCTGTGCGAAGTTAAAAATCTCGGCCGCAAGAGTGGTGCTAGACACCAGCATGTTATCGCAGAGTAAAAGAGTGAGGTTGAACGCCATAATGGCGAAAATATAGCATAGTTTGGCTAATAAACTAAAAATAATGGCTGAAAAACTAAAACATATACAAGGCGTCAAGTCTACACTTACGGCTAGATAGCTGGATAACCCCACTTAAGGAAAGCATATGAGTCACTCATTACCTGTCATCGTCGGTTTCGGTGGATACAACGCTGCAGGACGCAGCTCCTCTCACCAAGCATTTCGCCGCATGATTTTTGAATCGCTCTCTGCGCCGGAGCAGCAAGACACGGTTGTAGGCTTAGCGTGTTTAATGGGGCTCGTGCAAAAGCAGCTACAGGGATACAAAGACCAACAAGGTGTGGTGCTAAGTGTTGGGCAAGTTGATACCAATTTTAGAGCCCAGGTGCTGGATGGGACATTAATTCGTAAGATTGGGCTGTTTGATCCGAGCGCCATTGTTAGTCATAAAAAGATAAATGTCGGTGCCCAGGCGCTGGTATTTAGCATGAGCAAGCGTGACCTGCCAGCCAATCTCCCCGCAGACTGGCAAATTCGTGACCTTGAAGAGGGCGCCGTTGAGGTAACTGCCTCGCAAGCTGGCGAATATCTCGTTAAAACCCATCATGAGTTAATCGCCAAGGCCGCAGGACAGTTACCGACCGGCTTTAATCCCTCTGGCCACTACAATGCCCGTTTTCATCCTCGCGGCCTCCAAATGGCTCTTTTAGGGAGCAGTGATGCGATTTACTCCATCGGCATCCCCTGGGACAAGGTAGCAGATCATGTGCGCCCAGATCAGGTTGGGGTCTACTCGTCTAGCGCCCTAAGTCAAATGACTGAGGAGGGCTTTGGCGGATTATTACAGGCACGTTTAAAAGGTAATCGTACAACCGCCAAGCAGATACCAATGGGGCTTAATTCTATGCCGGCAGATTTTATTAATGCCTATGTGCTTGGCAGTGTTGGTCATACCGAGGCCATTACTGGCGCCTGTGCTACCTTTCTGTTTGTACTGCAAGCTGCAGTCCGTGACATTCGTAGTGGCCGTCGTCGGATTGCCATAGTGGGTAATGCCGAGTCACCAATTACGCCGGAGGTGTCCGAAGGCTTCTCCAATATGAGCGCACTGGGCAGCGATGAAAATCTATGTAAGCTTGACGGCACCGATACACCAGATTTCCGCAGGGCCAGCCGGCCCTTTGGGGAAAATTGTGGTTTTACATTGGGCGAGGCCGCCCAGTATGTGGTGCTGATGGACGATGCACTCGCTGTCGAATTGGGCGCCGATGTTCATGGCGCAATACCCGACGTCTTTATTAATGCCGACGGCGTTAAAAAATCAATTTCTGCCCCCGGTGTTGGCAACTATATTTCGTTTTCTAAAGCGGTCGCTGCGGCGATCGAGGTAGTCGGCAAAAACTGCGTACAACAGCACAGCTTTGTCCATGCTCATGGGTCGAGCACTCCAGCCAATCGTACCACTGAGTCTGAATTAATTGATCGAGTAGCAACCGCATTTGATATTTATGACTGGCCTGTTACGGCAACTAAATCGTATGTTGGTCATTCAATAGCAACTGCCAGTGGCGATCAATTGGTCTCTGCATTGGGTACGTTTAAATACAATATGATTCCCGGAATTAAAACTATATCCGAAATTGCCTCAGATGTTCATCACAAACGAGCGACGTTCGCACTGACAGATATGGATGTCAGTGAGCGGACAATGGATGTAGCCTTTATTAACTCCAAGGGTTTCGGGGGCAACAATGCCACCGCAGTCGTATTGTCACCTACTAAAGTTGAGGCGATGTTGGCCCAGCGTTATACCGAGCGATTTGATGATTATCTAGCCAGGCGGGAGGAGACTCGCAGGAACTCAGCGGCCTATGCTGAGCGCGCAGATGCTGGAAAGCTGGACGTGATCTATCGGTTTGGCGAACCAATGATTGACGAAGACGGCATGCGCATTTCTACTGAGGGCGTCACTGTACCGGGTTTTGCTCAGCAGGTTATTTTTGAGAAGGGAAATCCTTGGCAAGATATGCAAGAAACTCCGCGAGCCGATTAAGCAACGCTTTATCAATGATACGCGCCTGATTAATCCACTGCTCAGGATCTACTTTAGCGCCGGCAACTAAATTGTCGGTGCTAAATGTTGCGCTCATTAAAGTGCCGCCATGCACTGCAATGATGGTTTTATTATCGTCATGTTCAGTGGCTGATATTATTGGCCCGCCCGAAGCACCACTATGGGCATCGCAATTATGTAAAAGTAGTTGTTCACTGACAAAAGAACCAGACTCAAAACCTGTGCAATTATCACTTAGGCTAATTGTTTGGCTGTCAGCATTGTAACCGAGTAGTTGTATAGTATTGATCACAGTATTATTTGGCTTCGCTAGATTGAGACTTTTTTGATAAGCCTTTTTTTTCAGCGCGACAAACACAATATCTGTTTCTGCTTGACGAATTTTATTTTTCGACGCCGGATTATATTGGTGTTTAGAAATTGCCGCAAAACCGATGCC
>TARA_B110000046_G_scaffold46627_1_pt1 | contig 20741 bp, 18 predicted proteins | sample TARA_B110000046 | Tara Oceans TARA_B110000046 (sample SAMEA4397157) | marine metagenome | biome: Polar Biome; feature: [DCM] deep chlorophyll maximum layer (ENVO:01000326); material: water (ENVO:00002006), including particulate matter (ENVO:01000060) such as... | depth 40 m
GTTTGCAGACAGAGTTTAATTTCTAAAACAGAAAATAGCTTCTATTTAAAACAGGTTCGTTAGGACCTGTTTTTTTGTTCACTTCTCGATAAAGGAAGATAAAATCTTCGTTCTGTGGCCTGAAAGAATCTAGCTTTTGAAAATGCTTTTAACTTCTTTTATTTTTTCCATAACACATCCCGCGACAGCATCTAAATTTTTATGGTATTTATTAGAGCATTTAACGGCTTGAAGATTTGTACTCAAGGTTATTTCTAATAATACCAATTCTGTTTTATAGGCGACGATATTCTTAAATTCACTCAGGAATTTGACGGCATCTTCTTTTTCCCGAAATACGGATACCTTATCCTTCATGATTGGATTATAAAAAACACCATGTTTTTCATAGAGTGTACTGTAAGAGTTGTCTGATACGCTTCTTGATTTATATCTAAACAAACCTGTTACGGCAGAATAATAGTTGAGGTTTTTCTTCTCAGCGACCTTGTACCCCACAAATTGCTCTTCTATGAGCGGTTCGAAATCACTATACCTGCACAATAGCTCCTCACAAAGTTTATTTGATGCATTCATAATTTATTAGATAGAGTTTTCATATCGGTTAATGACTTTATATAATCTAAAATTAAAGATCATCCGGATTATTAGCGTTGGTAGTTACAAAAGTTGATTTAATAAAGGATTCTAGAGCATCTGAAATTTTTTTTATGGCAAATTTAGCATCTGATTGGTGTATAATTTCCGCTGGCCCATGAGGTGTGTTATTGACATCTACAGTATAAATCCTTCCGTCATCCTTGTTTCTCAATACATCTAATTCTCCAAATTCCAAATTTAATTTCTTACAATACTTGTTTAATAGACTGATTTCCTCCTGAGTAAAAACGTCTATTGTAGCTGCAATTTGAGTGTTCACTGCTGAGCTTTTAAACCTCTCAGAGACTGGACGCTGCTTTAAATAAACAAAGTCAAGGACATGGTCAGTTATTGGCACTCTGATGTCTAGGACTAGATTATTAGAATGAGAATTATCAATAAGGATCTGGTATATGAATCGGTCGTCAAATGATTGAATAGGCCCGTCTAAAATGATTCCATTGTGCATTGCATTAATGTCACTCTTTCTGACCATTTTTCCTTTATGGGTTAATGGATCGACTAAAGTGGCGTATCCAAAAATTTCTTGATGAACTCGGTCTATATTTTTTTTTCCTATGTCTCGGCTATTGAGATTAATGACTTTTATCTTTTTCGATATTTCATCTAAAGACTGATATTCATCTCTAGTTGTTGCATACTCCCAATAAATGGCATATTCTGTATTTGACTTTATTTTATTTGTGATGTTATAGTTTAGTTTTTTTGCCGCTTTATAGATGATTGATCTGCGGCTAGGGTAGTGGGGATGTACTAAAAGTGATTTTCTTTTAAAATCATTTTTAAAAAAATTGACAATCGATAGCACAAGGAAATTAAAATCTTTTCCAATGATTTCGGTGAGGGGCATCTTTTTGTGATACCTATTAAAAAGGCCTCGGAACTTACGCTTTGATTTTAGGATTGGTTTCATCTCCTGGTATTTAGCAATAGGTATATATTTTACAGGCTTAGATAATCAAATACTCTCCATCATTCCTGTTCAGCGTCAATTTGCTCAATCATTTTAACTGCTTCAGCTCTTGGAGGATATATTTTAGATACAATATACCCAAAAATCATAGCCAATGCAAAAGATGGTGCTAGGACATCTAGCTCTTTCAAATAGTCTCCTAGTCCGTCAATATTTGCAAATACAAACTTGAATAAGATTACTGATGTAAAACCTGTAATCATGGAGGCAATCGCTCCCTTTTCTGAATACCCATTCCAAAAAAGAGATAGAATAATTACCGGACAAAAAGTGGCAGCGATCCCTGACCAACCAAAAATCATGATCCAAAAGACTTGTCTTTCAGGATATAAGTTATAAAGTAAAATTGCAATTCCAAGGGCAGATAAAGCCATGCCAACGGTTACTAACCTGGAGAATGTAGTTAAGTCTTCATCTTTTAAATCAGGCCTGAATATTTTTTGATAAAAGTCTCTAGTAACGGCGCTGGAAGCAAGAATTAGAAGGGAGTCAATGGTTGACATAATGGCTGAAAGTACAATAGCAATGAATATTGCCACTAAAATTGTGGGTAGGAACTCATGCGTCATCATGCTCAAAACATTTTCACCTCCCGTTCCTAAAATTGCTTCGGGATCCTGCCCCTCACTTGTGAAATAAATTCTAGCAAGAATACCAATAGTAACAGCCGCAGCATCTGTGAGAAGGGTGAAGAACAAGGCGACCCATTTTCCTTTGTCAATTTCTTTTTCACTTTTAATGGACATGAATCGAACATAAACTTGAGGGGAGCCCAAGAAACCCAGTCCAATCATGGAGAATCCTAAAATGGTGAAAAGATTCATCCAGCCATCTGAGCTTCTGCCCATTACTTGCGTAAGTGTGGGGTCAATCGCATTTAAACCCTCAGTAATTCCCACGCCATGATCCATATTAAACCAAATTACGATGGGGAGTAAAACCAACCCAAAAAACATTAAAATGCCTTGGAACATATCCGACCATACAGCCGCTACAAATCCACCAATGAAAATATAGAGTAAAACAATAATGAATCCAATGAGTGCTCCGATTCGGTAGTCAATATTAAGCATGGATTCGAAGGCAATACCGGTTACATCCATCTGTGATGCTACATAAATGACGACAAAAACAACCAGTACCGATGCGGCTATAATTCGAAGCGTATTCGTTGATGATTTAAAATGACTTTGAAGATAGTCAGGTATGGTCATTGCCTTGTATCTATCAGACCGCCTTTTAAATCGTTTTGCCATGAATTGCCAGGACAAAAAGACGCCTAATAATTCTCCCGCAACCACCCAGTAGCCTGAATAACCTGCCATTGCTCCCATTCCAGTGAGTCCGATCAGTAGCCAGCCTGATTCACCAGTAGCTCTTGCCGAAAAAGCGACTGCCCAAAAACCCATGTTTTTGCCGCCCACATAATAATCACTCATGCTTTTAATTCGTCTCGAAGCGAGGATTCCAATGAGAAATAAAATACCAACATAAATAGCTAAAACGGCTATTTTGATGATGAAGTCTTTGTCTTGCATAATGGTCAAAATTGGTAATTCGATCCCGAGTTTTTCGGAAATCAGAAATTTCAAAAAAACGCAACACTATGGGTTTTTAAGAATGTGCAATTTGCTAATAATAAATGCGATTCGGCTCCTTTTTCGTAAAAAACTGCTAAAAAACACTGAAGAAACGCATAAAAATCGCTACTTTCGTATAAAATAAGATGATTGAAAAGTCATTTCATAGCAACTAGTTGGATTTGGGGAATGACCTTGGATTTGTACATTATTTGAACAGAAAAAAGAGATATTCGATTTGAATTCTAACGGACAAGACCCATTAATATTGGAATCATTAGATGAGCTAGTCACGGCGCTTACTGAAGCGGAGCGGACGAAGTATGGCGACATAATAGGTTCATTGAAATTGAAAAAGAGCGCATTAGAAGACTTTTGTTCGTGGTCTAGTGAATCTTATACCCGAAATTGTATTACTGAAAACGATAAGTTTGAATTGATCCTACTTTGTTGGGAAAAAGGGCAGATCACACCCATTCATGACCATGGCGGTGAAGAATGTTGGGTGAAAGTTATTCAAGGGGAATTTAGGGAAGTCATTTCCAAAATGGATAAAGGCGGAGAACTTAATGTTGTTAAAAGTACAATTTCAAAGTCTGACGATATTTCTTACATGATTGATTTTATGGGGTTTCATAGTTTAGAAAATATGTCTAATAAAAGAAGCATGTCTCTTCATCTGTACGCAAAACCTATTCGAAATTGCAATTTATTTGATGAAAAAACAGGTAAATTTGTGAATAAAGATTTGGTATATGATACGGTCTCATCATTTTTAACAAACTGAAATTAATAAAACTTTATGTCTAAAATAAGTAGTGATTTAGCTCTATTTAATGAACTAGTTGAAACTTTAATTAGTGAAGAAGAGAAGAATCCAGTAGCAGGAAGAATAGACTCGGATGAGCTCTACGACGCAATTGACCTTTCGCTCAACGAATCAGCTATGGTTGATGATGAGTTTAAGTCGGTCCTACGAGAAATCGTAATATCCACTCCCAAAACGGCAACAAATTTATTCTTCAACCAACTTTTTGGAGGAAGGCAAAGTAAGGCCGTTTTAGGTGATTTACTAGCCGTAATGCTAAATAATAGCATGTATACATATAAGGTGGCAGGCCCTCAAGTTGGTATTGAGCAAGAAATAATTCGGAAATCTTGTAACCTCATAGGTTACGGTCCAACAAGTAACGGGACCTTTCCTACAGGAGGATCTATGAGTAATTACATGGCCATGGTCATGGCACGTGATGCCAAAGATCCAAATTGTAGATTAGATGGAATGTCTAGACCCATGGTGGCTTATACCTCTATAGAGTCACATTATTCAATTGCGAAGAATGCTAGTTTTAGTGGGGTAGGAAGAAACAATATCCGATACATTCAAGCCGATTCAAATGGAAAAATGATTCCGGAGAAACTTGAGGAACAAATCATTGCAGATATACGTGTAGGTTTCATTCCAGCATTTGTTAATGCGACAGCAGGAACGACTGTATTGGGTGCTTTTGATCCAATCAATGAAATTGCAGATATCACTGAAAAATATAATATTTGGCTTCATGTTGACGGTGCGTATTCCGGAGGTGTGATTTTTAGCAATAAGTATAAGTACCTTGTTAATGGAATTGAAAGGTCTCAATCATTTAGTTATAATGCACATAAAATGTTGGGTACGCCATTGACTTGTTCTATCATTTTGGTGAATGACAAAAAACAGTTGCATGATTCGTTTAGTAACGATGCTGATTATCTATATCAAACAGACGGTGATGATTTTAACTTGGGTAAGACTTCATTCCAATGTGGAAGAAGAAACGATGCCTTAAAGTTCTGGACATTATGGAAATCCGTTGGAACGATTGGTCTGAAAAAGATCGTAGACCAACAATTTGAATTGGCCGATGTCGCTCTTGAATATATTAGAAGCAATCCAGATTACACCTTATACAGTTTCGATGATTCCATATCTGTTTGCTTTAATTATAAGGACACGGACCCCATGGATCTTTGTACTGCACTATATGAACATCAAGTTACAGTCGTAGGGTTTGGATCGTTTAAGGAAAATACTTTTGTTCGTTTCGTGACGATTAATGCGAATAACTCTAAGAAGGACATCTTGAATTTCTTTAAAGTACTGGAAGGATTTGTTGAACAAAACCCGGCCTTAATAAAGACGAAGGAAACCACTCGTGAACGCTTATAGCGAATCGTTTAGCAACAACAATGAAATTTATTTCCTAAGTTTCATTTAAGGTTCTATTTCTTTTATTTTGAGCTCATTTTATTTATCGCAGATTATTAACTTACTTGTTGCTATTATCTTGTTGCGCTCTATCAAATGTATAAAATACAAGCCTCCCGTTAAACCATCTCTCTGTATAGTCGTAGTTTTGCTATTTCTAATTTCTATTTCTTTCACTATTTGGCCTAAGTTATTGTTTATTGTAAGCCTTGCATCGTGTAACTGTTTATCAATAATTAAAGTAGTTTGATTGCTAAATGGATTGGGATACAATTTAATTGTTTGGCTTTGTTCGATTGAATGTAGTCCAGCTATTTGTTCAAGGTTGATCAAGTCAAAGTAGCCATACCCCTGAATAGGGCCGCCTGAAAGCCCACCATACAGGACAACGATAGCTGTGTCTCCTTCGGGCATTGATAGCGTTGATTGTACACTTAATTGTGTCCATGAATTAGAAGAACTTGTGTCACCGGTCTGAATTGTAACTTCCCCATTGTTTATTTTGCCAAAAAAAATCCCGATTTCCGTTGCGGATTCAGCCAAGGCCCATGCCGTTAGTATAAATGATTGTCCAATTGTGATTTCTGGTAATTTCTGATAAGCATAGCCCGGAAAGCACCCTTGGGTATTCCCCCCCCAAACTTTAAGGCTCCAGTTATTCCCTTCTGGAGGAACGATGTTGGATGGTTCAGCAAAACAGGTCCACTCCCAGTTGGATAAATCTGAATTCGAATTGTTTTCAAAGTCACCATTTAAAACTTGTCCGTCAACATCATGGTAAAAGAGCCAAAATGTGATCGCAAAGAAAAGTAATTTCATATTTATCTTGTTGCAGATGCACCGCCACCACCTAATCCGCCTAATCCGAATAAAAAGCCAATCCAATATAAGAAACCTGAATTGTTTTGAGCGTAAATTCCAATATCAGCTCCGAATATTTTTCCGATTATTGCAAATGGAAAACAGATGCCGTGCCATATCCCACTGAAAAAACCAGATTCATCTGTAGTTCTTGCTTCTGGAGCACAAGAGTTTATTAAAAATACGACAGATAAGAAAACGAATATTTTAAAGTAATTAGCCTTGTTCATTTTGATGTATCTTGAGTTACTCTTGATATACAGAGAAATAGCCGTTTAGCCGCAGATCGTCTCCTCAGTAATCTTTAGAATCTTACGCACCTCCTCTAAAGTCGGAGCTTCTGCATAAACGCGAAGTACAGGCTCTGTACCTGACGGACGAATCATCAACCACCGTTCATCATCTATAAAGTATTTGAAACCATCAAGCGTTTCTACATTTTTAATCGAATAATCACCGAAACCTTTGTATACGCCTGCTTTGCAATTGGAAATAATACTTTGTTTTAATTCTTCAGTAATGTGAAGGTCACTGCGCTCAAATTTAAATGGATTTACAATTTCATATACCTCATCAATTAGTTCGTCTAAGCTTTTTCCTGACTTGGCCATGAATTCCCATATGATCAATCCCATCCAAATGCCGTCACGCTCGGGGATATGTCCTTTAACAGCAATTCCTCCAGATTCTTCCCCGCCAACTAAGACATCGTCCGTGACCATAATAGAAGCGATCTCCTTAAATCCAATTTTGGTAGTAATTACTTCAAGGCCGTAATGGTCACATAGTTTTTTGACACGTGGTGTAACGCTAAAGGCAATCGCTATTTTTCCTGTTTGTCCTTTGTATTTAACCAAATAATGAATCAATAGGAGAATCAAGTGGTGCGAATCAATAAATTCTCCAGCGCCATTGAACATACCTATCCTATCAGCATCTCCATCAGTTGCTAAAGCACATTCTACATTTTCTTTTGTTTTAATGTATTGTTCAAGTTCTTGTAAGTTTTTACCGATTGGTTCAGGAGCCTGTCCCATAAAAGAGGGGTTGTAGTCGCAATGTAACAAGTTGACATTGGGTAAAATGCGCGGAAGTACACGTTGTCCTGCACCATACATTGCATCATAAACCAGATTCATTTTGGAATCTTGAATAGCTTGAAGATCAAAATTATTTTTAACGTGTTCAACATACATGGTTTCGATGTCATCAACGCGTAAGGTCCCATTAACGGTATAGTTTTCAAAATTGACATCTTGATATGCTACCCCGCAAATATCCTTAATTAAATCTTCAACTTCTTGTACATGCTGCGGGGCAAGTGGCCCACCAAAATCAGCTTTCAGTTTATAACCATTGTAGGCAGGCGGATTGTGACTTGCCGTTATAACAACACCAATTTGACAATTATACCGTTGTGCTGCCAATGAAACCATTGGGGTTGAAACAAATCCCTCTGACATCCGAACTTTGAGTCCCATTTTCAATAATACTTTCACGCTTGTTTCCATGAAAAGTGCTCCAGCAAAACGACAATCATGTCCAACAAAAACAGTAGGGTCATCATAGTTTTTTAAAAGCCATTCTCCTGTTGCCTCGCTTACACGAGCTACATTTTCGACCGTAAATTCTTTTGCTATAATGGCGCGCCACCCATCTGTACCAAATTTTATTTTATCCATTGGGTTCTATTTTTTGTATTCTGAAACTGTTTTGTCTATTATTGCCAAACAATCATCAAGTTCCTCTTCTGTAATCACCAAAGGAGGAGCAAAACGAATAATATTTCCGTGCGTTGGCTTGGCCAAAAGCCCATTTTCTTTTAGAGCAATGCATAGGTTCCAGGCCGTAGAGCTGTCGGGTTCGTCGTTGATAATGATGGCATTCAATAGGCCTTTTCCTCTTACTTTTACGATGAGGTCGCTGCGGTCAATGATTTCTTGCATCCCTTTTCGGAAGCGCGCTCCAAGTATTCGAGCATTTTGAATAAGGTTTTCATCTTTAACAACTTCTAGAGCGGCAATAGCCACCTTTGCAGCGATTGGATTCCCTCCAAAAGTCGACCCGTGTTGTCCAGGTTTAATTACGTTCATTACGGCATTGTCGGCAAGTACTGCTGAAACTGGATATACGCCACCAGAAAGTGCTTTACCCAGGATCAAAAGATCAGGTCGAGCATAGGTCGTTTCTTGTCTTTCGCATGCTTGTTGACAGTTGCAATCGCCACAAACAGCCAATAGACTGCCTGTTCTTGCAACTCCAGTTTGAACTTCATCCGCTATGAACAGCACGTTTTTAGCATTGCAAAGGGCTTTCGCATCTCTCATATACGAATCATGAGGGGTGTATACACCTGCTTCACCTTGAATGGGTTCTACCAAAAAGCCAGCCACATTGGGCATTTCTAAAGCCTCTTTTAAAGCTGTGGTATCGTTGTATGGTATTTTTACAAACCCAGGTGTGTAAGGACCAAAATTTGCAGTTGCATCTGGGTCGTTAGAAAAAGATACAATGGTTGTTGTTCTTCCGTGAAAATTGCCGTCACATACAATGATAATAGCCTGATTTTCTGCGATTCCTTTGACTTCATATGCCCATTTTCTACATATTTTAAGAGCTGTTTCTACGGCTTCAGCTCCTGTATTCATAGGAAGGACTTTGTCAAATCCAAATGAATCGGTAACATAGGCTTCATATTCTCCTAAGACATCATTATAAAAAGCTCTTGATGTCAGAGTTAGGGTTTGAGCTTGATCGGTAAGAGCATTAATTATTTTCGGATGACAATGGCCTTGATTTACCGCTGAATAAGCAGAAAGAAAGTCGAAATATTTCTTGCCATCGACATCCCAAACGTGGACGCCTTTTCCTTTTGCGAGTACAACCGGAAGCGGATGGTAGTTGTGTGCTCCAAATTTTTCTTCAATTGCAATTACCTGATCTGTTTTTCCCATTACTTTTTCTTATTTAATTACGTGCTTAAAAATAGTAAAATGTCTTTACCAATGAAATGCACTCTCTTTTAACCAATTACCTTGGACTCTTAGTGTTTGTTCTATTACGTCTCGGACACATCCTTTCCCACCTTCAATAGGGGAGTGGTAGTCCACTATTTCTTTTACATCAATCGCTGCATCTTGCGGGCAACATGATACGCCTGCCATCCGCAGTACAGGGATGTCTGGAATGTCGTCACCCATGTACAATACTTCTGCGTCTTGAAAACCGTAGTCTTCTTTGAGTTTGTTATAAACCACAAGTTTATTACTGGATCTCAAGAACACATCTTTTATGCCTAAATCTAATAAACGCTTTTTCAAGTCTTCGCTATAACCTCCTGTAATGATGAATAGCTTGTAATTCATTTTACTTGCATATTGCAACGAATACCCGTCTTTAGAGTTTAATGCCCTCACAACTTCATCACGCATGAGGTATACCTTTCCATCTGTTAATACGCCATCAACATCGAAGATAAAGGTTGTGATTGCTCTAAGTTTTTGTTTATAGTTCATCTTTATAGGTATTTAAGATACTTGCACTCAGTACTTGGTAGATCTCTTTTTTTTGTTTTTCGAGCATCTCTTCATGTTTTTTAAGAATGCCTTGGTCATTTCTTCGCGCTGGTCCAGTTTGCATTTTTTTTGCCTTTTGATCTATTAATAAACTAAAGGTTTTCTTTAAAAGTGGACTTAGAAGTGTCCAATCTAATGCGCGTTTTTCCGCTTCTTCTTGGCTTAAATGAACGATGTGATTAACAAAGTTATTCAGCATTACGGCAACTAAATGGTATTCTTTTCTTTTTTCGGAATCACAAAATGTGTGTTTTAGATTGCATAAATCACAGATTGCAATCATTTGCTTTTGTAGCTCGAGACTGTCCGCTTCAAGTAAAATTGGGAAGTTTATGTTTTCAAATTCGTTGTGAATTCCAAAGGTCTGTAAGGGGTAAAAAACACCCCGAATTTTATTTTTAATGGACTTGAGCTCTACACTTCCAGCCGTATAAATTACGCTTTGGTCTGGGTGAATTTTGTCTATAACATTGACCGTTTGGTCGTCATTGACAGATACCAAGACTACATCTGCTTTTAGATCTGAAATTTTTTCAAAGAACGAGGAACCTGTTTCTTCTGCGAGTTTAGATCCTGTTTTTATGTTCCTGCTATGTACACCAGTGATTTTAATACCATGCTTCTTAAAGTGCGATCCGAGTGCAGATGCGACTCTTCCCGAGCCAATAATGGCGATGGTAGGTGAGTCCTGCGTCTTCATTATTTAGCTACGCCGTGGCATTGTTTAAATTTCTTACCGCTACCGCAAGGGCAAGGCTCATTTCTTCCAACTTTTGGAGTAGCCAGTATGGGTTGTCTTTTTTCTGGTCTTTGAGCGGAATTACGAATGGCTTCGTCAAAACCTTCTCTTCCTGAAGGGATTGGATTCGTGTTATTTCCTTGGGTGTTAGATTTTGAACCACCGTAATTACTTTGCTTATCTTCTTTGTTTGTGCTTTCTACCGCTTGTTCTTCAGCGATGTCAAGTTTCATCAAGAGTTCAACCACTTCTTCGTTGAGTCTAGCAAGCATACCTCGAAACAATTCGTAGGATTCTAATTTATAGATGACTAGAGGGTCTTTTTGCTCGTATGTTGCGTTGTTAACCGCAGAGCGTAAGTCATCCATTTCTCTTAGATGCTCTTTCCATTCTTCATCAATTTTCGATAAAATAACATTCTTTTCAAAGGACTTACTTATGTTTTTTCCCTCAGATTTATACGCTTCTTCAAGGTTGATGATCAATCGCATTTCTCTTTTTCCATCGCTTAAAGGAAATACAATGTTCTTGTACTTTTCAGACATGGTTTCATAAACATGCTTGATTTGAGGCATGCCTTTTTCTGCAATTTTCTCGCACTTCCTCACATATTTAGAGCGTGTTCTTTCGTAGACCATCTCCACCAATTCAGGCTTGCCAACATTAGAAAACTCTTCAGTTGTCACGGGTGATTGAATCCCAAGAAGTCTGATGAGGTCCATCTCAAATTCTTTGAAATTTGAATTTTCATTATTGTAAACCGTATTGTCGCATAAATCGTAGTACATGTTGTCTACATCGATATCCAAACGATCGCCAAATAAAGCATTTTTACGCTTTTTATAAATTGCTTTTCGTTGGGTGTTCATGACATCATCATATTCGAGAAGTCTTTTACGAACACCAAAGTTGTTTTCTTCTACTTTTTTCTGTGCATTACCTATTGATTTAGAAACAAGGCCCGCAGAGATAACCTCTCCTTCCTTTAGCCCCATTCTATCCATTAGTTTGGCAATTCTCTCAGAACCAAACTTACGCATTAAGTCATCTTCTAAGGAAACGAAGAAACGTGAAGACCCCGGGTCCCCTTGTCTCCCTGCTCTACCCCTTAGTTGTCTATCCACACGTCTAGAATCATGTCTTTCTGTACCAATAATAGCAAGACCTCCTGCGCCTTTAACTCCATCACCTAGTTTGATGTCTGTTCCACGACCGGCCATGTTTGTGGCAATAGTAACAGCACCTGCTAGACCTGCGTTTGCGACAATCTCTGCTTCTTTTTGGTGATATTTTGCATTTAGAACCTGGTGTTTAACCTTCTTCATTTGAAGCATACGGCTCACCAATTCTGAAATCTCAACAGTGGTCGTACCTACGAGGACAGGCCTCCCTTCTGCGACCAATCGTTCAACTTCCTCAGTAACGGCATTGTATTTCTCTCTTGCGGTCTTAAAAACCCAATCATCCTCATCCTTTCGGACAACAGGTTTATTTGTCGGTACAACGACAACGTCTAATTCGTAGATATCCCAGAACTCTTTAGCTTCTGTTTCAGCTGTACCAGTCATTCCTGATAGTTTGTGGTACATTCTGAAATAGTTTTGAAGGGTAACCGTGGCGTAGGTTTGTGTTGCTGCTTCAACTGTTACATCTTCTTTTGCTTCAATCGCTTGGTGTAACCCATCTGAATACCTTCTCCCATCTAAAATACGACCCGTAGATTCATCAACAATTTTAACCTTACCATCCATGACAACATATTCGACTTCTTTTTCAAAAAGGGTATATGCTTTTAAAAGTTGGTTGATCGAATGTATTCTTTCTGACTTTATAGAGTATTCTCTTATCAGGGTATCTTTTTTCTCAACGAGATCTTCTGTATTCAGGTTCTCTTTTTCAAGTTTTGCAATTTCAGCGCCAATATCTGGCATAATGAAGAAGTCTCTCTCTTCATTTCCAGATACAAGGTCAATCCCCTTGTCGGTTAATTGAATAGAATTGTTTTTTTCGTCAATCGTAAAGAACAATTCAGCATCAATTTTTTTCATGTGCTTGCCCTGCTCTTGCATGTAAAAATTCTCTGTCTTTTGGAGATTTACTTTAATCCCAGGTTCAGAAAGGTATTTGATGAGAGCTCTGTTTTTAGGTAATCCACGAAAAGCACGCAATAGTGCAATACCCCCGTCTTCTAGGTCCTTTTTATCTTTTGATTTATCTGAAGAACTTTCATTAATGACGGCCAACATTTTCTTGGCATCTATTATACACTGCTGCACATAGGCCTTCTGAGCATGAACTACACGCTCTATTCTAGGTTTTAATACATGAAATTCATGTTCATCACCTTTTGGAGTTGGTCCAGAAATAATTAAAGGCGTTCGGGCGTCATCAATAAGAACGGAATCAACCTCATCTACGATAGCGAAATGGTGCTTGCGTTGAACCAAGTCCTCAACAGAGCCAGCCATATTGTCACGTAAGTAATCAAAACCAAATTCATTATTCGTTCCAAAAGTAATATCAGCTAAGTAAGCGGCTCTTCTTTCTTTCGAGTTTGGACGATGCTTGTCAATGCAATCCACAGAGAGTCCATGAAATTGATACAAAGGGCCCATCCATTCAGAATCACGCTTGGCTAAATAGTCATTGACGGTGACTAAGTGGGCACCTTTTTTTGCCAAAGCATTTAGATATACGGGTAAGGTTGCCACAAGGGTTTTACCTTCTCCTGTTTGCATTTCTGCTATATTTCCTTTGTGTAAAACCGCGCCACCCATGAGTTGCACGTCGTAGTGCGTCATGTTCCATTGCACGGGAGTACCTGCCGCAGTCCATTCATTATGCCAAATAGCTTGCTCGCCATCAATGGTAATCCCATCTTTTTTGGTGGCTAAATCTTTATCAAATTCTGACGCTTGCACAACCAATTTTCCATTTTGGGACCATCGATATGCGGTTTCTTTTATCACAGAAAAGGCCCTTGGTAAGATTTCTTTTAAGGTGATTTCAATCTGTTGATTAATGTCTTTTTCTAGATTTTCAATTTTTTCAAAAATCTCAATTTTGTCTTGAACTGAACTATTAAAATCGTCTGCTGAATCTTTAAGTTCCTTTAATTTTGTTTCTAAGGGTGCTTTTTCGTTTTCTATTCGCGTAATAAAGCCCTTAGTTTCGTCCCTTAGTCCATCATCTGAAAGACCTTGTATTTCAGGGTAAACCTCATTTGTAGCTTCAACAAACGGTTGGTATTCCTTTTGGTCTTTAAGGTTTTTATCGCCAATAAGCCTCTTTAAAAAATCTACAATCATTATATATGTAATTTGCGGATTGCAAATTTAATGAAATTAAAGGATGAAATGAAACGAAATACAACCCTATTCTACATTTGATTTAATTCCACCCTTTTTGTTCTCTGAGGGTTTAAAAAAAGTAAATTTTTCTTGGCTTAATTTGAGAGTGGTTTTGTTATAACAAGTATCTTTGTGCTATGCATCAAAAAATTATTATTCTTGATTTTGGTTCGCAGTATACCCAGCTCATTGCTAGGAGAATACGCGAATTAAACGTGTACTGTGAAATACACCCATGGAACAAAGCTCCTGAGCTAGGAGCAGAGGTTGCAGGTGTTATTCTATCAGGGAGTCCGTTTTCAGTCTTAGATCAATCGTCTCCAAAACCAGACCTGTCAAAAATCAAAGGGAAATATCCATTATTAGGGGTGTGTTTCGGTGCTCAGTTTTTGGCGGAAAACTATGGTGGAAAGGTCTTGCCTTCAAGTACAAGAGAGTACGGTCGAGCAATATTGTCTAGAGTTGATAATTCCCATGCAATCTCGAAAGGATTAACTGAAAACTCTCAGGTATGGATGTCTCACGGTGATACGATTAAGACGATCCCAAATAGTTACAAAGTTTTCGCTTCAACTGAAGAGATTGATGTTGCAGGTTTTTTTGTCGAAGACGAAAAAACATTTGGTGTTCAGTTTCACCCAGAAGTATATCATTCTACTGAGGGGAAGATTCTTTTGAAAAATTTCACGATCGATATATGTGGCTGTGTTGGCGATTGGACGCCTGACTCTTTTGTCGAGGAAACATGTGCCCAACTTAAAAGTAAAATAGGTGATGATCGCGTTATTTTAGGTCTTTCAGGTGGTGTAGATTCATCCGTAGCCGCTGTTCTTCTGCATAAAGCAATAGGGAGTAATCTTCATTGTATTTTTGTTGACAATGGCCTTCTTCGTAAAAACGAATACGAGTCCGTATTAGCGTCTTATCACGGCATGGGATTGAATGTCACTGGCGTGAAGGCATCAGAAGAATTTTATTCAGCTCTAGAAGGAATAAGTGACCCGGAACTCAAAAGAAAAGCAATCGGTAAAGTTTTTATTGATGTTTTTGAGGCTGAATCTAAAAAAGTTAAAGATGCAAAATGGTTAGGACAGGGTACCATTTATCCAGATGTTATTGAATCCATATCAGCTACTGGTGGTCCTTCTCAAACGATTAAATCGCACCATAATGTTGGGGGCTTACCGGACTATATGTCGCTGAAGGTGGTGGAACCTTTACGAAAACTTTTTAAAGATGAAGTTCGTAGAATAGGGCGATCTCTTGATATTGACCATGCAATCCTTGGTCGCCATCCATTCCCTGGCCCTGGACTAGGAATTCGTATATTAGGTGATGTAACGAAAGAAAAGGTACGTATTTTGCAAGAGGTAGATTATATATTCATTCAAGGTCTTAAGGACCATAACCTTTATGATGAAGTATGGCAGGCCGGGGCAATCTTTTTACCCGTTCAATCTGTCGGCGTAATGGGTGATGAAAGAACATATGAAAATGCGGTTGCATTGCGAGCGGTATACTCTACAGATGGTATGACAGCGGATTGGTGTCATTTGCCATATGATTTTTTGGCTTTGATATCAAATAAGATTATCAATCAGGTAAAAGGAATCAATAGGGTTACCTATGATATTAGCTCCAAACCACCTGCAACCATTGAATGGGAATAAAATGAAAGAAATTGTAATTGTGTTATTTGTATTGTTTGGACTTTTTGGTCAGGCGCAGAAATACGCAAAAATTGGTGAGAGAAATGGTGTGAAATATTACATACATACAGTCACTGATTCACAATCTTTATATGGCATTCAAAATATGTACGGTGTTCCTTTGGAGGAAATTAAATCGGCCAACACCGAAATTAAAGAGCAAGTTAATATCGGCCAAGTCATTTATATTCCCATTCGTTATAAGGAAATTGAGCATACGGTTCAGAGCAGAGAAACGCTCTACGGGATCGCTCGGAAATATTCTGTTTCGATTGATTCTTTAAAGGCGTATAACCCTTCCTTGACCAAAGGTCTTAAGAGGGGGCAGTCACTGAAAATCAAGAATTTGATTTTGCCTATTCAATTGTTTAATGATGGGCCTATCGATGCAACGGTCAATTTAGTTGAAGATTCAATTTTAACTTTGACCTCAAACGATTCCATTATTGAATATACCGTAAAGAATGGGGAGACACTTTATTCGATTTCAAAACGTTTTATGGTTCCAATAGACGTATTGCAATCTAGAAATAATTTAAGTAATTCGGGTCTAAAGGAAGGCCAGGTAATTACCATTCCACTAAAAAAGGAGATGGAAATTAAACCTCATGATATTACCGTATTTATTCAGGATACGATTGGGAAGGATACCTTAATAAATGGTTTAAGAAGAAAAGATAAATATGAGGTTGCTGTATTGTTACCTTTTAACCTCGACACATTAGACGATACGGGCCTTCGAGGCTATGCGATGGAATACTACATGGGTGCAATGCTTGCTATTGACTCCTTGCGTTCCTATTCGGTAAATAGTAATTTTCGATTCATAGATTATTTGTCCAAATCTGTTTGTTTTGATAGTTTGTTGCTTTCATCAGAATTGGATTCGATGGATTTAATTTATGCGCCTTTTGATTTCAAAATGTCTCAAAAATTTTCTGCTTGGGCTGACACGCATAGAGTCAAGGTGGTTTATCCTTTAGCAAATCATCATTCCCTGGGCATTGAGAATGACTTGGCTTATTTTATGAATCCTAATACATCATCGCTGTTGACCGTATTGGCTAAACACCTAAGCGAAAGAGATTCAACTCAGATTGTCTTAATTCGAACGAATGATTCGACCGAGATGATAGTTTATGATGAATTTTTAAGAATCACACAGTATTTAGATTCGCCTGTGAAAATTCAAGAAGCGAATTTTTCTAACTACACTTATTTTGCTAAAAAGAAAGGAATGAAAACAGCCTATGTTCTTCTTTCAAAGTGCTCACCGATGATAGAAGAGCTTTTGAAATTTTCTTCAGAATTAGAACATGTCGATATCTATGGTTTAAAAGATTGGAAACGTTGCTCACCATACCTCGGGAGTATTAATAACAACAAGCCTTATCGTTTTGCAAACCCTTCTTTTTTCTCTTATGAGGTACCAGATGTAAAAGCGATTCATAAGGTCTATAGATCCGCCTATAATGCTGACTTAACTAGAATGTCTTGTTTAGGTTTCGACGCGACGCTTAATCTGTTTTTATATGCTCTTTACGGCATAGAACTACCTCAGGGTTTGGTACATCGATTCAATTTTGAGACTTCTGGCGTAAACCATATTAATAAGAAGGCGTTTATACTTGAGTACAGCAATCTGGAAGAATTTTCTATAGAACCATGAATAAAGAGCAAATTGCTTCAGGCTTTAAGGATTTACAATCTCAAATTTGTAATCGCTTAAGCAAAATTGATCATACGGCTCAATTCTTATCCGATGATTGGAAGCGAAGTGAGGGTGGTGGTGGTACCACAAGAACAATCAAGGATGGTCGATTCATAGAGAAAGGCGGTGTAGCATTTTCAAAAGTACATGGCCCAGTAAGCGAAGCAATGGCAAAACAGCTTAAACTTTCAGGTTCTGATTTTTTTGCTACCGGGGTTTCAATTGTATTGCATTCTAAGAGTCCAAAGCATCCGATTATTCATATGAATGTCCGTTATTTTGAAATGGATTCTGAAACCTATTGGTTTGGCGGTGGTATTGATTTGACTCCCATATATATTGATGTGGCCCTAGCCAAGAGTTTTCATTCTAAGTTAAAGGAGCTTTGTGATCGTTACGATCTTGGTATGTATTCAGAATACAAGAAGTGGGCCGATTCGTATTTTCATCTGCCGCACAGGGATGAATCAAGAGGTGTTGGGGGTATCTTTTTTGATCATTTGAGTAAATCCAAATTGCTTTCAAAAGTTCAGGTTTTTCAATTTTGTTTGGATTTAGGGACTCTTTTTACTGATTTATATAAGGACCAACTTGTTGAGGATAATGGTTTAATTAATGAAGGACATCTTCAATGGCAGCTTTTGCGACGTAGTCGCTATGTTGAGTTTAACCTCTTGCACGATAGAGGAACCAAATTTGGGATTTATTCAGGGGGCCGGACAGAGTCGATTTTAATGAGTATGCCTCCAATGGCCAAATGGGAATATAATTTTATACCGCAACCTGGTACTTCTGAATTTGAAACCCAACAAATGCTCCAATCAAGACAGAATTGGATTAATTTATAATTTTACGAAAAGTCAGATTTATTCTAGCTGTTTTTTTTACTTGTGTTTTCGGTATTTGATGCTTCCAGTTTTTTTGAATGGCTCCGCTCATGACTAATAGGCTGCCGTGCTCCATGAGTTGAGTGTGCTTTTCTGGTTTTGTTTTGTGCTTGAATTTTATATTCCTTGAGTCACCTAGGCTTAAAGATGCGATACGAGGTTCATTCCCTAACTCTTTCTCGTCGTCCGAGTGCCAGCCATTGCTGTCGTTACCATCTCTATAAAGATTCACTAATACGGAGTTGAATTCCTGACCTGTGTACGTTTCTATTTTTTGACAAATTGAATCTAAAAGAGGGGTGAAGGACTGTATGATCATTTTACCTCCAGAGTACCCGTAACTTTCTCCATTTTTTGAATAGAAGCCCTCAAGCCTCGGTGTCTTATAGTTTTTACCGAAAACCTTGATATCATTTTGTTTTAATTGCAAATGTTGGCTTAAAGAATCGAAAATACGCTTTGCTTCGTTCCATTCAATAAATTGCGGAAAATAATTTAAAGCCCCATCAGATATATTAATTTTCATCAGAGATAACCTGAAATGAGGTACATGAATGTACCAACCCATTCTTTAATAATTCTTTGCCACATAATAAAGCCGTCTGGGCTAGGGAAAATAGAATTTACAGAGAATGAACCGCCAGAGATTATGTGATAATGATCTGTTGTGAAGCACGTACATTTTAAGCCTTCCTTCTCGAAACACCCTAAGGCACGCCGCATATGAATTGCAGATGTAATCAATAGAAATGATTTGTCCATGAGTTTTTCCTTTTTAAGAAGATGGACTGTCTCTAGAGCATTCTCATGCGTATTTCTAGAAATGTTTTCTACAAGAATATCATCTGCAGGTATGTTTTGGTCAATTAGTATATTTTTGAGTTGGTTAGCTTCATGTAATCCTTCTCTAAAAATATAGCCAGAGTCTCCAGATAGGATTATTTTTTTGATTTTACCATGGTGATACAATTGAATGGCTTGCCATAGACGGTCAGAGCCTCTGCGTGCGCTTAATCTATCAAGGTCCTTATTGTACTCAAACATTCCAGAAAGAACAATGCCGTAATCATAAGTTTTGATGGTGCTTTCTTGTTTCCCGGAGATTTCCCACAGGGCAACAAATTTACCAGCTAGATAACCATTAGAGAATAATAAACTAAGGCTTAATGAGATCCAAAAAAAGACTTTTTTTATTTTAGCAGTCTTAATTAGGGAATAGACAACCCAACAAACAATAACCCATAAAAAAGGGGATAGTAGAAATGAAAGAATTTTAGAAAGAATAAAAAACATAGGCTAAAATGTGAAGCTTAAATTAGTGATTTTATTGGACAGATGATTGGCTTTTAGCCGCGTTCTATATTTTAAGAGTTTTATTCACTGGCACAACAACTTTAAGGCTTGCGGGCAGTACTTTTAAAAACACTTCTTTGTTTACTTGAACCGATTCCCCATCATAATGGGCGATGCTATTTATCAATTCTATTTTTGCTTCTGTTATCACTTTAGTTTCAATGTATTTAGATTGACCCGTTGTTTTACCAAAGAATTTTGCAGCAATCATAGGGCCTTTCCATTTCGGGAATGGCCGAACGATGACCATCTCAATCTGTCCGTCTTTAACACTAGAATGCGGTGATATAATGAATCTATTGCCAAACTCTGATGTATTTGCAAAGCAGAGCATAAAAGCTTCGATTTCTTCTGCTTTGTTATTGATGTTAATTTTGATTTGTATAGGTTTGAGTTTAATAAATTCTTTAAAGGAGTGTTTTAAATAAGTTTTAAAACCTCTTTTCTTGTCAGAATCAAATTTCTCGGCTATTAAAGCATCAATCCCAAATCCGGAGGTGCCAATAAAAAAAGAATCGTTTACAGCAACGGTATCCATTAAAGTCATTCTATTATTATTAATACAATCAATTGCTTTTTTAATTTTCTTGGAAATGCCGAGGTGATTCGCTATTCCATTTCCAGAGCCTCTTGGTATAATAGCAAGTGCGGTAGAGCTATGGATAAGACGTGTTCCAATTTCATGAATAGTGCCATCCCCACCTACAGCGCAGACAATTTGCACATTTTCTTTTATAGCGTTGTTTGTGATTTCAAGGGCATGTCCCTTATGTTCGGTATAGAAAAAAGAAGTTTCGAACCTTAAAAGGTCAAGATATTTTAGGATTTTGTGAGAAATCGTTTTTTTCCTTTTTCCTCCGGAAATAGGATTAATAATGAACCAAATTGATATTTTTTCTTCCTGAATTGTCAATAGAAATACTCTAAGAATTCAAAATTGTACAATTTTTTGGAGAATCCTAGATAAAATGACTGTCAAAAAATTAATAAGGAGTGTTGCTATTAGAGAATTTCCTCATATATTTGCACTCTCAAAATGAGTTTTTGAGATTTTAATGGCCCGTTCGTCTAGTGGTTAGGACGCCAGGTTTTCAT
>TARA_B110000046_G_scaffold111608_1_pt1 | contig 20691 bp, 15 predicted proteins | sample TARA_B110000046 | Tara Oceans TARA_B110000046 (sample SAMEA4397157) | marine metagenome | biome: Polar Biome; feature: [DCM] deep chlorophyll maximum layer (ENVO:01000326); material: water (ENVO:00002006), including particulate matter (ENVO:01000060) such as... | depth 40 m
AAAAAAATGATGGAGAAAGATTTTTCTAGATACATGTATCCAATTTTTAATTATATAATGTTAAATCTGAAATCAATTAATGATGAAATACTTTTAGAACAAAAATCAACGAATCTATTTATCAAAACAAAAAATAATTTAATGGTAATATGGAAATATAGATTTCACATGCGTTCAGATAAATTTAAATCTACCATAGAAAACTGTATAATAAAATTAAATTTATTTTACAAAAACAAGATTTTTCCAACTGTAAGTATAAAAAAATTTTATAAATTTATAAATTTATTTAGAATGATATTATATCATTTTCAGATATATTATATAATACAAAAAATATAGACCCCGATTGGTTTATAGACTACGAAAACGAATCATACTGCTACAGTTGTTCTAAAAAACGCAATGTAATACTTTATATTTAATTTTATTACTTACATTTTGATGATGATTTAATTTCAATTGTTTACAAATATTTAATGACAAATTCTCGAAATTTGAATAGGTATATTGTGTTTGGGTAACACCACCTTCATTTCAAATTTCTATATTCTGTGAACATAATCTTAGTTTTTTAAATTACCTATTAGAAGAACTAAAATAAACAACTATATAATTTTAAAATTTAAAATTTATTTGCATAAAAGAATTAAAAAATTATTTATTAAAAATTAATATTTTATAAAATGCTATTTATAGCCAACTTTTAAATAATAATTTTAAAAAATAGAATTATTAATTTTATAATCATTTTGGAATTTTTAAACTACCATATCTTAAAACATTATATTCAATATTAACTTTAAAATTTGATTTAAGCTCAATTAAATCAGGATGATTAATAAAATTAACAAAAAGAGTATTACTTATTCTAAATAACCCTCTCCAAACCAACAACTTTTTCATAACACGCCAAAGTTCTTCAAAAATCAAATAACATATCTTATCCATATGATAAATATTATATTCTACAATAACATTAAAACATGAACTCATAAATGTTATTATATTCACAATTAAATTCCTTGTAATATTTATCTTAACCTTGGAATTTATTATAGTATTTTTTAAAACTCTACAATACTCATAAAAAAAATCATGAATTTCCTCCATAGGACTAAAAAGCAAATCAATATCAAACATAAAGGTTTTAAATTGATAACATTCTTTCAAATGATCTTCAAATAATACAATAGGACATTGTACATTCAAAGAACATAATACACAACTAAATTTGACTTTATCATATCCATGTTTATAATAAGAACATGATATAAACCAATCAACGTACTTATTTATCAATTCCCTTTTAAGTTCAAAATTCAACATTTCATTTATCATAGAATTTGGAGCTACTTGAACTTTTTTTCCGTTTTCATAGAACCCACCCATAGTTTCGATGATAAAATAATCATTAAAATCTCCATCAACAAAATACTTTAAAAATTTTCTCAATAAAAACATCAAGTTATTAACATCATAATTTAACAATACAAATGGGAAATCAAAAATACACTTTTCTAATTCTAATAATGAATCCTTACAAACATTTAAAAGCATTGTTTTTTCAAATTTAGCAATCTGCATATTCTTAAAAATATTATCCCATAATATATGAACTTTTTTATCAATTACAGTTATACTATCTTTAGTTATATCATCCATCATTTGAACACTCCAGTTTTCACTTGATTTAGTATAGTCATTTATTTTATTAGATTGAATGAAGAAACTATCTATGTTCTGACATTTCAAATTCAGATTAATATTTAATTGATATAATTCATCATCTTTACTAATATCACAATCATTTTTGCTATAAAAAAAATTGGACCCAAAACTTTTAAAAAACTCATCTTCAAATTCATTAACTTCATCTAACACAAGTTGATTTTTTGTAGAAAAAAATGAATCTCCATTATCATTTATCAATTCGCTAGCCAATTTTGATTTTTCACTCATTTTCCACAATATTTTTCAATTATTAATTAATTATTTATTCATTAGTATTATTAATATTATTATTTATAAAATAAATAAAAATAATTATTTTCATTTAATTAAAACTTAAATTTTATTTCATTTAAAATGGAAAGAGACAATAAATCATCATCTAACAAAAAAAAAGGACTAAGTTTTATATCAATTACATCTTTTGAAACAAAAAAAAACATTATTACCAAACTCAATGAAACTGTTGATAATTATGCAAAATCCAATTCAATAGATGTAAATCAAATACCATTAGCACCAATTCCAAATATAAGCTTTTGGATTAGCGAAGAAGAAAAAAGATGTGGAATGACAATTTCAAGAGAAAACTGCAAATGGGGATGGGTTTACTTATATGATGGTAACAAATGGAACCCATGTTCTTATATGACTGGGATGGGATTAGACAAAATTGTTTTTACAGAGGAAGAAAATTTATTTTTTACTAAAATTTTATCAGATTGTTGCTGTAAATATACTTATCCACAGGAAATAGCAAAAAGAAATAATCTTTAAATAATTATTTTTGACTTTTATAAATTAGACAAAACAGAATAATTAATTATATTTATTTTAGATTAATATAAAAAATATTTAAAAATAAGCTTCACCCATTACTGCTGTCAAATGCGGGAATTACTAATATATAATAATATAATAATATATAAAATATTGTATCCAAATATTATATTAGTTATCTATAAATAAAATTCTAAATTACTTTGAAGGAGAAATAAAGTCAACTATCTCCATATCTTTATAAAAAATAAAAAATCCCTTACATCACACAAAATAAAAATAATAAAAATAATAAAAATAATAAAAATAATAAAAATCTTACATTTGTTAATGAAATACCATTATAAAATTTAATATTGATATTTTTCCTTTTAATTTGTAAAATATTTTTCGATCTACTATTTTCATCCAGTTCCCCCCCTTGGCAGCCTTGCCGACCTTGACTGGAATGTTTTTTCCCTTTTTTAATTAATAAATTTGGATCATACACTTGGAAATAAATTACATCCATTTTCCTTATAATATAAAAAAAACCTGTAAAGGTATCATAAAACGATGTCAATCCAGAATGTGTGTAAATTCTTTCAGATTTTAATTTATTATCTTCAGTTATCTTAATTGTAATATTTTTCTCTTCCAGACTATTCAGATTTTCAAAGTCTTCCTCTTCAAAATTTTTAATTTTCCCATTTAAAAATTCTAATTTTTTCAACCCCCATTCAATATTATTTTTTTGATTCACTTCTGTTTTAAATTCAAAATTTTGATTAAATTCATACATTTCCATACAAGATTTACCAATTTCCACCATTTTAAATAAAAATATAAAAATATATTTTGTAATGATGCTATTTATAGCAAAAAAAATAATTAATTTTTAAAATCTCCGTTTTTTAATGTTAAATATATATTATATAATTTTAAAATAAATATAATAATTATAAATTTTTTCAATTTAAAAATATGGCAGAAAAAATAAAATCAGATGATGATTTAAAAATTATAACTAATTTTGATATGGAACAGAGTTACCTCAAACGTAAAAGAAAACCAGACGGAGAAATAAATAGAAGACTACAAGAAGTATTAATGAAAGAATACACACACTTCAATAGAAAAGGTGAAGTAATTGAACTAGAATTAACAGATAATGTGTTTGATAGAAATGAAATACCAGATCATTATTTTGTTCCAATCGATCCAAGGGAAATCAAATACGATGAATACAAAAATTCAACAATAAACAAATTAATCAAACCAATATTGAATGAAGATCCACAAACTTTAGAATTTAATTTTACTGTTGAAGATTTGATAGAATGGAATGGGATTATACTAAAAATGAAAATCGAAAATCAAAATGAATTTAACGCACTCCAATTGGATGGAGATACAGATAATCTAATTGAATCTATTCAACTTTTAGCAGATGGTGTACTAATAGAAGAACATAAACAATGGGGGAAAGATATTCAATTTATTTCAGAAATTGATAATGACTTTAATGAAATAAAAAATAATAATTCCAATTTCTTAGAAAAAGGAATAAGTAAAGACACACTTTCAGCATTAGAATACGGTACTGATTTAATTTTCAACCCACCAAATTCTTTTACAAAATATAATGATATTAATAGAATTATAAACGGTAAACTTAATTATTCATCATCAAATATAAGTGATTATGAAATTGTAATTAAATTACATTCATTTGGAAATTTATTTGTAAAAAATTCAACAAAAAAACAATTAAATGATTTAAGAGGATCAAATAAAATCAAACTACTAATAAAAATAAATAAAGACGCATATTTTGTTCCTGTATTTAATGCTAGAATACATGATTTAGTTAATACAGCAATCGATGGTACACGCTATTTAAACTATAGAAAATTAAAACAACAATTAAAAAATTTAAAGGATTATAGAATCAAAAAATCTGACCCCCATTCCTCATACATAAAATCATTATATATTAAAGATACATCAGTAGAAGAATATGAAAAAGAATATTACGATTTAATTGAATTTGATAAAAATTCTAATAAACATGTTATATCCCAAAAATTTGCTATTATTTTTGGTAATGATTATGGTAATGACCTATTAAATCTTTTCATAACTAACTGGAAAATTGATATTTTAAACGGTAAACAATTAGATGAAAAGTTGTTAGAAATTTGGTCATATTTAGATAAAAGATTACACAAAGATACCAATGTTGTTTTATCATTCAATTTTGGTAAAAAGGAAGATCCAGCCACCAAATTTTTTAATATGACAAATACGCCAAATCATTTTCTAATTGTAATTAATTATGATAAAATAACATCCGATAAACCTGATAGTATAAGAATAATGTTTAGCAAACAAAAACAATTACCAGAAATTAGTCATTTAATGTTAAGAAATACCGATTTTTTAAACGAAAATGCTGGCAAGACAAAAACATATGAAAAGTCATCTTTCAGTACGTTTTGGAGCATTGCTAATCTTCATTTATTAGATAAAACTAAAAGAATTGAAATAATGAATCAAAAAGATATAATCAAAACAAAAAATTTAGATACATACAAAAACGATAAAATCTTCTTTCAAAACATAGAATTTTATGGAAACGAAGTTTTTTTAGCATTTGAAACCAAAGAACGAGAAGATACTATTCAAATTAAACCTAATGATTCAAGAAATGAAATAATGAAGACAGTAAAATTTTTAACTTTAATGAATGGGAAATATGAAGATAACAAAATAACTTATAATATTACGGAACCTTGGAATAAGGCTAAAGTATTTTATTATTTCAATGATAAAAATGAATTCAAAAAACTACCAAGAAAGTCAACTTTACTCATTGGAAAACTTGAAGCAGACACAATAATAGAATTAGAAACATATGACATTATATTTGAATACCTATCACAAGATCAAGTTAAAATTAAATACAAATATTTCAAATTAAACAGACTAAATAAAGATTCTTTCGATTTACCATCATACAATACTGATTTTATTTTAAAATTTTTATTATTTTATGATACTCAATCAACATTAGATCTATTAAAAAAATTAAAAGATGAATTTGTTCCTGAATACAATGAAAAAGAAATACTTATTAATCTTAATTCCATAAAAGAAAATATTTCTAAGGTACAAAAAGACGGAACAGGAAAACCTACTGAAGCTCATGAAAATCAAAAAAAATATTTAAATAATATTGTTAAATTATTAAATTGGGAAGTATTAGAAATAAAAAACTATTTAGATTTCAGTACTTGGTTACCTTATAAATTAGAAGTAAATAATAAAATTCAATTACATTTTGAAAGTCAAATTCATAATCGTATTCCATCCAATTTAAAAAATATAGACAATTTCTACTCAAATAATATATTAAATTCAAATGATTATAATACAATTTTAAATTTAAGTAACTTAATAAAATATAAAGACGGCGAATCAGAAACTATTTTTACAGATTTTAATCAAACAATCCAAGATTCAACAATTAGTATAAAAACTAAAATGGTCTGGAATTTATTACTTGAAATTGAAGATCTAGAAGAAGATTTATATCCAATAGATAATTATGTTATAAATTCAAGTAAATTCATTTCAGATGTTGAAAGAAGACAAATTAAAGTTAGTTACAATACACTTATAAAATCTATTGGATATAAAATCAATGAAGATAAAAAAATATACAATAATGAACTTGATTACCATTTCAAAGATAAATTTTTCAATATCTTTTTTGTATTTTTCAACTTAATTTTTCGATCAAGATTTGGTATTAATACAGCCGACCAAATTACAAATAACATTGGTGTGGATAGCAAAGATATTATAGAATCAATTAGTATTAATGAAAAATATGCTTCAGAAACTGGGTTTTTTTATGATCAATCTACTAAATTATTTTATTTAAGAGATAGTAAAAATGATTTTTATTACTATAAATATAATACATCAATTGATAGATCTTTAACGAAGGTTTTTCTTCAAGATCCCAAAAATGAGGATTGGAAAAATTTGATTAATATTAGAAGTGAAAAAATAAAATCAAACGAAGAAACAGAAATAATGAAAGAAAACGTAGGTTACTTTAAGTCCATTATAGACAATTCTTACAAGTTTACAAAATCAGTTTTTGGTGGTGCTACTAGTATGGCAAATACATTTGTAAAAATGGTAATGTCGACAAAGGATGATGGACCATTATTAGTTGAGGAATTTATAACAACTTTTAGTTCAATTCCATATTTAAATAATGTATTTGATATTTTAATCAACGGAAGTTATTATTATTTCGATAAAGATTCAAAAAAATACGAACCTTTGGTTTTTAATATTAAAAATTTTCCATACGATAAAAAAGTCGACTTTTTTAATAATAAAAGAGATACAGATAACTTTGAAAAATTAATCGAAGCAACATTACTAAATTTCAATTCAACATTTAAAAAGATAAATTCAAAAATTAAGAACACAGAAATTAATAAAAACACTGTAAAATTTATTGAAAATTTAAAAACTTTAATCGACGGACTAGTTATTGGTTTTAACGAAGAAAAGAAAAGTAGAATCAAACTATTATGTTTGATACCTTACATAGAAGAAATTTGTATAATAATGGAAACAGATCTTAATACTTTTTATACAAAAAATAATAATGATGAAATCAAAATAGAATTAACTGGTAAAATTCATAATGTTATACGCAGGTTTTTCTTAGAAATAATGACAAATGAAAACAAAATAAATTACTTCCAAAAAAATTCAATATACGATGAAATAGAAAGTATGTTAGATCCTTTAGCTTTAGAAAAACTAGAAATGGCCTTAACATCACAAATTTATGATATAAAAGAAAGACCATGGATTTCACAGTCAGAGTATTTAATTTTAAATAGTCAAAAAAGAGACAATTCCAATTTAAAAATTTCAAATACCTTTATAGTAACAGATGCAATTTTAGAAATAAAATCATTACATATGTCAAAAATCCCAGAACCACTTGATAATTCTCCAAGACGTATAGTATCTGAAATATATTCAGGTATTTTTGATGTAGAAAAAGACTTTATGTTACCATTCAAAAATCCATTAGCAAGAGTAATTTACATATTTTTTGAAGATTTAGAATTAAGTAAATATCCAACATATAGAAAAAGTACAAAAATTAGTTTACCACTTGAAACATTTGCAATGTAATCTATTATTTTCATTATTTTTACAATAAAATTTTTTCTTATTAAATTTATTAATATTTACTTTATTTTTATATACTTATATAATTAGAGTAGCAGACGACAAGATTTATCCAGAATCCTTTTTTAAAGGTAATATAAATGACTCTGAAAAAAATAAACACTTCTTAAGTGAATTGGCATATTCATTGAATAAAATAACTCGTGGTAAAGGAGATATAGAAAAACTTGAAAAGGAAACAAATTTCAATCGGCTAAATTATGCATTAAAAGAAAGTTCATCTTCATTCATTACAAAAAAAATTTATGGTTTAGATTCTGATAATTTTTTTAATTTTGATGAAAATGGTAATTGCGTTGTGAATGCTATATTTGGTCATTCAAATGAAATCTTATCCAAATTTATGATAGGATTAAATTTTGATAAAATTGAAGACGATCTTAATATTTCCAATATCAGAGATTTAAGATTTACATTTGATTATTCAAAATTAAAAGAATATAAAAATAAAATAAAAATTCATGTTTATTCTGATTATTTAGCACCTAGTTAATAATAAAATAATTTTGACATTTTTTTACAATTTTAATTAATTAAAAAGTTATTTATTTATTTTATTATATAATTAATTAAAAAATAATTATACAATAAAATCCAAATTTTATTATATAATTTCCTACAGAGTTGACTTTTATGTAACACTTTTTTTAAAAATCTCAAAAAAAACAATATTTATATATTAAATTTTCTAAAAAAAAAAATTTATAAAATTATACAAAATTAAAATTATTATATTATTTTTAAATAAAATGTATAACAACTCATTAGAAAACATCAATATGCACGGTAAAGGATTATACGAAATGCCTTCGGCATTTGATAAATATAACGATGAAAAATATAGTTATCAATATAATAAAATGAATCGAGAAAATATAGACCCCCAGTTCCACCCACAACACAGTTTCCCCCACCAAGCCGAATGGGGTCCGGAGAGAACTATGGATGATGACGAAGAAGAATTATATGAAAACTATCAAAATTATGAAAATTATGAATTTCTCGATAAAAATAACATTAATACTGTCAATAATCCGATTATGGATTATAATAATGGAAATTACCCAATTGATAATACAAATATTGGTAATTACAATGATGTGACATTAGATAATCCAAATTTAGTTAATCATGAATATCGTTCTTTAATAGAAAATGAAAGAAGTTATTACGCTCAACTCCAAAGAAAAGAAAACCCTAGTTTATTAGATAAATGTATATCAGCAACGGAAAATCCTTTATTTAAAATGGTTGGTACTGGATTTGCAGCAGCAACATTTTTAGGGTTTCCACCTGTAGGTTTATTATCTTATATACCAGCTACACTTGTAGGTATGAATCTCGCCAAAGAAGTGTCTCAGATAAATGATCAAATTCAACGAGATGAATAGCATTATATAATTAAAACCTTTAAAATATTTAATCTTTTATTTAGTAAATCAAATAATATTTTAAATAATAATATATAAAATGGAAAAAATTGTTTATAAACATCCAAAAAACATTGAAGGATTACAAAATTTACCAGAGTAACTAATTATAAATTAAATATAAATTATATATAAATTTCAGTAATTTCATTTTTCCTTCACATTTTCTAGGTTTAATATTAGGACGCCCTGGAACAGGGAAAACCAATCTACTTAAATTTATTTTAAAAGAACCCAGCTTACTTTTTAAAAAATTTGATCATATCTTAATCATATCACCTTCTATTATAGAATATGCTGATCTATTTTTACCAAAAGCTAATTTTAATACAGAATTAAATTTTGATTGGATAAACAAAAAAATTGAAAATATAAATTCAAATGATTCAACTGAATATCAAAATGTTTTGTTAATACTTGACGATGTTGTCACAGATATAAGAAGTGAACAGCATAACAAATCATTACTAAGTTTAATTTTTAACCGTAGACACAAAATAAATAATGTATTTTCATTTTATCTATTTACTTTTCCTATATTTTATTATTATCGTCTTTTTGTGACATTATTAATTATATTAAAATATAGGGAATGTTATCAATATTATCATCAAGTCAGAAATATAAAGTTTTACCATTATCATTCAGAGTTGTTACTTCAATTATAATCACTTTTAGATTAGCCCCATCAGAATATAAGTCAATATCTGAAGAATTAGTTTATTCCAATATAGATTTTGAACAAATGGTATCAAATGCCTTTACTAATGATAAAAATTTTATAATTTATAATGCAAATAACGGAAAATTTTACGTAGAATTTGAAGAAACCAACAATTAAAACAATTTCAAATTTCATTTAAATTTAATTAATTTTAATATTTATAATTATAATTATGGAATTGGAAACCGAAAATGAAATTAAAGTTTTTAAGGTATTTTATTTATTTTTATACTTTAAATTTTAAAATCATCTTAAATAATCTTATTTTTTAAAAAAGAAATCAAATGTAAATGAAACAATAAAATCAATTTTATCGAATATAAAATATGATAAAGACAACCAGAAATATATAAATTATAAAACATTTAATTCACTAGGCAAATTTGATAAAAATATATTATACATGTTTGGTCGCATGATGGATTTAGTCAAAGAGGGTGAAATAATAGATTATCATACTTTTAGTGAAATTTTAGAAGAACTATTTTTAAATAAAACAGATAATGAAAAAAAATATCTATTTGGTTTATTTTTTCCTAAAACAATTAAACATGCTACATTTCTTAATCCATTTCCAGTCCCTGTTTATACATTTCAACAGTCTTATAAATTTCATATATCTCCAAATAATACTGGAAATTTCGTTTTACAAATGGTAACACCTTTGTAAGCAATATCTTTTACATTTTATAATTTTTTATGTTTTTATTTGTGTAATTTTATTTTTATTTTAGCATGGTTGAGAAATCTCAAACACAATTTTCAGATACCTATTACGTAAATGACAATGCTTTAGATGGTCATAATGATAATCAATTACCAGTGAATCTTGTTGGTGAATCAAGAGTACCTGATAATATATTTCAAGCATATATTCTATCAGCAGCTTCAATTAACGTATCGTTCGTCGGTAGAGTAGATATATCATCAGGTTATTTTGGAGGTTCTTATCACCTTAGTGGAAAAAATGTAAACGAATTTGATAATGCGGTAAATAATTTTAATTATATCGATAATACTACAAATTCTGTGAAATCAAATTTATTTTCTGGTGTAAATATAAACTACTTTCCCCAAGATTCTTCATTCTCACAATTTAAAAAACCCAATGGAAATAGTAATGAAAATTTTCAAACTATGTCTCATAGAATGAATGTCTATGGTCGTTCATTACCTAATTCGACATTATCACCTAAATCCGTTCTTGTTGAAGTAACAAAAGTATATGCAACATTACCTATAGCTGGGTTAGAAGATGTATGTTCTACACATAGTCGTGTTAATGAATTGACTAATGATGAAATTAACAATAGTCATAATTTTATAAAAGATAATAATTTAGGTATTAGAAATGGTGACGATGAAGAAAACCTGAAAAAATTTTTTAATATGAATTCCATTGATCAAAATGAAATCTTGAAAGAAGTAAAAAATTTGAAACAAGAAGATAGAAAGGATCATATAATATCCAAAATTATGGGATTCAATAAAAAAAAAACAATAGTTAAATTACCAGAAAATCCATAAATTTATATTTTTATCTTATAACAATAACAATAAATAAAAAATGCTATTTATAGAACTTTTAAAAAATTATTTTAATTTTCGATTTATTTTATAATTTTAAAATTTTAAATGTATAAATTTAAATCTAAAATTTTAAATAAAGATTCAAATAAAATGTCAAATTCAGATTATAAAATAGGAGATTTTTTTGTAAAAACCGAAAATAAGAAAGACCTCATGAAGACAATAGTTTATAGTTTAAAGGATTCAAGTGCTGACAAACCTGATAAGGATATAATAGGATTAATATCGAGGAGTCAAAGAAGATCGACAAGACTTCATAAAAATGAATTAATTATTGATAGTCAATACAAAAATTCACTATCAATAATAAAAGATTCACTCATCTGGTTAAAAAGCGAAATTGAAGAATCAACCTATATAAATTACAAATTTTTAATTAAAAGAGATACAGATGATGAAATTGGAAATGGATCCGATTATTTTTGGGCTATATCAAAACAGCATCTAATAAATCACTTGATTAATTTAAAGTTGTTAGAAGGTATATCAGATGAAATTTACAAAGAATTATGGTGGAATGTTAATAATTCAGCTTCTTTTTATTCGGGTGACAATTTTAAATTAACAAATATAGTTATAACAACAAGAAATACATCCTTTAATGAGAAGACTTCTCCCTATAATAAAATTCCAAAAAGTTGGAAATTTTCAGGTAAAAAAATATTAATTCAACCTCCGGAAGTTACTAAGAAAAAGGGAGGAATTTTTATAGAATTACCGAATTGTCTTAAATCATTACATGCATTATTAAATATAAAAAATAAGGACAATCTATGCTTTGTTTGGTGTATTCTTGCTTTTTTATACCCAGTCGAAAAAGATGCAAATAGAGTAACGAAATACAAAGAACATTTTAATAAAATAAATACAAATAGTCTAAATTTTCCGGTACATTTAAACGATATTGAAACATTTGCCGACGCTAACAATTTAATTATTAGAATATGGGAATTAAGGGGTCTAGATACAGAAACAAATACTAAAAATATTGATCTAATCTGTTTAAATAATAGAGATTTTAATAGCGAATTCGATACAAACAAGAAAACAGTTCATCTTTTATTGTACAAACAACATTATATTTTAATAAAAAATCTAAGTAATCTTGTAAAATGGACAATAAACGTCAAAACTCCGATCAAAATATGTCCTTATTGTTTTAGTTGCCATTTTCATTCTATTGGTGCTTTAAATAATCACATTGATAGATGTATTTCTAATAATGATAAAATGAAATTCAAATTACCAATAAATGTTAAAAAAAATATTTGTTTCAAAAATATTCAAAATAAATTCAAATGTGTTTATACTTTATACGCAGATTTCGAATCAATTTTAAAGCCAGTAAATACAAAGTTTGGAGATGCTTCCGAAAAAATTAACGAACATAAAGCTATCGCAGTGGGATATGTTTTAAAATGTAGCAATAACAATACAATAAAAGAACATTATATGTACGGAGATGATTGTATAATTCAATTTTTTAATCAAATCGATGAAATTATCATCAAAATAAAAAATGAAATGTGTCACGTATTTAAAAATATTAAAATTAAAAGATCACCCGAAAATGCCTCAAAACAAAATTGTCATTTATGTGAAAAATTAATCGAAAAAGGTCAAAATTATTATTATATTGACAATGAAAAGGTTTTCAACGATCAACTTTTAATTTCACATCAAAAATGTTTTCACTTTTGTCTAAATCGTCTATTTTCACTTAAAGTATTTTTTCATAATCTCAAAGGTTATGATTCTCATTTCCTAGTAGATGAATTTGCACAAAGATGTATAAATTTTACAGCTATTCCTATCTCAAAGGAAAAATACATTTCATTCCAGGGAGATATAAATAATGTTTCAGTCAAATTTTTAGATTCACTTGCATTTTTAAATGGGTCTTTAGCATCAAATGCAAATAAGTTGACAAATTTTAAGTACATTGGATCAAATGAAAATATTAGTAATATGAAGTTAGATTTTTTATTAAAATACAAATCAAAACAAGCATTTCCATATGAATATATAACATCAAAAGAAATAATTGAAAACGAAAAATTACCAACTGATAAGAATCACTGGTTTTCAACTTTAACGGGTAAATACCCACTTGATAGTGATATTGAATTTGCATTAACTACATTCAAAGATTTAAATATGAAAAATATAAAAGACTACATGATGTTTTATTTAAGAATCGATGTTCTATTATTATTGGAAGTATTTGAAGCTTTCAGAGATTTATCTATAAGTGAGTATGATTTGGACCCAGCACATTATTACACAACCCCAGGTCTAGCGTGGGATGCAGCATTAAAATTCTCAGGTCAAAGTCTCGATATACTTAATGATAAAAAACTTGTTTCATTTTTCTGTGAAGAGGGAACAATCAGAGGAGGCATTTCAACTGTTTCAGAAAGAAAATGGGCTGAGGCTTCAGAAAATTCAGATAAAAAATCATCAATATTCTATTTTGATGTGACAAATTTATATGGTAAGTTATTATTTTTATATATTTAAAATTTTTTATGATATTTGAAATAGGTTATGCTATGACATTTCCTTTACCAACTGGAAATTTTTCTTATTACTACGACTCAGCTCAGACCCTAGAGACCAAGGTTCACCCCCCTGCCAACCTTGACCAAGCGCGTGACAGCCTTGCCAACCTTGGCAGCCTTGCGGGGGGTGGGGTCAATAAAATTAACAAAGAAGATATTTGGAACTTAATTATTAACTGGAATATAGATGAAGATGTAGGTTATATTTTTGAAATAGATATTGAAGTTCCTGAAAATCTACATGATATCCACAATGAATTACCATTTTTACCTGAAAGATATAATAATAGACTCACTCCAACATTATTTAACAAAACAAATTACCGTACTCACATTTTAAATTTAAAACAAGCAATAGATCACGGTTTAAAATTAACAAATGTACATAAAATAATATCATTTACTCAAAAAAGATGGTTAAAAGACTATATTGAATTTAATACTAAAAAGAGAGCAAACACGAACGATGAGAATATGAGAAATTTTTATAAGTTAATGAATAATGCAGTGTATGGTAAAACAATGGAGAATATTTTTAAAAGATACAAAAGTTTAATTATCAATGTAAATGATCATTTTAAAATTAAAAAATTAATTCAAACTAAGAAAATTGACGAAATGATAAGTATTTCTAAAAATCTTGCAATTGCAAAATCAAAGTTGATACCTATATTCGATAAACCTATTTATATAGGTTTTTGCATTCTCGAAATTTCAAAACACCACATGTACTTTATTTTGTACGATGTTATTAAAGTCAAATGGAATTCTTCAAAATTATTATATATGGATACAGATTCATTTGTTTTAAATATCAATCAAAATTTCCATGATGTTGATTATAAAGGTTTTGAACATATTTTTGACTTATCTGGATACGACAAAAATTCAAATAAATATAATAAAACAAATAAAGGAATTTTAGGAACTTTAAAAGATGAATTTGCAAGTTCAAAGGTAGTAAAATTCATATGTTTGAGAAGTAAATGTTATATTGTTGTTTTAAATAATGGTAGAATTATAATTAAAAATAAGGGAATTTCAGGGAATTCATCCGACACGCTATGTGTTGAAGATTTCGAGAATATATTAGAAAATAAAATTGATAAAATAAATACAGATCAATATTCTATCAAATCATTCAATCACAGATTATTTACAATTAAATATTCAAAAAAATGTTTAACAAATGATCCCGATTTTAAAAGATCAGCGTATATAAATCAATCTAATAATTATAATGATAAAACAAGATACGAAACGAAAGCTTTAGGTCATTATAAAATTAAAAATTAAATATTATTTAAAATTAAATATAAATAAAATTATTTATTTTAATTTAAATAAATATTATTAAAAAATGTTAAACAGGAAAAGATTAAATGCAAGATATTTTGCAATTTTTGGGGGAGGAGATGAAAATGAAAAAAACGAACAAGTATTTAATATTGATGAAAACGATGCAGAACAAGATGAATCAATTAAGAATAATATTAATATACCTAAAGAATTACCAGGAGAAAATTCTATCTTTAAACATAAAATAACAACTAATGAAGAAATTACAATAAATTCTGATTTTTATAACTATAATATGATGTTTAAATTTCCATTTGAAAGGCATCTAAGAATTAAAAAAAAGCCAAATTCTACACAAGACAATCCCTCTAAACTGAAATTTGGATTAATTAATAAATATATAGACACAGAACAAAATGATTATAAAACTTCACTTAATGAAAGTGATGCAAAATATACTGCTGTAGAAATTAATAGTACAAATGATGTTTACATTGTATCTAAATCTGATTTAAACACAGTACAAATAAATACTAATATAAAATCAAGTGATATTAATATTATAATAAGAATTGATGAAGATATGATAGTCAAATTCAAAATTTTAAGGACAGATGACAATCAAAATATTTTAAATAATTCGAATTGGTATGTTTCAGATTTCACGGTTTCAGGTTTAACTGAATTATCATTTTTTGCTAATTCCGTTGGTATTACAGAATATAAAATTGTAATGTTTCCGATTCCAAATATTGTAAATTCAAATTTTATTGCTCCTGTAAATTTAACTAATAACCCTGAATTACTTTTTTTTAATAATAATACTTATAATTTTGATGATCCAAATGAAATTATAACAATGACCGATTCACATAATATTGTAAAATACTTACCTATGACAATTTTTTTCACATTTGCTATTAAATCTGATAATGATGATTTAGAGTTTATTTTAGATTTTAAATATTTAAAAATTAAATTTAAAGTACTAAATGAAAATAACCCTCCGGAACCAACAATATACTTAAGACAACATTCAGATGGATTGATAATGGAATTATCAACAATAGATACAGAAGAAGGAACTATTATAGACAGTAAACAATACGGTTATTTAAAAAATTCAAATAACAATACAAATAATTATTATTGTTCACTAAAAATTGAAACTGTAGATAACAATAATAATATTTCATTCAAGTTTGGTATTAGTAATAATAATTTCATCGAACCTAAAATAAGTCTATTAAAAACATTATTCATTTCAAATTTAAAATTATCATATTCAATTAAAAAAATATTACCATCAAATTTTCAAGATTCAAATTTAGTAATGTATGAACCATCATCAAATTATGTTAATGAAATTTCAAATTTATACTTTGATAATAATTTCATCACATTGCAAACATATCCTACTTATAACATGAGAAATTTAGATGCAAATACTACAATGATAAAAACAGGAGATACTTACAATCAAAATTTAGTATCATTTTTACCATTTAAATTTGGATTTTATTTATATAAAATTGATGCTGTAGATGAAATTTTTAGTGGACTTACATCAGAAATTTTTCAGGAATCATCTTATCAACATCCTTGGGATATAAATGCTTCTAATCTTCATAATGGAGTAATGGGATTATTTATAAGTGATACCAAAGTATCATTTAAAGTAATAAATTTCCCAAATTTTTGGACAGTTAGTAATACCAATGGACAATATTTTGATAATTCTCCTTCAAGTTTTCATGAAATCGATCTGGATATTAATACTTTTTATTGTTGTATTAAAATTTTAAAAGATAGATATATATCAATTCAAACTTCAAATTCTTATTACTTTTCAAATTTAGAAGAAGTAATTGTTGGAAGAATAAATGGTATTGGTGATAAACTTTATTTGATAAATGGAATTATAGGAATCGGTCAAAGTACTTTTGAAATTAATGTTAATAAAACAATATTACTTGAAAATGATTTTATTTCACCAACCACCTCAGACATATCGAACACTGACTTATTACTTCACAATGAAACGACAATTATTGATTCTAACTTATTGTACAAATTAACTGATGAGGGTATACATGAATATTCTGTACGTGTGGGTCAACCACCATCATCGGAGAATTATAATAATTTTGTATCTCATAATATTGCTTCTAAAATTCCATGTGAATTATTTTTTAAATTAGACTTTACTAATTTTCCAATGTTAAATGGTAGCAACTTTATATTGTTTGTTGGTGAAGTTGATTCAACTTCAGGATTTCAATTTAATTCTGGAGGAGAAGGTTTAATTATTAATTTTTACAGTCCACCTATATCTAATATAGAAACCAATAATATGATGATGTGTGAAGTTTCATTATTTGGTCAAAGTTCTACAGTCTCTTTAATTCATATTAATCCTGAAAATTCTATATATATATCTGTAAACTTGGCTAGGAACGAGGAAAATTCACAGACAGATTGTCACTTTAATGTTGCAATATCACAAAAAGGAAAATTTTCTAATGTTTATAAACTTATTGGTAGTATGACTATTAATGAAAATATGTCTATAAGTTACCCAATAAAATACAATATAGATAAAGAACAAAATTTTACTCTTGAAATGTACAAACCAAATTTAAATAGTATAATTAAACTAAGCACAAATAGATATAGTATGCTTACCAATAACCAAAATACACATAATTATTATGTACCATATGAAGATGAGTGGGAAAATACAGATAAATGGTATTTTGAAAATGGAATGGATTCAACTGGTTGTATAAATAATTTACCGCTTCCAATAGATATTCAATTTAGAATAAATTTAAGAGAAAGAACTAGAACTGCTAAAGAGTTTGTATTTGGTTATTATTGGGGACCGAAAAAAATAGGAGAACAATATGAACCCAATACTATTGTACCTTCAGAACAAACATCGAGAAGATTTGGTAGTGTGTTAGAAGACACAGAAATGAAGGCTTTTATATGCGTTATGATGGAACCAAATGGTGTAAGTCATTTTTATTATTTTAGTGGTAGTAATGAACCTGATGATAAAAAACCTTACAGTGTTGCAGTCATTGGAGACTATAACTGGACACCTAATTTTTACAAAGGTACTGATATAAGAGTTAGAATAACAATAGATGAAAATTTAATGATTAGAGGTGGTGCGGAACCATGGCCTAAAATTCCTACAGCAAATTATTTTATAGGTTATTTTCCAGGGGGGTTGCCTAAAGCAATGCATCCATTTAGTGGATTCAGGTTTGAACAGGGATATCTCAATAATACTTGGATGTATGGTAGTAGATTTGAGGTTGATTTGGAAATGTATGAACCTGAATTTGGATTGTATATGAATGAAATAAGTAATTTTATTGAAAATACCAACATTGACTTTGAAATGACTGGTGACGATGAGGTAAAATCATTGACACAATGTTTAATCAGTGATTCAAACGATATAGTATCATTTTTGGAACTAAGTCCTGAAACTTTTATAGATATAAAAAAACTTGTTATTTATTTTACATTAGAATTTGAAAAAAACGAGGATGAAGGTGGTAGATCAGTTATTATTGGGTTTAATAGTGGAGGGGATAATGTTAATTTTATTTCAGAATTAAGAACTGGAGTGGGAGGGCGTGATCTTAAAAAATCAGATATAACAGTTACTCCTGTAAATATTTTTGGTAGTGGAAATTTATATTCCAATGAATTTTCTAATATGGATCGATACAATTATGGATTTAATTCTAACGATATTTATATAAAAATGTTTTGTTCATTAGAATTAATAAAAAGTTCTTTAGGATCTAATGAATATACATATAGATGGGGTGTTAATGATTATGGATTCATTTATCCAAATTTACTAAAATTTCAATCAATTTTCCCAGGTTTTTCATTTAGGATGGCTACATCAGTGGAAAATTTCAATTTACCTGTAAAATTAATTATGTACGAACCAACAATAGAATTATTTGAATAATTAAGTTTATTTAAGAAAAATATTTTATTCTAACTTCTCTTAAATATATATATAAGATTTAATATAAAATTATAAATTTAAACTTAATATTAAAATTAAATTAAATTTTATATAATCTCTGTTTTTTAAAGATTTACAATTTATTTTATGGACCAGGACGCTAGCAACATCTCAAACCAACTTGAAAAAAACAAACAAAATTCCTCAGAAAAGGACAAAGTAAATAAATATAGATATTCAAAATTATATCCAAATGTATTTCTTAAACTACCACAATTGAAAAAAATAGTACTTAGACATCAAAATAAAATTGAAAAACATGGGAAGAAGGCAAGACGAGCTCCAACGAAGAAAGCTACTGCTTTGTTACAAAAGGTGGCAAATGGATTTATGCTATCTACAGTTGAAGATGCAGCACAAGTGATGCTTAGTGGTGGTACTAATAGATCAACACTTTATGCTCGAGATTTCATGACAGGTAGATATATTAGATCTAAATATATTCCAATTGGTATTTAGAAAATATTAGAAATATTAACAGTAGTATCAACAGTATCAGATTAATTAAATATAAAATATAGTATAATTACAGTTAAATTTATTTATTTTTAATTAATTTTATCAGAGGGTCTTTATTTTATAAATAAACATGAAAAAAATTTATGAAATTTATTTACCATATTTAAAAATGGGTAAAACAAGTTTTAAAATTTTACTGCAAGGTGGGAAATATACATTGACAGATAAAAAATTAATAGGTGTATCAGAATTAAGTCCAAATTATAATATTATCATGTCATTAGAAGATAATATAGATGAAGATATTACAAGTGTTTTTGTTGATGATAATTCTATGAATTTCATTACTAAAATTCAAAATAGAAGAGGAAGTTATATTGGTGAATTAAACACCGAATTTAACGCATCTAAATTGACATATTTAAATGTTGATCTTTATTTGGATACAACCCCAATCTCCAATCAAAATATTACTCCAGTTTTATTTTTAATTTTTAATATTACTTAAAAGTTTTACTTTTAATTTTTAATATTTTAATATTACTTTAAAATTATTTTTAAATAAAAAATGAATTCCGGTTATTCGAATGAATCTGATGATATTATATTTAACGCATTATGGGATAAAATTTGTAGAGAGTATGAATGTTGTAATTATATTAATAATTTACCAAATGAAAAACAATTGGTTATTAAAGAAGAATGTCAACAACAGTTAATTAATTTTTTAAGTAATTATTATAAAAAAAACAATATTTAGTTTAAAATATATAAAAAATATAAAAA
>TARA_B110000046_G_scaffold14984_1_pt1 | contig 20683 bp, 13 predicted proteins | sample TARA_B110000046 | Tara Oceans TARA_B110000046 (sample SAMEA4397157) | marine metagenome | biome: Polar Biome; feature: [DCM] deep chlorophyll maximum layer (ENVO:01000326); material: water (ENVO:00002006), including particulate matter (ENVO:01000060) such as... | depth 40 m
GCCATGTAGACGCAGGCCCTGATAGAAAGGAAATTATGACATTGGAAACGATGCATGAATGTTTGGAAGTTGTCAAAAAGACCGAAGCGCACACCTTAGATTTAACAGGTGGTGCTCCAGAAATGAATCCTAATTTTAGATGGTTTGTTGAAGAAGCATCCAAAGCAGGGATTAAAGATTTTATTGTGCGTTCTAACCTAACAATTATTAGAGCGAATAAAAAATACCATGACCTACCAGAATTCTTTAAAAAATACAATGTACACGTAGTTTCATCAATGCCACATTGGACGCGTGGGAAAACTGATAAACAACGTGGAGATGGTGTTTTTGATAAATCCATTAAAGCATTACAAGAGTTAAATGCCGTTGGTTATGGAATAGAAGGTTCTGATCTAAAATTAGATTTAGTATATAATCCTTCAGGAGCATTTTTACCCGGAGATCAACAAGCATTAGAAAATGATTTCAAAAAAGAGTTAAAGGCTGAATTTGACATTGATTTTCATAGTTTATTTGCCATCACAAATTTACCAATCAGTCGTTTTTTAGATTATTTAATCGCCTCAGAAAATTACGAAGACTATATGATTTCTTTAGTCGACGCTTACAATCCTGCTGCAGTGGCTAATGTAATGTGCACAAACACACTTTCTGTAAGTTGGGATGGCTGGTTGTATGATTGTGATTTTAATCAGATGTTAAATTTAAAAGTTGCCAGTAAAGTAAAGCACATTGCTGATTATAATGAAGATTTACTGCAAGACAGAAACATCATTATCAATCAACACTGTTATGGTTGTACTGCTGGCGCAGGAAGTAGTTGCCAAGGTGTTGTTGCCTAATTTATCAATATAAAAAATCACGAATCATTTATGAATTCGTATCAAAAATAAAAAACATGAGTTACTTAGAAACCACACATGACGTATACAAAGAAGCTGCTTTAACACCCGATGTTGGCTTGTGTTGCACAACCAATCCTATTTGGGAATTACCAGGGCTTAAAATTCCGAGAATTATGCAAGAAATGAACTACGGTTGTGGTTCTACAGTGCATGCAAGAGATTTAACAAACAACCCTAAAATGCTATATGTTGGTGTTGGTGGCGGAATGGAATTACTTCAATTTGCTTATTTCAACAGAAATAAAGGAGGTGTAATTGGGTTGGACGTTGTAAATGAAATGCTAGAGGCTTCTCGCAAAAATTTTAAAATTGCTGAAGAACAAAATGATTGGTTTAAAAGTGATTTTGTTGATTTAAGAAAAGGGGATGCGATGAATTTACCTGTAGCAGATAATTCTATCGATGTAGCTGCGCAAAACTGTTTGTTCAATATTTTTAAATCTGATGATTTAAAAAAAGCAATTGAGGAAATGTACCGCGTTTTAAAACCTCATGGAAAATTAGTAATGAGCGACCCAACTTGTGAGCAACCGATGAATGACGAATTGCGAAATGACGCTCGTTTGCGTGCTTTGTGTTTAAGCGGAAGTTTGTCGATTGCCGATTATGTAAAAGCATTAACAGATGCTGGTTTTGGAACGATTGAAATTAGAGCAAGAAAGCCATATAGAATTTTAGACCCGAAGAGTTATCCGACGGATGAATTAATTTATATTGAATCGATAGAAGTTGCTGCAATTAAAGATCCAATGCCTGCAGACGGACCTTGTATTTTTACAGGAAGAGCCGCTATTTATTATGGTGATGAAGATTATTTTGATGATGGTTTGGGTCATACTTTATTAAAAAATCAGCCGTTAGCGATCTGCGATAAAACAACCGCAGCTTTGCAAGCTTTAGGAAGAGATGATATTTTCTTTTCTGAATCTACGTTCCATTATGATGGTGGCGGATGCTGTTAACCACCTCAGATGGTTTTTGTAAAAAAACCTTTGCGAGGAAAGTATGACGTGGCAATCTCATCAAAGAAAGCTATACCAATGTTCTAGTTTATACGGAAGCCTTTTCGAGTGATTGGTACTTTAGGAAATAACACAGAAAAAATCCATACTTTTAAAAAGGATTGGAGTAAATGGCCTAAAAAGTATAAAAAGTATATGAATAAAAATCTGCTATTAATTTTTACCCGAAATCCTGAATTAGGAAAAGCAAAAACACGTTTGGCTAAAACAGTTGGTGACGAAACTGCTTTAGAAATCTATAAATTCTTACTTCAGAAAACAAGAGATGTTTCATTAAAAGTAACTTCCGATAAAGCGGTGTATTATTCTGTAAAAGTTAGATCTAATGACATTTGGGATTCAGAAGGGTATCAAAAACACCAACAAATTGGAGAAGATTTAGGTATTAGAATGTTAAACGCTTTTAAAAACAGTTTTGATGCTGGTTATGAAAAGGTGCTGATTATTGGTAGTGACTTGTATGATTTAACATCCGAAAATATAGAATCTGCTTTTAGTAAATTAGATACGAATGATGTGGTTATGGGGCCAGCAGAAGATGGTGGGTATTATTTATTAGGAATGAATTCTTTACGCGCATCGATCTTCAGAAATAAAAACTGGGGTACGGAAACTGTTAGAGCAGCTACTTTGGCAGATTTAAAAGATAAAAAAGTACATTTGTTACAAGAATTGAATGATGTAGATGTTTTTGAAGATATAGAACATCATCCTGCATTTCAAAAATTCTTGATAAAGTAAATAGAAAATGAAGCAGCAGCAACTTAAAGATACCATTAGTTTTTTAAAATCAGCAGGAATTACACATCCCGAAATAGGTATTGTTTTAGGAACAGGATTGGGAAAATTAATAGATGAAATTTCGATTGAAAAAGAAATATCGTATGCAGAAATTCCGAATTTTCCTGTTGCAACGGTTGAGTTTCATTCTGGTAAATTAATTTATGGAGAGTTGTCTGGTAAAAAAGTATTGGTGATGGCTGGTAGGTTTCATTTGTATGAAGGCTACAATGCTTGGGAAGTTACCTACGGAATAAGAACCATGCACGGTTTAGGAATTAAAAATCTATTAGTGTCTAACGCTGCGGGCGCCATTAATTTAACCTACAAAAAAGGGGATTTAATGCTCATTGATGACCACATTAATTTACAAGGAAGTTCGCCTTTAGCTTTTAAAGGAGCCAATAATTTCGGTACTATCTTTGCGGATATGTTAGCACCGTATTCTAAAGAAATCAATCAAAAAATAAAAACCATTGCTAAAGAAAACAATATTTTGTTGCACGAAGGTATGTACACAAGTGTATTGGGACCGCAGCTCGAAACGAGAGCAGAATACAGAATGTTGCAAATTCTAGAAACAGATGCAGTTGGCATGAGTACTGTGCCAGAAGTAATCGTTGCCAAGCAATTAAATTTACCTTGTGCTGCAATTTCAGTTTTAACAGATGAATGCGATCCTAAAAATCTAAAACCTGTTGATATTGGAGAAATTATTGCGATTGCTGGTGAAGCAGAACCTAAAATGATTACGCTATTTAAGGAAGTGATTAAAGTAATTTAAAGAAACACGTATTTTCTAATTCCAAGTTTAATTGCTAGTTTTCTAGCGTTACATTCAATTGTTAAAGCGTAAAGATATACTCCTTTTTTATGTTGAAATCTTTTGGCGCCTTTTACGGTTTCTTAGCCTATTATAAGGCCATTTAATTCTCTTTTTGTATCTTTATAATGGATTTGACGACTCTGAAAATTATAAAATAATGTTTGTCTACCAATCATTTTATAAATTATTGTTGGCAATTAAATTTGAAAATCGAGGAGTAATAACCATAGCTATGAGAGTAAGAAAAAACATAGTATGGTTTCAAAAGAATGAACTTTCAAAAAAGAAAATAAGATAACTAAAGTATCACAAAAAACTAAATTCAAAAACAAAACTTAAAACGGGTAAAAAAATTTAATTAATTTCAACCTCTATCCAGATTACTGAACTGGATCTTAAAAATAATCCAATATGAAAAATCTATGTATCGTTCTTATAATAATATTTATTTGCTTTCAATCATACAGCCAAAAACCAAGAGCAAGAGATTTAGGCGTTCCATTTATTGGTACAACAGGAGTGTTTAATGCAATTACAGATGTTAAGGGTGTGGAGGTCGGTTATAGCACTATTATTTCTGGAAAAGGAGAAAATATTATCGGTAGAGGGCCTATAAGAACTGGAGTTACGGCAATATTTCCGAGAGGAAAAGCCAAAAAATTTAGTCCAGTTTATGCAAACTGGCATAGTCTTAATGGTAACGGAGAAATGACAGGAACAACTTGGGTTACTGAATCTGGTTTTTTGGAAACGCCAATTATGATAACGAACACAAATAGTGTTGGGGTTGTTCGAGATGCCGTATTAAAATGGTATGTAGATACAGATTGGTATAGTGGAGAGGGTTGGTGGTATACCTATCCTGTAGTCGCTGAAACTTATGACGGTTTCCTAAATGATATTTATGGTTTTCACATTAAAGAAAAACATGTTTTAGAAGCTATAAAAAATTCGTCTAGTGGAAAAATTGCTGAAGGAAATGTTGGCGGAGGAACTGGAATGATGTGTTTAGGCTTTAAAGGAGGGACAGGAACTTCTTCAAGAGTTTTTAAAATAAAGAAATCAACTTATACTGTTGGAGCAATCGTTCAATCTAATTTTGGAGCAAAAAGAAACTTATCAATCGCAGGGGTTCCTGTTGGAATTGAATTAAAAGACACCTTAAAATCTGTATTTAATGCACCTCCAAAATCAAGAAGACAAGAAGGAGATGGGTCAATCATAGTAATTATAGCAACAGATGTGCCTCTTTTACCTCATCAATTAAAAAGAATTGCCCAAAGAATTCCTTTAGGTATTGGTATAGTAGGCGGACGAGGAAGTAATGGCTCTGGAGATATCTTCTTAGCCTTCTCTACTGCCAATGAAAATGCATTTAATCGAGATGAAATTACAACTGTAAAATCGATGCCAAATGATCTACTAACGCCTGTTTTTGAAGCAACTGTAGAGGCCGTTGAAGAAGCTATTATTAATGCAATGATAGCCGCTGAGACGATGGAAGGCATTAACGGAAATAAGGCTTATGCTTTACCACACGATTTGCTAATAAAAACTTTAAAAAAATACAAACGTCTAAAAGAATAATCATGCAAAACATTGGCTAAAATTAATTGCTGCTTCTCGCTACTTTAAAAAATTTCTGCAGAATTTTTTATTTGCATTTTATTTACTAAATTTAATCCCTAAAAGGCGATTCCCTATCGTAAATAAAGGTTAGATTCTTTAAATTTGTTTAAAAAGACTGACTACATCTAAAACCAACACCATGAAAAAAATTACGTTTTCTTTACTCTTATTCTTTATTGCCACAGCAACCTTTGCACAATCTATAGACAGTGTTTTTAAATCTGTTAAGTACAGAAATATCGGTCCTTTTAGAGGAGGTAGATCTGTTGCAGCATCTGGTGTGGTTGGAAACCCAATGACCTATTATATGGGAAATACTGGAGGTGGTGTTTGGAAAACTAAAGATGGTGGTCAGCTCTGGGAAAATATTTCTGATGGATATTTTAATACCAGTTCTGTTGGAGCAATCTCAGTTTCTGAAAGTGACCCAAACATCGTATATGTGGGAATGGGTGAGCATGCACCTAGAGGGGTTATGACTTCTTATGGAGATGGCGTATACAAGTCTACTGATGCAGGTAAAACCTGGGTTCATATGGGTCTAAAAGAGACTCAGCATATCTCAAGAATAGTGATACATCCTAAAAACCCAGACATCCTTTTTGTAGCAGCACAAGGAGCTCTTTATGGTCCTAATAAAGAACGAGGAATTTTTAAATCTATTGATGGCGGCACAAGTTGGAGTAAAGTACTTTATGTAAATAATCTAACGGGAGCTTCTGAATTATCAATGGACTTTAATAATCCTTTGGTGATGTATGCCGCAATGTGGGAACACCAACGTAAGCCTTGGAAAGTAATTAGTGGCGGTATTGGAAGTGGTCTTTACAAAACTACTGATGGAGGGGAAAATTGGAATAAAATTCATGAAGGCTTGCCAAAAGAAAAAGGCAAAATGGCGATTGCTGTGAGTAGATCAAATTCTGATAAGGTATATGCTTTGGTGGAAAGTGATTCTGACAAAGAATTGGGTGGATTATTTGTTTCTGACAATGCTGGTGAATATTGGACTAAAGTATCATCAGACCATAGTCTTGTTCAAAGAGCGTGGTATTATATCGAATTGTTTATCGACCCTAATGATGAAGAGAAAATATATGTGCTAAATGCGAGTGCACAACGCTCAATCGATGGTGGAAATACCTGGTCAACAATAACCGGCACACATGGAGACCACCACGATCTTTGGATCAACCCAAACAACAGCAAAAACATGATAATTGCTAATGATGGTGGTGCTGCAGTATCTTATAATTATGCGAAATCATGGTCTCCTCAAAACAGAATGGCTACTGCACAGTTTTATAGAGTAAATACCGATAATCTTTTCCCATATAATATTTATGGAGGTCAACAAGATAATTCTTCCATAAAAATTAGTAGCCTTGCGCTAGGAAGTGGAGGTATAAATGAACAGAATTGGTCAGCTTCTGCCGGCGGAGAAAGTGCCTTTTTAGCCTTCGACCCCGACAATCCTAGATATGTATTAGGAGGTAGTTATCTAGGAACCATTGAAATTTTAGATACCAAAGCTAATGCGAGTACTCAGATTATGGCGGCTCCGATTCAATATTTGGGTAGAGATTCTAAAGACATGAAATACAGATACAATTGGAACGCTCCAATTATCTGGTCACAACATGAACCAAACACCTATTATCATGGAGCACAATTGCTATTGCGAACCAGAGACAATGGAAACAATTGGGAAGAAGTTTCCCCTGATTTATCCAACAATGAAAAGGAAAAACAAGGAAAAGGTGGTGGTCCTTACACAAATGAAGCGGTTGGTGCAGAAAATTACGGTACGTTAGCGTATGTCGTTGAATCACCACATGAAAAAGGCTTTATTTGGGCTGCAACAGACGATGGAGTTTTGCAATTAACGAGAGATGGTGGAGAAACTTGGAACAATGTAACTCCGAAAGATCTACCTGAAACTTTAATAAATTCGATTGAAGTCTCTCCTCATGATAAAGCAACTGCATATATCGCTACAACTAGATTTAAATTTAACGATTACACACCTGCGATCTATAAAACGACAAACTATGGTAAATCTTGGACGAATATCAGTTCTGGTATACCAACAGGAGCTTATACAAGAGTTGTTCGAGAAGATACTACCCGAAAAAACTTGCTTTTTGCAGGAACAGAATTAGGGATGTACATCTCTTGGAATGGTGGAAAGCAATGGCACTCTTTTCAATTGAATTTACCAATAGCACCTATTTCTGATTTAAAAATAAGTCATGGTGACCTAAGTATTGCAACCATGGGTAGATCTTTTTGGGTATTAGATGATTTGGGATTAATCCGACAATTTGAAGGCAATGACACTTCTTTTGCACTAATTCAACCTGAAGATGCCGTTATCGGAAATTGGGGCAGTCAATTGAATAGCAATTCTGATAGCTTCTTAGGAACCGATGATTCTCAAGGTGTTAATCCTGCGAATGGTGTAGTGTTTTATTATTACTTACCGACTGTGATAAAAGATGTAGCATTGACTTTCTTGATTAAGGATAAAGACGGAAATTTGGTAAGATCGATTAGTTCTAAAAAAGACCCTAATTATTTAAGATACCCCGGCGGTCCTTCACCCGAACCTTTGCTATCAAATACTATTGGCCTTAATCGTTTTGTCTGGAACATGAGACATACGAGTATCCCTGGAATGCCGACAGCTTATATTGAAGGATCTTTTAGAGGTCATAAAGCAATGCCAAATGCATATTCAGCTACACTTCAGCAAGGGGCTAAATCATCTGAAGTTTCATTCAGTATTCTATCGAATCCATTATATAGCGTCACTAAAGAGGATTATGAAGAGACTCATAATTTCAGAGCTAAAACGGAAGCAAATATCACCGATATGCACTTGAGAGTTAATGCCTTAAAAAAGGTGAAAAGTCAGATTTTCAAGATCTTAAAAGAGCTATCCGAAGAAGAAAAATATAGCAAAGTGAAAGCTGAAGGTAAAACTATAATTGAAAAGCTAAAATCTTGGGATGAGGATATGGTGCAACGTAAATCCAAGGCATATGACGATGTAGAGAATTTTCCTAATAAATTTACGGCAGAATACATTTTCCTTATTAGTCAAAATGATAGCGGATTGCCTAAAGTAAACCAAGCATCAAAAGACAGACTAGTTGAGCTTGACAAACAATGGAAAGTATTAAAAAAGATATCAGATGAACTTTTAAATACTGATATCCCGAAATACAATAAGTTACTTTGGGATACCGGTATTGGCGCTCTTAAAACAAAATAAAAAGCTATAAAACATCAACAAATAAAGGCGACTGATACTGATTAGGCTTTAATTACTTGTCCTTAATACAAGCAAATCTAAATGTAAAGCTATTGTATATAATACAGCGTCTAAATTTATGGTGATAAGAGAAGTGAACTATAAGTATATTGATGTTAACCCCACTAATCAACATAGATTTAATACCGCATTACCATAAAGATTGATTTTTTTTAGAAATCTGCGGCATTAAAAAGAGAAATAAAGACAAGATTAGAGAGTTCTTTCTTTTTGAACTTGTTGGTTTAGAAATAAATAAAATATTAATAGATAAAAGCTCATTTACACTCAACTAAATACTATTGAAATTTCTATTTTACACGAACAGCTCTATGTTACTTCTTATCTGGATAGTTCTCTTCTTTTTGTTTTCGGTTTGAGTAGATTATGTTCCATATCGTTAATCCCATATATATTGAAAATATTAGACCACCTACTATAAAAAAGCTTATATTCATGATGTTCTTCTTTGTCTGATTGCTATTGCAAATAATAATATTGTTCCAGGCCAATGAGCTGAGTATTGAGCTTCAGCTGTCATGCCTAATAGTCCATATCCTACTGAATATAATAAACAGAGAAATGCTAAAATAATTGGATACCATTTTAAAATAAAACTTTTCATCTTTTGACTGTTTTTTTATGTGATTAATTGTTAATTTAAAAATATTGTTAAACTACTACTTCATATTTTTTTAATACCTCTAAGGTAGTATATTCTAATACTTTTTTGTGTGTTCCTTCAAGAAAAACAAAAGGCGCTTTACCTGCACGTTCGGCTTCTAACCATCTTGATATACATAAACACCATTTTGAGCCCGATTTAAGGCCTGGAAAACTCCAGTGTGGTATGGGAGTAGAAAGGTCGTTTCCACGAGATCTTGTATAATCTAAAAATTCTTGAGTTACAACAGCACATAAAATGTGAGTCCCAGAATCTTGTTGAATAGTTCTACAAAATCCATCCCTAAAATATCCTGTAGCAGGGTTCTCACAACAAGGCTCTAAGGCAGTCCCAAGAACATTTAGTTCCTTATTTTTTAACATGCCTATATTCCTGAGTTGGGTCTTCCTTTTAATCGAATATCGATTCTCTTTTTCTTCACAGTTAAACGCTTCATTAAATCCATTAAAGTTGTCGAATTAGTTTTTTTATAAATTTCATTAATTGCTAAAACAAGTCGTTTTGCTTCTCTAGAAGCGACTACTCTATCGCTAGTAGTCATGTGGCTCATTTTGGCATTTTCAAAGATTATTGCTTCTTCTAGAATATCCATTCTTTTTTATTTTACTTAGTTATGCTCGAATATAATTAAACAAAATAAATTTATTAATTAAATACTATTGATAATCCTTATTTTGATATAAGATTTCTCTTAATTATGAATATCGATAAGCTATACTTAAAGACCTTAGAGAAAACAGATAGATTGGCACTAAAAATTTATTCACAAAAACGGATCTGCTTTCTATAATTTTGCGTCTATCTCTTTTTGCCTAAAAATTAGACCGGTATAAGAAAGAGAAGTGATTCCTAAGACATCTAACCAAAGTAAAGAATGAAAGTTGCGAACGAATCAAATTCTACGAAATAAAACCCGATTTAAAAAGGATAAGATATAAAACATAAAATAATTTATTAAGACATTAAAACAAATTTAAACACGGTAAAAAAACATAAAAAATTATATACTAAAAATACCACAAGATTCTTGCCTACTTAAAAAATCATAAAGCATTCTATATGATTCATTCAATTTTCACTAAATTAGATGTTTAATCGACGTAAAAAACTGCTTATAAGCATTGTACATCATTAACAAAAAGGCATTTAGCAATGATAAAATTATTTAATCATATATACACAATCAAAAGTAACAACATGAGATTACTAAAACTATTATTGATTTGCATGCTTATGCTGCCAATAAATGGGAATGCCCAAAAAAGAAAAAAGAAATCTTCTAAACCTACTATAAAACTAACAGACTCTTTATTTCATGGTTTAAAATGGCGTAATATTGGTCCGTTTAGAGGAGGGAGAAGCGTAACATCCACTGGAGTAATAGGGCAACCTCACACCTACTACATGGGCTCTACAGGCGGTGGTCTTTTTAAAACTACTGACGATGGAATCACATGGAAAAACAGCTCCGATAAATTTTTTAAAACAGGTTCTGTCGGCGCGATTGCAGTCTCTGAAAGTGATACAAATATTATCGTTGTTGGTATGGGAGAGCATGCTGCACGTGGGGTTATGACTTCTATGGGAGATGGTATATACAAATCGATGGATGCCGGAAAAACATGGGCGCATTTGGGATTAGAAAAAACGCGTCATATCTCTGATATTATAATTCATCCAACAAACCCTAATATTATCTATGTAACAGCTCAAGGAGCTCAATATGCTCCATCAAAAGAACGCGGTATTTATAGAACTACTGATGGCGGTATTACTTGGAAGAATATCTTGTCAGTAAATGACACTACAGGAGCTTCGTCTTTATCTATAGATATGAACAATCCACGTATTTTATATGCTTCTTTTTGGCAACATCGCCGTTACCCTTGGTTTATGGAGTCTGGTGGTGAAGGTTCAGGTTTATATAAGTCTAACGATGGCGGAGATACTTGGGGAAAAATGAAAGATGGATTGCCAAAAGTTTTCGGTAAATCGGGCATATCTGTATCTCGAGCAAACCCAGATCGCATATTTTCTGTTATTGAAGCTGAAGGTGAAAAAGGAGGTGTATATCGCTCTGACAATGCCGGGAAAAGTTGGAAACAAGTAAATAAAGATCGTATTAATATCGCACGATCTTGGTATTATATGGAGATTTTTGCAGATCCTCAAAATGAAAACGTAGTATATGTTTTAAATGCACCAGTAATGAAATCTATTGATGGCGGTAAAAGCTTTTCTAATATAGCTGTTCCTCATGGAGACAATCATCATTTATGGATTAATCCAAACGATAATACCAATCTGATTAACTCTAATGACGGAGGTGCAAATATTTCGTTTAATGGAGGAAAGAGTTGGAGCTCACAACAAAACCAACCAACGGCTCAATTTTACCGTGTTATAACTGATAATCTAATCCCGTATAATGTGTATGGTGGACAGCAAGACAATTCTGCAATTGCCATTGCCAGCCGAACAAATGATGGAGGAATCGATTGGAAAGACTGGTACTCTGTAGCAGGTGGTGAAAGTGCTTTTATTGCTTTCGACCCTAACAATCCAGAAACCGTTTATGGGGGAACCTATCAAGGAAATATTAGCAAATGGACAAAGACATCTAGAGAAAAAAAATCAATTAAAGAATACCCGGAACTAGGATTAAGTATTGCACCAAAAGACGCTAAATATCGTTATAATTGGAATGCACCTATTATAAGTTCACCGCATAACAGAACTACAATTTATCATGGTGGTAATGTTGTTTTTAAAACTTCGGATGAAGGAATAAACTGGACGACAATAAGTCCAGATCTTACAAAGAACGAAACAGATAAACATGGTGCAGGTGGTGGTCCATATACAAATGAAGCAGCAGGTGGTGAAAATTACAACACACTTACCGCATTAGTAGAATCGGAACATGAAGAAGGCATATTATATGCTGGTAGTGATGACGGTTTGCTACATCTTACAAAAGACGGTGGTGTAACCTGGGATAATATTACACCAAAAGGAATTAAAGATGGTATTATAAATAGTATTGATATCTCTCCGCACAACCCTGCAAAAGCTTATTTAGTAGTAATGCGATACAAATCTATGGACTTAAGCTCTTATGTTTTTAAAACAGACAATTACGGACAAACTTGGACGAAAATTGTAAATGGCTTAGAAGATCCAAACGGATTTGTAAGAGTTGTTAGGGCAGATAAAAAAAGAGCTGGATTATTATATGCAGGTACCGAGACTGGATTATGTGTTTCAAATGATGATGGTGCACATTGGCAACGTTTAAAATTAAACTTACCAATAGTTGCTATTAATGATTTAACAATTCAGGATAATGATTTAGTTGCTGCTACATCAGGTCGTGGATTCTGGATTCTAGATGATTTAGGAGTGCTACAAAACATGAATTCTAATGACAAACCAGTTCAGTTATTTAAACCGAAAGATACCTACCGCATTTTTGGAGGCGTATCTAAAGCTACAGGACAAGGTGAAAACCCAAAAAGTGGAGTAACTTTCGATTATTATTTAGACAAGGCAGCAGATTCTTTAAATTTAAAAGTAGCGATTTTACAAAATTCAAAAGTGATAAGAAGCTACACAAATAAAAAACCAAAAGGTTTTAAATCGTGGCCAGGAGGACCTTCTAAACCACAAATTTTACCTTCAAAAAAAGGGTATAATCGCTTTACTTGGGATTTTAATCGAGAGGCATTACCTTCGATACATGAGGTTTTTATTTTTGGCGGACTTTCTGGGTCTAGCGTAGCTCCTGGTGATTATACGTTACGATTAACATTAGATGAAAATACCGTTGAAACAGTGATCACAATTCTTCCAAATCCTTTAATTAACTCAAATACACAAGACTTTATAGCACAACAAGAGATGCTTGTATCTATTGAAAATACGATTAGAGCAATGCATGCGTCTATAAACCAAATGCGATCTACCAAAACACAACTAGATACGTATGCAAAGCTTTTAAAAGATGATGAGAGTGCGGCCTCTTTAATAGAAAAAGGAGAAGCCTTAACAAAGCGGATCAATAATTGGGAAGAAAATTTAATTCAGGCTAAGCAAAAGACGTTTCAAGATGTTATTAATTTCAATAATAAACTAAACGCACAACTTATTCAGCTTAAAAGTTATATAGACCAGGCAGAACCTAAAATTACGGAGGGTGCTACAAAACGATTTAATGATTTAATGAAGGATTGGCAAGTATATGAAAATGAACGTGATGCTATTATAAAAAGAGAAATGGATGCTTATAATACATTGTATAAATCCCTTGGTATACCAGCTCTTATTATTCTTAAAAAGTAGTATCAATAATTAAAATGTTTCGTGAAATTGAACAACGATTCGTAACCAAGTTAAAAATTAAATAAATGAGTGGTTTTAATATTATAATGATTATCGCAATCATCCTTTTTGCAAGATTAGGAATACGTTTAGTGACAGGATATAAAAAAATGAAAAAAGAGGATAACAATAAATCAGATGATTAAACTCTTCCGTGAAATCCATTAAAACATACTTATGGAAAATAAAACAGGCAAATACTTAAAATATGCCATTGATGAAGTTGCATTAATAATAATTAGAACGAAGGAACGAGCGATAGAATTAAATTATTGTTGATATAATTTTCTAATTAAATCTTCTGCTGGTTTATTTTGTGGTGTAAATCTGTTATTAGTTTCCCCTCCAACTTTATCATGGTTATGAAACCATTTCCAGACAAAGCCACCAACAAACCAATCTTCTTTCCAAAACTGATTGTGAATTGCTTGTAAGCCATTTACTTGTGCCTGTAAATTTACACTACCTTCTACCCTATTAGAATCCCAAGGTTTTACAGCGTTAAAATCTACACTTCTATACCCAAACTCTGTAAACAAAATAGGCTTGTTAAACTGTTTCTGAATTTTAATAATTTCTTTTTTATGAGGCTTCCATCCAATTTCTAATTCTTGAACCGTTGGTGATTTTTTATCACTCAAAGGAAAATAAGCATCAACACCAATAAAATCTACTTCACTCCAGAAAGAAACTCTTTTAAATTCATCCCAATTTGCAGCATAGGTTAACTTTCCTCCATATATTTTTCTAATTTCTACAATTAATTTTTGCCAATATTTTGGTCTCTGCATTACAAATTTCTCTAATTCAGTACCAATACAAAGAATATCTGCTTTAATTTCTTGTGCTGCTTTTGCGTAAGTTAATATAAATTCTGAATATGATTCTTGTAAAATAATCCATTTCTCTTCAGAATCCATTTCAATATTACCTGTAAATTCTCCACGCCAAACCCAAATCTGAGGCTTTACCATCACTTTCACCTCATTCTTTTGAAACTCATTTGCATATTGCAGCAAGCCACTCTTGGTTTCACCAAACCATTGTCTGTTTGTATTATGTGTTATTTTAGGCGAAGACAATTCTTTTATAAAACCAAAAGGCATCAATGCTACATAATTGCTTTGTGCTTTTAAAACTGAATTTATGTGCGTTGTATCAATTTTATCTCTTGATGCAACAAAACTTAATCCGTTAATTTTTTTAGTTTGACTCTTACAGGATAATTGTAACAAAAGGAAGAGTAAAAAAAGGAGTTTGGCTATTTTCATAAATCTCCTCTAAAATAGTTCTTTTTACTAAAACAAAACTCTTAAATTAATATTAAAACTTTAACTTAAACCAGTGTTATTTCCTCAGATAAATTTGTTGTATAAGATCTACAAAATGTTGCATAAACCCTAAATTATTAGATTAGATAGAAAAATCGCAATACTTTTTATAAGTTGCCACTTTATTACTGAAGCAAATGATGACAAATCAAGTCATGTAAAACATTTTTTTTGACTAAAATTAGATATAGGTTTTGTTTTAAACGATATCCTTTTTTATTTATACTAAATCTAAATTAGATTTCAATTTTAAGTTCTTAACTTTCGCTTCGACTCAAGAGCAAGAATACATCAACTATGGAACATATTGTTATTATTGGAAATGGAATTTCAGGAGTTACTGCGGCTAGGCATATCAGAAAAAATTCTGATAAAAGAATCACGCTGGTTTCCGCTGAAAACAAATACTTTTTTTCCAGAACTGCACTCATGTATGTGTATATGGGGCATCTAACTTTTAAGCACACACAACCTTATGAGGATTGGTTTTGGGATAAAAATAGTATTGATCTAAAAGAAGGTTTTGTAAACAAGGTACATACGGAAACAAAAACGTTAGAATTTAAAGATTCTTCTTCACTTTCTTATGATAAATTAATTATTGCAACGGGTTCTAAGCCTAATAAATTCGGTTGGCCAGGTCAAGATTTAGGTGGAGTTATGGGCATGTATCATAAACAAGATTTAGAAAATCTAGAAAAATATGCTCCAAATAGAGAGGTTTGTAAAAGGGCAGTAATTGTTGGTGGTGGATTAATCGGGATTGAATTGGCAGAAATGTTAAGAAGTAGAAAGATTCCAGTTACTTTTTTAGTGCGTGAAGCTAGTTTTTGGAATGGAGTTTTACCCGCACAAGAATCCAAAATGATTAATAATCATATTAAAGAACATCATATAGATTTACGTTTAAACACGAATCTAAAAGAAATAAAAGCAGATGAAAACGGCAACGTCAAATCAATAATTATTGAAGAAACTGGGGAGGAAATTTTCTGTAATGTTGTTGGATTAACTGCCGGTGTTACTCCAAATATTGATTTTATAAAGAATTCTGGAATCCTATTAGGTCGTGGTGTAAAAGTAAACCGTTATTTAGAAACCAACATTGCCGATGTTTATGCTATTGGAGATTGTGCTGAACAACACGAAGCTATTGGACAAAGAAGAAATATTGAAGCCGTTTGGTATACAGGAAGAATGATGGGTGAAACGCTTGCACAAACCATTTGCGGCAATAAAACCGAATACAAACCAGGACATTGGTTTAATTCTGCCAAATTTTTAGACATAGAATATCAAACCTATGGTTGGGTTTTTAGTGAACGAAGTAAAAAAGAAAATGAGGCTTATTTTCAGTGGCAACATCCAAACGATTTTAAATGTATTACCATTTCTTATAATGTAAATACCCGTAAATTTTTAGGGATAAATACCTTCGGAATTAGAATGCGTCATGAAATTTTTGATAAATGGCTAACAAAAAATCAATCTATAGAATTTGTTTTAGAATATTTAACAGATGCTAATTTTGATCCTGAATTTTACAAATTACATGAAGCTGAAATTGTAGCAAAATTTAATCAAGAGAATAACACCAACATCCACTTAAAGAAGAAAAGTTGGAAACGAATATTTAGTCTTTAAATGAGATTAAGCAAAAATAAAAATATTTCTATTAAAACTTATAACATAAAATTATCATTGTGAAATTAATAAAACAATCAGGTTTACTCATTTTTTTAATAGGATTAGCCTTCTTTATTGGAACTATATTTACAGGTTCATTTAGTTTAACCCCGCAAGAATTAGATACTTTTATTATCGAAAAAGGGTATAAAAGTGAAGTCATCAAAGACGAACTTACTAAAGCGATTGTCAACAAAGAAAATTTAAATATTTTTACTTTTTCTAGTAAAGTAATCACTGCCTTTGAAACATCCAACAAGCATTATGATGCATTAATTGCAAAATATAATGCTGAAAAAAATTGGACTAAAAAAGGACAACAATATCAATATAAAATCTCGGGCAAGCTGCGAAGCAAAAGTTTTACACTTGCAAAAAAAGCAGGGGAAGGTTTCGCTCCAGATAACACAGCATTAGCTTGGTTTTTAACGTTTGGTCTGGGTATTATTGGCGCTCTATTATATATCGTTCCTGATGTTGTTTTACTAGGCAAACCAGGAATTAAAAACGACGGAATATTTTTAAACGCAGCGACAAATCGCGGTTGGATTGGTTGGTTTGCTTTTATCTTTTTAGTGACTTTTTATATACTACTTTATTTCTATCCAGATTTCATCGTTAACTGGGTGTATTTAGTTGATCCAATTAGCAAATCTATTAGCGAAAACCCTGCAAGTCAGTGGTTTTTATATGGTTTTCTATATTGCACGGTTATGACTGTTATGGCAGTGAGAATGTACATAAAATACCGTAATAATAAATATCAAATTTTAAGAACCACCTCTGTTTTGTTCTTTCAGATTGTATTTGCTTTTTTAATTCCTGAAATATTAGTTCGTTTTGATAAACCCTGGTACGACTTTAAAAATGCGTTTCCTTTAGACTATGATTTTTTCTTTAGATGGAATTTAGACGAGCTACTTGCTAGTGGTACATTTGGTCTGTTTATTTTAGTTTGGGGTGTTGTTTTAACAATCGTTGTAGTACCTGTAATGGTCTATTTCTTTGGGAAAAGGTGGTACTGTTCTTGGGTTTGTGGTTGTGGTGGATTGGCAGAAACATTAGGAGATCCTTACAGACAATTATCAAGTAAAACGCTACTCTCCTGGAGAGTAGAACGTATTGTAATTCATTCGGTATTAATTTTTGTTTTGGTCATGACAGGTTTTGCTTTGTATACTTTCTTTTCTGGAGCAAGTCAAGTAATCGGAATCAAAACACAAACAATTCAAGATATTTATGGGTTTTTAATAGGTTCTATTTTTGCTGGTGTAATTGGTACTGGCTTCTATCCTATTTTTGGAAACCGTGTTTGGTGTCGTTTTGGTTGTCCTTTAGCGGCATATCTAGGCTTTATTCAACGTTTTAAATCTAGATTTAGAATTACAACTAATGGCGGACAATGTATTTCTTGTGGAAACTGTTCTACTTATTGTGAACAAGGAATTGATGTAAGAGCCTATGCACAAAAAGGTGAAAACATTGTACGCTCTAGTTGTGTGGGTTGTGGTGTTTGTTCTGCTGTTTGCCCAAGAGGTGTTTTAAAGTTAGAAAATGGCCCTGAAGATGGGAGAATTAATCCTACTGAAATTTTATTAGGAAATGATGTGGATTTAATGGAACTCGTAAATAAAAAATAATTTCACAGTATTGCAAGTAAAACACAACATGTCTTGTGGAAGCGTAAAATAAAATGCGGAATATTTTCCTGAATTAACTTGATTTTTTTTTCTAAAAAGAAATATCACAAAACGATCAAAGGAAAGAAGATAAGTGGCTTTAAAATAATCAAAAAGTGGCCTTCTGGAAGTTCTATCAAAAAATAGAACCCTAAAAAACAAGGTCATTTAGTCATAAAATATTGGTATTTTTACAGCATAAATATCAATTTAAAAATATTCAAAAGTATAGATTGATAAAAGCGTTCAAATTTAAAGAATGGAAAGATTTCTCTTCGTTTAAAGAAGATAATAATCTAAATGATTTAAGATAAAATGAAGCATATCATAAAAGTAATTATACCTGCTTACAATGAGCAAGATTCTATTGCAAATGTTGTCAATGATATTCCGAAAATCGTTGATGAAATAATTGTTATAAGTAATAATTCTACAGACAATACAGAAATTAATGCAAAAAATGCAGGTGCTACCGTTTTATCAGAAAATAAAAAAGGGTATGGTTTTGCCTGTTTAAAAGGATTGCATTACATTTCAATACAAGATATAAAACCAGATATTATTGTTTTTTTAGATGGCGATTATTCTGATTACCCCGAACAATTAACAGAAATTATTGCCCCTATTATTAATGATAATATTGATTTTGTAATTGGTTCACGCGTAAAAAGATTGCGTGAGATTGGCTCTATGACTCCTCAACAAGTTTTCGGTAATTGGTTAGCGACTTTTTTAATGAAGTTGTTTTTTGGTGCAAAATTTACAGATCTCGGTCCTTTTAGAGCTATAAAATACGATAAATTATTAGCACTAAGAATGCAAGATAAAACTTATGGCTGGACAGTTGAAATGCAATTAAAAGCAGTAAAACAAAAACTGAGCTATTTAGAAGTACCCATGAAGTACAGAAACAGAATTGGTGTATCAAAAGTTTCAGGTACCGTAAAAGGTACTATCTTTGCAGGAATAAAAATTTTAGGTTGGATTTTTAAATATAGTTTTAAATAATGGTTTTAGAATACGTCATCATCGCTGTTTACACTATCTGCTTACTACTTATTTTCATGTATGCAATAGCACAATTAAATCTGCTACTTAATTACTTGAAATTCAGAAACAAAAAAGACAACTCTCCTAAATTTGATTTTTCTAACTCTGATGAAATCCCATATGTAACAATACAATTACCTGTTTATAACGAATTGTATGTAATGGAACGGTTGCTTACAAACATCGCAAAATTAGAGTATCCTATAGAAAAATTAGAAATACAAGTCTTGGATGATTCTACTGATGAGTCTGTAGAGATGACCGCAAAACACATCAAAATAATTCAAGAAAAAGGGATTGACATTCAACATATTAGAAGAACCAACAGAGAAGGATTTAAAGCCGGTGCTTTAAAAGAAGGTCTAAAAATTGCTAAGGGTGAATTTATTGCAATTTTTGATGCAGATTTTTTACCTAAAAAGGATTGGTTATTTCAAACTGTTCCCTATTTCAAAAACCCAGAAATTGGAGTTGTGCAAACAAGATGGGGTCACATTAACAGAAACTATTCTACACTTACAAAAATTCAGGCATTTATGTTAGATGCTCATTTTACATTAGAGCAAGTAGGTAGAAATAGCAAAGGTCATTTCATTAATTTTAATGGAACCGCTGGCGTTTGGCGTAAAGAATGTATTTATGATGCTGGTAATTGGGAAGGTGACACCCTTACAGAAGACATCGATTTAAGTTATAGAGCACAGCTTAAAAACTGGAAATTTAAGTATTTAGAAAATGTTGAAACCCCCGCAGAATTGCCGGTAGTTATTAGTGCTGCAAGAACACAACAATTTAGATGGAACAAGGGTGGTGCAGAGAATTTTCAAAAAATGGTAAAGCGTATTATTACCAATAAAAATATATCTTTTAAGACAAAAATTCACGGTATTCTGCATTTGCTGAACAGCTCTATGTTTACCTGTATTTTTTTAGTAGCAGTATTAAGTATTCCCATGTTGTACATCAAAAATGAATTTGCACATTTAAAAAATTACTTTTATGTAATGAGTTTTTTTGTCATGAGTTCTATGATATTTTTTGTTTGTTATTGGCACATGTATAAGAATATTTATGGTGGAGGATTTAAAAATTTCTTTAAATATATTGGTGCTTTTTTTACATTTTTCTCTGTTGCGATGGGGTTTTCTTTACACAATACTATTGCTGTTTTAGAAGGTCATTTTGGCAAAAAAAGCGAATTTATAAGAACTCCAAAATTTAATATTATAACCCTAAAAGATGGATGGAAAAACAATAAGTATATCAATAAAAAACCCTCCATACATGTAATATTAGAAGGATTACTTGCCCTCTATTTTGTATTTGGAATGTACAGCGCTTTTATTGTCGGAGATCAAGGAGGCGATTTTGGACTGTTTCCTTTTCATTTT
>TARA_B110000046_G_scaffold105749_1_pt1 | contig 20404 bp, 11 predicted proteins | sample TARA_B110000046 | Tara Oceans TARA_B110000046 (sample SAMEA4397157) | marine metagenome | biome: Polar Biome; feature: [DCM] deep chlorophyll maximum layer (ENVO:01000326); material: water (ENVO:00002006), including particulate matter (ENVO:01000060) such as... | depth 40 m
GGTTTTGACGCCGGCATTATTTCGGGTGTTATGTCATATGCAGGGCCCGAATTTGATTTAAATGACTGGCAATCCGGTTGGGTCGTAAGTTCTCCTTCTTTTGCGGCTATGATTGCCATGTTGCTTGCTGGTAGGTTAAGTGATATTATTGGCCGTAAAAAAATATTAATTGTAGTCGCCTTTTTGTATGCTGTATCTGCCTTATTTTCTGCCTTTGCCACCTCTTATGAAATGCTTTACATCGCAAGAATGATTGGAGGCATAGGATTTGGTGCTGCTTTAGTTTTAGCACCTACATATATCGCCGAAATGTCTTCCGCAAAAAATAGAGGTAAGCTTGTTTCATTGCAACAGCTAAACATTGTACTCGGTTTCTTCGCGGCTTTTTTAAGTAATTATTATTTGAATAAAATCAATAACTCAGGAACAGATTTGTTCAATGACGAAACTGTTTGGAGATGGATGCTAGGCATAGAGTTTTTTCCTGCTATCTTTTATTTCATAATCATGTTTTTTGTTCCCAAAAGTCCTAGATGGTTGTACAATAAAAACATGATTGAAGAGGCTAAAGGGGTTTTAAATAGAATTTATGGAACCGAGACAGCTTCTGAAGAAATTAAAGCTATTGAAAACGCAACAAAATCGAAAGACAATTCAAAGGTTTCACTTTTATCCTTACTTAAACCTTCCTTAAGGTTCATTCTATTAGTTGGTTTAGTAATTGGAGTTTTACAACAAATTACAGGTATAAATGCCGTCTATTTTTATGCAACTTCTATATTTAAGCAAACTGGCATAGGCACAGATGCTGCATTTTCTTCCGGAGTTCTTCTCAGTTTTATTACCGTTTTATTCACCTTTGTTGCTATCTTTTTGATTGATAGAATGGGCAGAAGACCGTTACTATTAATTGGAATAGCAGGAGTATCAATAAGTTTGATAATGTGTGCATATGGTTTCAATGAAGCAACTTATAAATTAACAGAGCAAGACCTTCAGGAAATAGAGCTAACTGGCATGGAAGCCAGTCAATTGTCATTTGCTGTCGACAAGGTATATGCCAATGATTTAGATTTTAAAAATGAAATGAAAGCATCATTAGGAACACAGCTTTATGCTAAAAATGAAGGTGCAATTCTAGAATATGCAACGACTATTAATGCAACACTAATACTGTTTGGAATTCTTGGGTTTATCGCTTGCTTTGCTTTTTCACTTGGACCTGTGATGTGGGTTCTGCTTTCAGAATTATACCCCATTAAGTATCGTGGCTTAGCTATTGGGGCAATTGGTTTTGTAAATTCTTTTACGAGCTGGATAGTTCAGCAGGTTTTCCCATGGGAACTTTCTAATTTAGGTAATTCCTTAAGTTTTCTAATCTTTGGATTAATAGCCCTCGCAGGATTTATTGTCTTATTTAAAATTTTACCGGAAACCAAAGGCAAGTCTCTTGAAGAAATTGAAGCAAAATATGTAAATTAAACGCAATGAAAAAAATCATCCCTATTCTATTCATCACAACCTTATTTGTTCAATCTTCTTGCTCTACTCCTCCAAAATCAAAAGTTGGAGAAGACGAAGAAATCAAATCAATCGAAACGGAATCCATTTTGGTTCGCTTAAATTCATCTGAATTCTCATTAATTGTTCCTCAAACGGGTCGCTACCAAGTAAGTATTTGGGGGCAAATAGATGACTCAACTGCAGTATGGATTGAAGATTACATTAACAATGAAGATGAGAGAACTTACAACATTACGGGTTCAATAGTTTTAAATGAAGTAGGAAAAGGAGTAATTGATGGTTCTCCATTAGCCAAAGGAGAACATCAAATGAAGCTGCATAGCGAAGGTAAAAGCACTATTGATAGCATTCGTTTCGACTTAATTCAGCTCCAGGTAGAAACAAATAGTGCTTTAGTTCAAAACATGAGTGGTTCAGAATGGTTGTTAGTCTGGTCTGACGAATTTAATGGAACCGGCCTAGCCGATAATTCAAAATGGATTTACAACCTCGGGAATTGGGGCTGGGGAAATAACGAATTACAATATTACACCTCACAGGATTTAAAAAATGCCCGCCAAAAAAATGGGTCATTAATTATTGAAGCGCATAAAAATGAAAAAGATAAATATTGGTCTTCTGCACGATTAACTACGCAAAGCAAAGTCTCTTTTAAATATGGAAGAATTGAATTCAGAGCAAAGGTCCCGGTGGGAAGAGGTACGTGGGCTGCAGGATGGTTATTAGGAGATACATACCAAGAAGAACTCTCTTGGCCATATTGCGGTGAGATTGACGTTCTCGAGTGCGTTGGCTATGAAATTAATGATACTACCGGAAATGGAATAAACCATGCTACTTGCCACACCAGAGCCTATTACTTTAAGCAAGGGAATCAAATTGGCAGTGAAATTGAAGTAGACAGCATGCATACTAAGTTTCATACGTATGCTGTAGAATGGTATCCTACTAAAATTGAAGGGTATTTAGACGGTGAACTGTATTACACATACGATAAGAATGCAGACTCACTAGAATGGCCATTTAATAAACCCCAAAACATTATAATAAACCTTGCTATTGGCGGCGGTTGGGGAGGTGCCAAAGGAATTGATAGCAGCTATACTTCTCATCAATATATTCTAGATTACGTTAGAGTCTACGAGAAAAAATGAACATCAAAATCACCATCATAATTATTCTTTTAGTGGCCGTTTTGTGTAACAAAAAAGAACGAGAGAGATTAAAAGTGCAAGTATTCCAGACTTCTGCGCAAGGAGATCAGTTTGAAGCAAAGGAGCTAATCTTTCAAAAAGTTCAAAAGATGGATACATTAATCCTTTATCCTGAGCGAACATTTCAAAAAATAACAGGTTTTGGAGGTGCATTTACTGAAGCTTCAGCTACCTTATTGGATCAAATGAGTGAAGCGAAAAGAAAAGAAATTCTCAATGCCTATTTCGCTGAAGACGGGGCAAATTATTCATTAACAAGAACCCACATTAATTCCTGTGACTTTTCGCTAAGTAATTACTCGTATTCAGAAGTAGCCGACGATACCCTCTTAGAAAATTTTTCTATAAAAAGAGATCAGTCCGTTTTAATTCCAATGATTTTAGATGCACAGAAAATTTCACCAAATGGCTTCAAAATCATCGCTTCGCCATGGACTGCTCCTCCTTGGATGAAAACTAACAACACTTGGAATGGAGGTCAATTAAAAAAAGAATATTTCCCAACTTGGGCTAACTATTTTTCTAAATATATTTCAGCCTATAAAAAAGAAGGAATTGACATTTGGGCTGTTACCGTTGAAAATGAACCTTTAGGGAATGATTCTAATTGGGAAAGCATGCATTATACTCCTAAAGAAATGGGTGACTTTGTAAAAAATCACCTAGGACCTCAATTTGAGATGGACGACCTGAATCAAAAAATATTAGTTTACGACCAAAACCGAGGTAAAGAATTAAAAGAATGGGCAGATGTTCTGCTTACAGACAAGAGTTTAGATAAATACATTTACGGGACTGCCGTTCATTGGTATACCAGTACCAATGATGTAATGGAAGAGTCCTTAAATTACACACACAATTTAGCTCCATCAAAATCAATCATTCAAACGGAGGGTTGTATTGACTCTGAAGTCCCTCATTGGAAGCAAGATGCGTGGTATTGGAGCAAAGAAGCTACTGACTGGGGATACGATTGGGCTCTCGAAGAAGAGAAAAAGAACCACCCGAAATACGTGCCAGTTTATAGGTATGCACGGGATATGATTGGCTGTTTAAACAACTGGGTAGAAGGATGGGTAGACTGGAACATGGTTTTAGACCGGCAAGGAGGGCCTAATTTGGCAAAAAACTGGTGCATTGCTCCTGTAATTGTAGATGTGGAGAAAGACGAAGTCTATTACACTCCACTCTATTACACAATGATGCACTTTAGCAGGTTCATCAGGCCCGAAGCTAAGCGCATCGACTATAAGTTAACAGACCAAAACCTCTTAACTACAGCTGTAATTAACGAAAATGGAAACATTGTAATAGTTGTCTTAAATATGACAAATGTAACACGAAGTTTTGTGTTACAGCTTAACAATCGACAAGAAAATATTCAAATAATCGGACAAGGGTTACAAACAATTTTAATAAAGAAAGAAAATATTTAGACGTAATATGGGAAAGGATTCAATATTTTTTGGGGATGCCAAGCTCAACTATGACAAGAAAGAAGTAAATGGGAAATACGCTGTAATTGATGGTGAAGATTTTTTCGTAATAGAGAATTACACTAAAATGCGGCCCTTTTTCATGACCATTGTGAGCGCAAACGATCATTGGTTATTCATTGCTAGTAACGGTGGGCTTTCTGCAGGAAGAAAAAACCCAGAGCAATCCTTATTCCCATACTATTCAGACGATAAGATCATAAGCTCAACAAATGACACGGGATCAAAAACGATAATACGAGTAAAAACAGCAGATGGAGTAAAACTTTGGGAACCCTTTAATGAGGCTTTTGAGGGTATTTACAACACCAGCTCAAACCTTTACAAAAATCGTGAAGGAAGCAAGATTATTTTTGAGGAAACGAACCACGATTTAGGACTTTCATTTCGTTATGGTTGGATGTTTTCTGAGAAATATGGCATTGTAAAGAAATCACAACTTAGCAATCTTACTGCTAAAAGCATTGATGCAGAAATATTGGATGGCATTCGAAACATTCTACCATTTGGCGTAAGCAGCGCGCTGCAAGATATTAGAAGTACACTTGTAGACGCCTACAAAAGATGTGAACTAGATCCAAATTTAAACCTTGGAATTTATTCATTGAGCTCCATGATTGTTGATAAAGCTGAACCAAGTGAAGCGTTAAAGGCTACAAGTGTTTGGTCAGTTGGAATTAAGACCGATTCAATTCTACTTTCTTCTTTACAATTAAAAAATTTTAGGAAAGGATACGGAACAACTTCGGAAACAGATATTAAAGCTGAAAAAGGAGCATTTTTTATAACCTCTAAACAAAGTATTGCTACAAAAGATTCTGCCACGTGGGCAACAGTTGCCGAGGTAAATCAATCCGCAACCAAAATTGCAAAGCTACAGACTGAGCTTTCAAGCCAAGGGAGCATGCTAAAAGTTGTGCAGGACGACATTGATAAAAACAAACAAGACCTACGCAAGAAAATTGGTTTAACCGACGGCATTCAGCTTTCAAAAGATCGACTCTCAACTGGCCGACATTTCTCCAATGTTTTATTCAACATTATGCGTGGTGGTACTTTTGACGATCAATATGAAATTGAAACTGCAGATTTTCTATTGCACATCAAGCAGATGAACATGCAAGATTATCAGCGTTTAAAACCAGTATTACAAGCCATTCCGAATCAAATATCCTACCACCAACTGAGGCATTTCTTAGTAGCTTCTAAACACCTGCATACGATGCGGTATTACTTGGAGTATTTGCCGCTCTCGTTCAGCAGAAGACATGGAGATCCAAGTAGACCTTGGAATCACTTTTCTATTGAAACGAAAGATGAATATGGAAATAAATTGAGAAATTTTGAAGGCAATTGGCGTGATATTTTTCAAAATTGGGAAGCATTGGCATTCAGTTATCCAGAATTTACACTAGGCATGGTAGCTAAATTTGTGAACGCTTCTACCATCGATGGGTATAATCCATACAGAATTTCAAGGGATGGAATTGATTGGGAAATCGTTGAACCAAATGACCCATGGTCGCACATAGGCTATTGGGGAGACCATCAAGTAATCTACTTGTGTAAATTATTAGAAATTTCACTGCATTATCAGCCTGAGCGTTTAAAAAGCATGTTGAGTAATAAAATTTTTACCTATGCCAATGTACCTTATAAAATTAAAGGTTACGACGCAATAGCAATCAATCCAAAAGATACTATTGATTTTGACCATGAGCTTGAAGCATCAATAAAAGAGAAGGTAGATAAAGTTGGTTCGGATGGTAAGTTAGTATGGAACAAACACAACCAATTAAAACGAGTGAACCTTACTGAGAAGATTTTGGTCATGGTGCTTACTAAACTGTACAATTTCATACCTGATGTCGGAATTTGGTTAAATACACAAAGACCTGAATGGAATGATGCAAATAATGCCTTGGTAGGTAATGGAGCGTCAATGGTTACACTCTACAACTTAAGAAGACTTTTGAGCTTTGCAAGTGATATTTATAAAGATCAAGAAGTGTTAGTAACGGAAGTGAATAAACCTATTGTTGATCTAATGGAAGCCTTGAAAAGAGGATTCTTATTCCATAGCGACAATCTTGGTAAACCTTTTAATGACAAACAGCGACGTCAATTTATGGATGATTTTGGTGTGGCAGGTGAACACTATAGAACCACCGCATATGCAGGGTTTACTGGCGAAAAAAGGAAGCTAAAACATCAAGAAATGTTGGATTTCTATGCTCTTTCGCTAAAATTCTTAGAGGACACGATTGATAAAAACGTTAGAGAAGATGGCCTCTACCACGCTTATAACCTGGTAGAGTTGTCTGAAGGAAAAGCAAGCTACATTCACCTGTATGAAATGTTAGAAGGTCAAGTTTCTGCATTAAGCGCAAATTATTTAACTCCTGAAGAAGCATTAAAAGTATTAGATTCTCTTCGAACCAGCGAGATGTTTAGACCTGACCAGTACAGTTATATGCTTTATCCTGATCGAGAGTTATCCCCTTTCTTAGCTAAGAATATAATTGCCCCTGAACTTCTAAAAGGATCTCAATTACTTGAAAAGCTTATTTCAAAAGGAAATACTGAAATTATTGAACGAGATTTAGATGGAAAACTCCATTTTAATGGAAACTTCCATAACGTGGCCGATTTAAAGAAAGCGCTACTCTCTATTAAGGACTTTGAGTTGAAACGAATTGCAAAAAAAGAAACAAAACAGTTTCTAACTGCTTTTGAAGCTGTTTTTGATCACAAAGCTTTCACCGGTCGTTCAGGTGCCTTCTATGGTTATGAAGGCTTAGGAAGCATCTATTGGCACATGGTATCGAAACTATTATTAGCTATCCAAGAAAATATTTACGCTGCAAAAAAGGCCAATTCTTCTGAAGGTACAGTTGGCAGATTAATAGAGCACTATTACGAAATAAGAGCCGGTATTGGTGTAAATAAATCCCCAGAACTTTATGGAGCATTCCCAACAGATGCATATTCGCATACCTCTAAATATGCCGGTGCTAAACAGCCTGGCATGACCGGTCAAGTAAAAGAAGATATTATTAATCGGTGGGCTGAATTAGGGATACAAGTGATAAATGGTTGTTTAACTTTTGAACCTTTCATTTTAAGAAAATCAGAATTCATTGATCAGTCTGATACCTTATCTTACTATAATCACGATGGAGATGCATGTAAGATTGAGGTTCCAATTAATGCGATCGCTTTTACCTATTGTCAGATTCCAATAATTTATGAAATAGCGCCTAAAAGAAAAGTAATGGTCAATTATTCTGATGGAACAAAAAGTATTATTCCTAAAAATACTTTAAGTTTTCTAGAATCGAAAGACGTCTTCAAACGATCAGGTAAAATCCAATCTATTTTAGTTCAAATTCAAGAAACAGATTTGATTTAAATTACACTTCCCCATATCCTAATTATAAACCCTTAAAACTTTTCATTCCGAATTTTATTGTGGGTTTAATAGATTTGAACAAAAAAAAGCCACGCTTCTCCGCGTGGCTTTGTATTTTCATTCAAATTAGAATTAAGCTTCTCCTTGAGGGCCTCCGAAGTTCATTGGAAAATGAGGTTGATCACTTTCTTTTATTGCTCCATTAAGCTGCTCAAATTTTTGAATATTGTCTTGTAGCGCTCTCACCAAACGTTTTGCATGCTGCGGTGTCATCATAATTCTTGATTTCACTTTTGCTTTTGGTAAGCCCGGCATCACTTTAATAAAATCCAAAACAAACTCAGAACTTGAGTGACTGATAATAGCCAAGTTGGAATAGGTTCCTTCAGCCACTTCTTCTGTCAATTCAATGTTTAATTTGCCGTCCTTCATTTGAGGATTGTTATTATCATCAGCCATCTTATTCTGCGTTTCCTACTTCGTCAATTACAACTTCTGCTTCAGCTACTTCTTCTTTTCCTGATTTAAGCATTTCATACTCTTCGTTAGAACCAACAACATACTCTTGGTAGTCATCCAAACCTGTTCCTGCAGGAATTAAATGTCCAACAATAACGTTCTCTTTCAGGCCCATTAATGTATCTTGCTTACCATTTACAGCTGCTTCATTCAACACTTTCGTAGTTTCCTGGAAAGATGCTGCTGAAATAAAACTATCAGTTTGCAACGAAGCTCTTGTTATTCCTTGCAGAACTGAATTTGATGTAGCAGGAACAGCGTCTCTAGCTTCAACCGTCTTTTTATCTTGACGCTTTAACATAGAATTTTCTTCTCTCAACTTACGTGGAGAAATAATTTGTCCCGCTTTTAGGCTTTCAGACTCACCTGGTTCAACTACAATCTTCTTTCCGAAAATCCAATCATTTTCAACTGCAAAGTCAGATTTGTTGGCAATTTGCTTCTCTAAGAATCTCGTGTCACCTGGATCTTCAATGATTACTTTACGCATCATTTGTCTCACGATTACTTCAAAGTGCTTATCATTGATCTTCACCCCTTGTAATCGGTACACTTCCTGAACTTCGTTTACTAAGTATTCCTGAACTTGTGTAGGCCCTTTAATCGCTAATATATCAGCAGGAGTAATTGCTCCATCTGATAATGGAACTCCAGCTCTAACGAAATCATTCTCTTGAACCAAGATATGCTTAGAAAGGTTTATCAAGTATTTCTTAACCTCACCTGTTCTAGACTCGATGATAACCTCTCTGTTACCTCTCTTAATCTTACCGAAAGAAACAATACCATCAATTTCAGAAACAACTGCAGGATTTGAAGGATTTCTAGCTTCAAACAACTCAGTTACTCTCGGAAGACCACCTGTAATATCACCTGACTTACCTGAAGTCCTTGGTATTTTTACTAATGTTCTACCACTTTCAATTTTATCTCCCACTTTCACAACAATGTGAGCACCTACCGGTAAGTTATATGTTTTAATAACTTCTTTCTTCGAGTTCAATAATTTAATCTCAGGAATTAAATTCTTATCTCTAGATTCAATAATTACTTTCTCAGTAAAACCAGTTTGTTCATCAGATTCTTCTTTGTAGGTAATACTATCAACTAAGTTTTCAAAAGCGATTGTACCAGGAGCTTCCGCAATAATCAATGCGTTATATGGATCCCAATAACAAATCATCTCTCCTTTCTTAACCTTAGCTCCATCTTTGGCCACTAATATTGAACCATAAGGAATTACTGCAGTCATTAAAGCGATGTTCGTCTTTGGATCTAAAATTCTTGCTTCAGCAGAACGTCCTACAACGATAGAAATTTTCTTCCCTTCTCTGTCTTCTCCTTCAACTGTTCTTAATTCATCAATCTCTAAAATACCATCGTATTTTGCTTCGACTCTTGAATCATCAGCAATTTTTGAAGCAGTACCCCCAACGTGGAATGTACGAAGTGTTAACTGTGTACCTGGCTCTCCAATAGATTGCGCAGCGATAACACCAACAGATTCTCCTTTTTGAGTCATTCGACCAGTAGCCAAACTTCTTCCATAACACTTTGAACAAACTCCTCTTTTCAATTCACAAGAAAGAACAGATCTCATTTCAACTTCATCAATTGGAGAGTCCTCAATTATCCTTGCAACTTCTTCAGTAACTTCTTCACCTGATCCAATAATTAAATCACCCGAATTAGGATGATAAACATCGTGAACAGTAACTCTACCTAGAATTCTATCATACAAGGATTCTACTTCATCATCATTCTTCATCAAAGCAGAAATAGTAACACCCCTTAAGGTTCCACAATCTACTTCTGAAATAACAACATCTTGAGAAACATCTACCAATCTTCGTGTTAAGTAGCCCGCATCTGCTGTTTTCAATGCTGTATCAGCCAAACCTTTCCGTGCACCGTGAGTAGAAATAAAGTACTCTAGAATTGATAAACCTTCTTTAAAGTTAGATAAAATTGGATTCTCAATAATTTCTTGACCAGTAGATCCTGACTTCTGAGGCTTAGCCATCAACCCTCTCATTCCTGAAAGCTGACGAATTTGCTCTTTCGAACCCCTTGCTCCAGAATCAAACATCATATAAACTGAGTTAAACCCTTGGTTATCGTTCTTCAAACGACTCATTACCGTATTGGTTAACCTCGTATTTGTATGTGTCCAAATATCAATAATTTGGTTATAGCGCTCGTTATTCGTAATGAATCCCATGTTATAATTATCCCAAACCTCCTTTACTTGTTGGTTTGCCTTATTCATCATTTCTTCTTTCTCTGGTGGAACAATAACGTCCTCCAAGTTAAATGATAGACCACCTTTAAATGACATGTTATACCCAAGGGTCTTAATCTCATCTAAGAAATTGGCAGTTTTTGCAGTACCTGCTACTTTCAAAATATCTCCAATAATATCTCTTAACGATTTCTTCGTTAATAGATCATTGATATATGGAACTTCTTCTGGAACATGCTCATTGAAAATAACTCTACCACAAGTGGTATGAATTAATTTCGTTTCGCCGTTCTTGGTGATATTTACTGTAATTTTGGCATGAATATCTAACCTTCCCTCGTTATTCGCTATAATAACTTCTTCAGGAGCGTAATAAGACTTGCCTTCACCCTTGATTGCTTTTAGTTCGTCAGAAACTCTTTCTTTGGTTAAATAATAAAGACCCAATACCATATCCTGAGATGGTACCGTAATCGGAGAACCATTTGCAGGGTTTAGAATATTATGAGAAGCTAACATTAACAATTGAGCTTCTAATATTGCAGCATTACCTAAAGGTAAATGAACCGCCATCTGATCTCCATCAAAATCTGCGTTAAACGCAGTACAAACTAATGGATGAAGTCGAATCGCCTTACCTTCAATAAGTTTTGGCTGAAATGCTTGGATACCTAGTCTGTGGAGAGTAGGGGCCCTGTTCAATAGAATCGGGTGACCTTTTAATACATTTTCTAAAATATCCCAAACAATAGGCTCCTTTTTGTCAACTATTTTCTTTGCAGATTTAACCGTTTTAACAATACCCCTTTCAATTAACTTACGAATAACAAAAGGCTTATAAAGCTCCGCAGCCATATCTTTTGGCATACCACATTCGTGCAGTTTCAAGTCTGGTCCAACAACAATTACCGAACGAGCCGAATAATCAACTCGCTTACCCAATAAGTTTTGTCTGAAACGACCTGACTTACCCTTTAAACTATCAGATAATGATTTTAACGCTCTATTAGAATCAGTCTTAACAGCAGAAGATTTTCTAGAGTTATCAAATAAAGAATCCACAGCTTCCTGCAACATTCTTTTCTCGTTTCTTAAGATTACTTCAGGAGCTTTAATCTCCATCAATCTTTTCAAACGATTGTTTCTGATAATTACCCTTCTGTATAAATCATTCAAATCAGAAGTTGCAAAACGGCCACCATCTAATGGCACTAATGGACGCAATTCTGGTGGAATAACAGGAACAACCTTAACAATCATCCACTCAGGTCTATTTTCAATGTGACCATTTGCTGCTCTGAAAGCCTCAACAACCTGAAGTCTTTTTAAAGCCTCGTTCTTTCTTTGTTGAGAAGTCTCTGTATTTGCTTTGTGTCTTAAATCGTAAGAAAGGGAATCTAAATCCAATCTCTTCAACAATTCAAAAAGTGCATCAGCACCCATCTTTGCAATAAACTTGTTAGGATCATTATTATCTAAATACATGTTATCTTTTGGCATTGTATCCAAAATATCCAAGTATTCCTCCTCCGTTAAGAAATCTAAATATTCTACAGGTTCTTTTTCAGCGTTTATAGCCTTACCAGCATTAATTACAACATATCGTTCGTAGTAAATGATAGTATCCAATTTCTTGGTAGGTAATCCCAACAGGTAACCAATTTTGTTCGGTAAAGATTTAAAGTACCATATGTGAGCTACAGGAACAACTAATGAAATGTGTCCCATTCTCTCTCTACGTACTTTTTTCTCAGTTACTTCAACACCACAACGGTCACAAACGATTCCCTTGTAACGGATTCTTTTGTATTTCCCACAGTGACATTCGTAATCTTTTACCGGACCAAAGATTCTTTCACAAAACAACCCATCCCTTTCAGGCTTGTATGTTCTGTAATTAATCGTCTCCGGCTTCAATACTTCTCCATTAGATTTTTCTAAAATCATTTCAGGAGAAGCAAGGCTTATCGTAATCATAGAAAATCTACTTGTTCCCTTATTATCTCTTCTAAAAGCCATAATTATATTATTATGTTAATAATCTCTTTAAATTGTTGAATTAAACGCTCACCTTGTCCTTGTCAGACAATGTAATGTTTAGACACAGACCTCTTAATTCGTGCAGCAATACGTTGAACGATTCTGGAATACCAGGAACTGGCATGCTTTCACCTTTAACAATTGCTTCGTAAGCTTTCGCTCTACCCATAACGTCATCAGACTTAATTGTCAAGATCTCTTGTAGGATATTAGCTGCACCAAATGCCTCTAATGCCCAAACTTCCATCTCTCCAAATCGCTGACCACCAAACTGAGCCTTACCACCAAGTGGTTGTTGAGTAATTAATGAGTATGGTCCTATAGATCTAGCGTGCATCTTATCTTCAACCATGTGGCCTAATTTCAACATGTAAATGATACCTACTGTAGCCGGCTGATCAAATGGCTCACCTGTTCCGCCATCTTTCAAGAATGTTCTTCCTGATCGAGGTACACCAGCTTTGTCAGTGTAAGTATTGATTTCGTCTGCAGTTGCTCCATCAAAAATTGGCGTTGCAAAATTTACACCAAGCTTTTGACCTGCCCAACCTAATACAGTTTCATAAATCTGTCCAAGATTCATACGTGATGGCACACCTAGTGGGTTCAATACTATATCAACTGGAGTTCCATCGTCTAAGAAAGGCATATCTTCATGACGAACGATTCGAGCAACAATACCTTTGTTACCGTGACGGCCGGCCATCTTGTCACCTACTTTCAACTTACGTTTCTTAGCTAAATAAACTTTAGCCAATTTCATAATTCCAACAGGAAGTTCGTCACCAACAGTTAAAGCATATTTCTTACGCTTATACTTTCCTTGAATCTCGGTCGCCTTAATGTTATGATTATGCAACATCGTCTTAATCGTCTGATTTAATTCATCCGACGTAGTCCAGTTTTTATAATCAATAAAAGCAAAATCATCAATTCTTTGAAGTACTTTTTGAGTGAATTTCGTCCCTTTCGGAATTAATTCCTCATTGTAATAATTCTGGATTCCTTGAGCTGTCTTTCCATTTACAACAGAGTATAACTTCTCTACTAATCTTTCTTTCAACTGAGCAATTTCCTTATTTTGATCCTCATCTAGCTTTAAGATTAAGTTTTTCTCGTCAGCTCTTGACTTTCTGTCTTTCACTGCTCTTTCGAACAACTTCTTACCAACTACAACACCCTTGGTTGATGGTGGCACTTTTAATGAAGCATCTTTCACGTCTCCCGCTTTATCACCAAAGATTGCTCTCAACAACTTCTCTTCAGGCGTAGGATCTGATTCCCCTTTTGGAGTAATCTTACCAATTAAAATGTCACCTTCTTTCACTTTGGCTCCAATTCTAATCAATCCATTTTCATCTAAATCAGCTGTAGCTTCTTCACTTACGTTTGGAATATCTGCAGTTAATTCTTCAACACCTCTCTTTGTATCTCTAACTTCAAGTGTAAATTCATCTACGTGAACTGAAGTAAATAAATCTTCAGAAACAACTTTCTCGGAAATTACAATCGCATCCTCAAAATTGTAACCTTTCCACGGCATAAATGCCACTTTCAAGTTTCTACCTAGAGCAAGCTCACCACCTTGAGTCGCATAACCTTCACAAAGCACTTGCCCTTTGGTTACCTTATCTCCCTTCATCACGATAGGATTCAAGTTGATTGTTGTACTCTGATTCGTTTTCTTGTATTTTGTTAGAACGTATGTTTTAGTAGGCTCCGTAAATGAGACCAATTCTTCTTCATCTGTTCTTTCGTAAGTAACAATAATTTTGTTTGCATCAACGTATTCAACAACACCGGTCCCTTCAGCATTAATCAATACTCTTGAGTCAACAGCAACTTGTTTTTCCAGACCAGTTCCAACAATTGGAGCACTTGGCTGCAACAATGGTACCGCTTGACGTTGCATGTTAGATCCCATTAAGGCCCTGTTTGCATCATCATGTTCTAAGAAAGGAATTAGAGATGCAGCAATAGATGCAATTTGGTTAGGAGAAACATCCATTAAGGTAACCTCTTCAGGCTTAGCTAATGGAAAATCGCCTTCATATCTTGCTTTAACTACTTCTGTTTCGAACTTTCCACCTTCACCCACAACAGCATTTGCTTGAGCAATTGTTTGAGAATCTTCTTCTTCAGCACTTAGATAAATAACCTCTTTGTCGCTTAAACCAACCGTACTATTTGCCACCTTACGGTAAGGAGTCTCAATGAAACCTAGTCGATTTACTTTAGCGTAAACACATAGTGAAGAAATCAAACCAATGTTTGGTCCCTCAGGTGTTTCAATTGGACAAAGTCTTCCGTAATGTGTATAGTGAACATCACGTACTTCGAACCCTGCTCGTTCTCTTGAAAGGCCACCTGGTCCTAATGCCGACATTCTTCGTTTGTGAGTAACCTCAGAAAGTGGATTCGTTTGGTCCATGAACTGAGATAATTGATTCGTTCCAAAAAAGGAATTAATTACCGCAGATAATGTTTTAGCATTAATTAAATCAGCAGGAGTAAACACCTCGTTATCTCTAACGTTCATTCGCTCTCTTATTGTTCTAGCCATTCTAGCTAAACCAACGCCGAACTGATTATACAATTGCTCTCCAACTGTTCTAACTCTTCTATTCGACAAGTGATCAATATCATCCACATCAGCCTTTGAATTGATTAACTCAATCAAGTACTTAATGATAGAGATAATGTCTTCTCTTGTTAAAATTTTTGTTGTAGGTTCAATATTTAAACCTAGCTTTTTATTTATTCTATAACGTCCAACTTCACCTAAATCATAACGAGTTTCAGAAAAAAATAATTTATCAATTACCCCTCTTGCAGTTTCCTCATCTGGCGGCTCAGAATTTCTAAGTTGACGATAAATATGCTCTACAGCTTCTTTCTCAGAGTTAGAAGGATCCTTCTGTAAAGTATTATAAATAATTGCAAAATCAGCGGAATTAACATCTTCCTTGTGTAGGATGATTGTTTTAGTACCTGATTCTAATATTGCTTCAATGTGTTCTTTTTCTATAATAGTCTCACGATCGATAACTACCTCATTCCTCTCGATTGAAACAACTTCTCCTGTATCTTCATCAACGAAATCCTCTACCCAAGTTCTAAGAACTCTTGCAGCTAACTTTCGGCCTTGTACTCTTTTTACTGCAGCCTTACTAACTTTTATCTCATCAGCTAAGTTGAAAATATCAAGGATATCCTTGTCAAATTCATAACCTATGGCTCTTAATAATGTAGTAACTGGAAGTTTTTTCTTTCTATCGATGTATGCATACATAACATTATTAATGTCTGTAGCAAATTCAATCCAAGAACCTTTAAAAGGAATTACTCTAGCAGAATATAATTTAGTTCCGTTTGCATGACGAGATTGACCAAAAAATACTCCTGGCGATCTGTGCAATTGAGAAACAATAACTCTTTCCGCACCATTCACTAGGAATGTTCCTTTTGGAGTCATATAAGGAATAGTTCCTAAGTAAACATCTTGTACAATTGTCTCAAAATCCTCATGCTCAGGATCTGTACAATATAACTTCAGTTTAGCTTTTAGTGGTACACTATATGTCAGCCCTCTATCAATACATTCTTCAATGCTATATCTAGGAGGATCAACAAAATAATCTAAAAACTCCAAAACGAACTGATTTCTAGCATCAGTAATTGGGAAGTTTTCACTAAAAACTCTATATAGACCTTCTGTGTCTCTTAACTCAGGAGAAGTATCTAATTGAAAGAAATCCTGAAAAGACTTTAATTGTATATCTAGAAAATCAGGATACTCTAATTTATTTTTTATGGATGCAAAACTTACTCTATTTTGCAATTTTGATAATGATACGTTAGCCATCTGAAGGAGTGTTTATTAGTACTTAGATATAAACATGAAAGGGTTTAGACCTCACCCCGATAATTATCGGGGTGAGGTCTAAACCTAAATATTACTAGTTGAGGCTTTTATTACTTAAGCTCAACTTCAGCTCCAGCCTCTTCTAATTGAGATTTAAGACCTTCTGCTTCGTCTTTAGAAACACCTTCTTTCAATGCTTTTGGTGCTCCATCAACTAATTCTTTTGCTTCTTTAAGACCTAAACCAGTTAATTCCTTAACTAATTTTACAACTGCCAATTTAGATCCACCTGCAGCTTTCAAGATCACATCAAATTCTGTTTTCTCTTCAGCAGCAGCTTCACCACCAGCAGCAGGACCAGCCATTGCTACAGCAGCAGCAGCAGGCTCAATGCCATACTCATCCTTAAGGATAGTTGCTAATTCGTTTACATCTTTTACTGTCAAGTTTACTAACTCTTCAGCAAGCGCTTTTAAATCCGCCATTTTATTTTGTTTTTGTTTGTTTGTTTAATTTATATGAATTGAGAGTGCGTACACAATTTATACTTTCTTCTCAGAAAGTGTTTTAACCAAGCCTGAAATTGTAGTTCCTCCTGATTGTAGAGCAGAAAGTACATTTTTAGCGGGAGATTGAAGAAGAGAAATGATATCACCGATAAGCTCTTCCTTAGATTTAATCTGAGCAAGTGTGTCAATTTTATCATCCCCAATAAAAATTGCTTCTTCAATATAAGCTCCTTTTAAAATAGGCTTTTTATTCTTCTTTCTAAACTCTTGGATTAGTTTTGCCGGAGCATTACCTACCTCTGAAAATAGAATTGAAGTATTTCCTTTTAATACATCATAAAACTCTTCGTAACTACCTTCAGCAGCCTCTAAAGCCTTTCTTAATAATGTATTTTTTACAACGTTTAAAGAAACATCTCTTTTAAATGCCATTCTTCTAAGCTTAGTAGAAGTTTCTGCATCTAACTCTGAGATATCAGCTAAGTAGAAAATGTTATTTTCATTTAACTTAGCTAATAAGTTCTTTACGATTTCGTTCTTTTCTTGTTTTGTCATTTCTAAATTGAATAGAATGATGAATAATTAGTAATCTATATGTCTTTTGGATCAATGTGGATACCCGGAGTCATTGTTCCTGACATACAAATACTTTTCACATATATTCCTTTTGAAGCCGCAGGCTTTAGCTTGTTAATAGTTTGAAGCATTTCTGAAGCGTTCTCCTTGATCTGATCAGCATCAAATGAAACTCTCCCAACTGATGAATGGATAATACCATACTTATCAACCTTAAAGTCTATTTTACCGCCCTTAACATCAGCAACCGCCTTAGCTACGTCCATAGTTACAGTACCCGACTTTGGATTAGGCATTAAACCTCTTGGTCCTAAAACTCGACCTAAAGCTCCAACTTTACCCATAACACTAGGCATGGTAACAATAACATCAACATCAGTCCAACCACCTTTGATTTTATCTACGTATTCATCCAAACCAACATAATCAGCACCGGCCTCTTTAGCCTCTGCTTCCTTATCTGGTGTAACCAAAGCTAATACAGTTACCGTTTTACCTACACCATGAGGTAAAGTAACAGTTCCTCTTACCATTTGATTCGCTTTTCTTGGATCAACCCCCAATCTAACACTTAAATCAACAGATGAATCAAACTTAGTGGTTGCTAACTCCTTCACTAATGAAGAAGCTTCTTTTAAAGAATATAATTTATCCTTTTCAATCTTTGCTACAGCGTCTTTACGCTTTTTAGTCAATGTTGCCATATTTCTTTATTTTGACCTAACTACTCAGGTTTTGGTCCTTTAACTGTAATTCCCATACTTCTTGCCGTCCCTGCAACCATACTCATTGCTGAAGACATTTTAAAAGCATTAAGGTCTTCCATTTTATCCTCTGCTATCTCTTGAATTTGATTCCAAGTCACAGAAGCAACTTTCTTCCGATTTGACTCCGGTGAACCAGACTTAATTTTAGCTTTCTCTAACAACTGAACCGCTGCAGGAGGAGTTTTTATTACAAAATCAAAAGACTTATCACCGTATACAGTGATAACTACAGGTAAAACCTTACCGGCTTTATCTTGAGTTCTTCCGTTGAACTGCTTACAGAAATCCATAATGTTCACACCTTTTGCTCCTAATGCAGGTCCAACAGGTGGAGACGGATTTGCTGCTCCACCTCTGATCTGTAATTTGATTATTCCACTAATTTCTTTAGCCATTGCTTGCTATTTATAATGTCAATTATGATTCTTTTTCTACTTGAAGGAAACTTAATTCCAATGGCTGCTTTCTTCCGAAAATCTTAACCATTACCATTAACTTTTTCTTCTCTTCGTTTATTTCTTCGATACTACCATTAAAACCATTGAAGGGTCCATCTATTACTTTAATAGACTCTCCAACTATGAATGGGTTATTCATTTCTTCTTCACTTTGCGCTAGCTCATCAACCTTACCTAAGATTCTATTAACCTCAGATTGTCTTAAGGGAAGAGGCTCTCCTCTTTTCTCAGCACCTAAAAAACCAATCACGTTGGTTGTTTTCTGAATCAGGTGAGGTATTTCCCCAACCAAATTAGCTTCAATAAGAATATAACCAGGGAAAAAACTTCTTTCCTTACTTACTTTCTTTCCATTTCTTATCTGATAAACCTTTTCTGTTGGAATCAGGATTTGACTAACATAGTCTCCTAATTTCAATCGATTGATTTCATCTTCGATATAAAGTTTTACCTTCTTCTCCTTTCCGCTAATCGCTCTTACGACGTACCACTTTTTGTTGTTATTCTCGCTCATGTTTATCTCGTATCAGTCTTAAATGATTTCGTAGATCTTTTCCATCAACGTACTAAAAGTAGAGTCCATCAAAAAAATAATCAGAGAAATGATAATCGAAGCAATCATCACTACAACTCCACTACTTTGAAGTTCGCTCCAGGTTGGCCAGCTTACCTTGTTAAGTAATTCGTCAGTTGATTCTTCTATGTATGTTCTTAACTTCGACATAATTTTATTATTCTCTGCACGGGTGGAGAGACTCGAACTCCCAGCCAATGGTTTTGGAGACCACTACTCTACCAATTGAGCTACACCCGTAAATTTTAAAAGTGGCGAAAAGGTGTTGACCATATGACCAACACCTTTTCTAACTTTATCTTATTTACTGATTACTCAATAATTTCTGTAACCTGACCAGCTCCTACGGTTCTACCACCTTCTCTGATCGCAAACTGTAGACCTTTATTGATTGCAACTTTGTTAATCAAATTAACAGTAATAGTTACGTTATCACCAGGCATTACCATTTCTCTTCCTTCTTCTAAGAAGATTTCGCCTGTAACATCAGTTGTTCTTAAGTAAAACTGAGGACGGTATTTATTTTGAAATGGAGTGTGACGTCCACCTTCTTCTTTTTTCAAGATATAAACCTCAGCTTTAAATTTAGTGTGAGGAGTAATTGATCCTGGCTTAGCCATTACCATACCTCTACCAATTTGAGATTTTTCAATACCTCTCAGTAATAAACCAACGTTATCACCTGCTTCACCTCTATCTAGAATCTTTCTAAACATCTCAACACCGGTAACTACTGATTTTAAACCTTCAGCACCCATACCCATAATTTGAACTTCTTCACCAGAGTTAATAACACCAGTTTCAATTCTACCAGTTGCGACAGTACCTCTACCTGTAATTGAGAATACATCTTCAATTGGCATTAAGAAAGGCTTATCCGTCTCTCTTGGAGGAATTGGAATAAAGCTATCAACAGCATCCATCAATTCCATTACTTTTTCTTCCCACTGAGCTTCTCCGTTCAATGCACCTAATGCAGAACCAGAAATAATTGGAGTGTTGTCACCATCAAAATCATAGAATGATAATAATTCTCTAATTTCCATTTCAACTAACTCTAACAACTCTTCATCATCAACCATGTCAGCCTTGTTCATAAAAACAACGATTGTAGGAACTCCTACCTGACGAGCTAATAAGATGTGCTCTCTTGTTTGAGGCATTGGACCATCAGTAGAAGCTACTACTAATATAGCTCCATCCATTTG
>TARA_B110000046_G_scaffold156915_1_pt1 | contig 20395 bp, 33 predicted proteins | sample TARA_B110000046 | Tara Oceans TARA_B110000046 (sample SAMEA4397157) | marine metagenome | biome: Polar Biome; feature: [DCM] deep chlorophyll maximum layer (ENVO:01000326); material: water (ENVO:00002006), including particulate matter (ENVO:01000060) such as... | depth 40 m
AAATCCGCTATGGTCGTATCCTCAGTTTCACCTGAGCGGTGACTCATAACAGATGAATAGGAGTTACGAGTAGCCATTGCAACTGCATTTGCAGTTTCTGTTAAGGTTCCAATTTGATTTACTTTAATAAGAATAGAATTCGCCACACCCATTGAAATACCTTTCGCTAACCTTTCGGTATTGGTGACAAATAAATCATCTCCAACCAATTGACAGGAGTTTCCTATTTTATCTGTCAAACTTTTCCACCCGGTCCAGTCATCTTCTGCCATACCATCTTCAATAGAAATAATTGGATATTTTGCAGCCCAATCGGCCCAATACTGAGCCATTTCTTCTGGGATAAGCTCTCTTCCATCACTTTTATGGAAATGGTAAACTTGTTTATCCTTGTTGAAAAATTCGCTCGAAGCAGGATCTAAAGCAATATGAACATCTTCACCAGGTTTGTACCCTGCACTTTCTATTGCTTTTAGAACAAACTCAATTGCTTCTTCATTTGATCCTAAATTAGGTGCAAACCCACCTTCATCTCCAACATTGGTAGAGTAACCAGACTTTTTCAAATCAGCTTTAAGAGCATGAAATATTTCAACACCCATTTGTAGTGATTCACTAAAGGTATCTGCACCAAATGGCATAACCATAAATTCCTGAAAATCTATTTTATTATCAGCATGTGAACCACCATTTAATATATTCATCATAGGAACAGGCAAAGTGTTTGCATTTGCACCTCCTATATAGCGATACAAAGACAATCCATGATACTCTGCTGCCGCTTTAGCGCAGGCCAAAGAAGCTCCCAAAATAGCATTTGCCCCTAGTCGTGCTTTGTTTGGCGTACCGTCTAGATCAATAAGTATTCTGTCAATTTCATTCTGATTGCTGACATCTATACCCACAAGCGCCTCTAATATCTCAGAGTTAACATGCTCAACAGCATGTTTTACTCCTTTTCCTAAATAGGTGTTTTTATCATTATCTCTAAGCTCGCAAGCTTCGTGAATTCCAGTAGATGCACCACTTGGAACAGCTGCCCTACCAAATGCCCCCTCTTCAGTCAATACTTCAACTTCTACGGTTGGATTACCTCTAGAATCTAAAATCTGTCTTCCAAATACGTCAATAATTGTACTCATGATTTAGGCTTTGTGATTTTTTATATTATTAATAAACTGATCGAATAAATATCTTGAATCGTTAGGACCTGCAGACGATTCGGGGTGAAATTGAACCGAAAAGGCATTTTTATTTAGCACTTTAATTCCAGCCAATGTATCGTCATTTAAATGCTGATGTGTTATTTCAATATTTTCATTTTTACTGGCGGAATCCCAATCTACTACAAATCCGTGATTTTGGGAAGTAACTTCGCAACGACTTGTTGCAAGGTTTTTTACCGGGTGATTAGCACCACGATGACCATTATGCATTTTTGAAGTCGATAGCCCTTGACTAAGAGCTAGAACTTGATGCCCCAAACAAATGCCAAACGTAGGTTTACCTGAATCTACAATTTCACCTACAGTTTGTATTTGCTCTTGCATAACGGAAGGATCTCCTGGGCCGTTTGAAAGCATATACGCATCTGGATTCCATTTCTCCATTTCTTCAAATGAAGTATCATGTGGAAATACATTCAAATAACAATCGCGTTCAGCCAAACAACGTATGATATTTTTCTTTACTCCTAAATCCAGCACTGCTAACTTATATTTTGCTGTCTCATTGCCTAAAAGAAATGATTCCCTAGTAGAGACCTTAGAGGAAAGTTCAAGTCCAACCATAGATGGCACTTCTTTTAACTGCGCTTTTAATTTATCCAGATCTGTTATTTCAGAAGAAACAATTGCATTCATTGCTCCTTGTGAACGAATATGACGTGTAAGAGCTCTGGTATCAACATCTGAAATTCCTACTCTTTCGTTTTTTTCAAAATAATTCTGAAGACTATCTTTTGCGGCAGGTCTTGAATAATCTTCGGAAAACTTCTTACAAACTAATCCCTCAATTTTCACTGAATCAGACTCTATTTCATCTGGAGAAACGCCGTAGTTACCCACATGAGCGGCAGTTAACAATAAAATTTGTCCATAATAAGAAGGATCGGTAAAAATCTCTTGATATCCATACATACCAGTATTAAATGCAATTTCACCTGTTGCTGTTCCAATTTTACCTACTGCCTTTCCGTGAAATACAGTTCCATCATCAAGAAGTAAAACTGCATCGGGCCTCTTTTTGTATTTCATTTTATCCTTTCACTATTTTGCCGCAAATCTCGTTAAAATTTAGCCAAAAAAAAAGGACAAAACTTATCGTTTCATCCTTTTTTAATATTGTTATAAGTTAAAGAAAATCAATTTTATTTTTTTCCTTTTTCTTTTGTATCCTCTCTGCCTTTAGCTTCCGATTTAGGCTCTTTAACTATATCTGCAACAGGTTTCTTTTCTTCCTTAATACCAGTAGATTTTTCTTCTACTTTAGTTTCAGTAACAATTTCTTCCACTACAACAGCATCTTCTACCGTTCCAGCTTCTGCAGTTGAAGTTGATTCTTTTTTAGCACCGCCTCTTCTCGCTCTTCGAGTTTTCTTTTTCTCTTCTTTGCCATATATCTCGTTGAAATCAACCAACTCAATCATACACATATCAGCAGCATCACCAACTCGGAAACCTGTTTTTATAACGCGTGTATATCCACCCGGACGATCAGCAATTTGAATAGCTACGTTACCAAATAATTCAGTAATAGCTTCTTTGTCTTGAAGATAACTGAATACAACTCGTCTAGAGTGAGTCGTATCAGATTTTGACTTTGTAAGAAGAGGTTCTATATAACGACGAAGTACTTTACCTTTAGCAATAGTAGTAGTAATACGTTTATGCTCTATAAGTGAACATGCCATATTAGCTAACATGGCTTTTCTGTGCCCCGTTAATCTACCTAAGCTCTTGGTTTTATTATTATGTCTCATTTTTCTTCGAATTCAATAATGATGGATATTAATCCTTATCTAACTTATATTTCGAAAGATTCATTCCGAATGACAAGCCTTTATTTTCAACTAATTCTTCCAATTCAGTAAGTGATTTCTTACCAAAATTTCTGAATTTCAACATATCGTTTTTATCGAACTGAACTAAATCACCCAGAGTATCAATCTCCGCAGCTTTTAAACAATTCAATGCACGAACACTTAAATCCAAATCCACCAATTTTGATTTAAGCAATTGACGCATGTGTAACGACGTTTCATCAAACTCTTCTTCAGCAGCTTTTTCTTCAGTATCCAAAGTAATTTTCTCATCAGAAAAAAGCATAAAGTGATGAATAAGAATTTTAGCAGCTTCTTTAAGAGCATCTTTTGGATGAACAGATCCATCAGATTCAATTTCGAAAACTAACTTTTCATAATCCGTTTTTTGCTCAACACGGTAGTTTTCTACCGAATATTTTACATTTCGAATCGGAGTATAAATAGAATCTATAGGAATTAGTCCCAAAGAACCTTCAGTATTGTTCTCTTCAGCTGGAACATAACCACGTCCTTTTCCAACAGTAAGTTCCATTTGAAACTCACAACCTTCGTCTATTGTAGCGATAATGTGATCCGGGTTTAAAACCTGAAACGCAGAAGTATACTGTCCAATATCGCCAGCTGTAATAGCATTTTTCCCAGAAACTTTTACGCTCACCCTTTCGCTATTAATGTCTTCAATTTGTTGTTTGAATCGAACTTGTTTTAATGCTAAAATAATTTCTGTAACATCTTCTACAACTCCTTTTACAGTAGAAAACTCATGATCTACACCATCAATTTTTATACTTGTAATTGCAAAACCTTCTAAAGAAGAAAGTAAAATCCTTCTAAGCGCATTACCGATTGTTATTCCATATCCAGGTTCAAGAGGTCTGAATTCAAATTGTCCAACTCTATCGTCAGACTCAACCATAATTACTTTGTCGGGCTTTTGAAAATCTAAAATTGCCATATCTTTTTGTTATGATTTATTGTTTTTATTTAGAATATAATTCGACGATAAGTTGTTCCTTAATATTTTCAGGAATTTCTTCTCTTTCCGGATTCTGTAAAAAAGTTCCAGACATAGTTTCATGGTTAAATTCTATCCAACCAAAATTTGCTGAATTTGAACCAGCAATAGAACTACGAATAGCCTCCATTCCTTTTGACTTTTCACGAACACCCACTACATCACCTGGTCTAACATGGTATGAAGGAATATTTACAATACCTCCATTTACTATAACATGACGGTGAGAAACTAATTGACGAGCCCCATCTCTAGTAGGAGAAATTCCCATTCGAAAAACAGTATTGTCTAATCGTGATTCACACAGTTTCAACAAGTTTTCACCAGTAATTCCTTTAGAACGAGATGCCTTGTTAAACAAGTTTGCAAACTGACGTTCCAAAATACCGTAAGTATATTTAGCTTTTTGTTTTTCCGCCAATTGAACAGAATATTCAGATTTTTTCTGACGTCTTCTGTTTGGTCCGTGTTGCCCAGGTGGGTAACTTTTTCTGTCTAACACTTTGTCAGGGCCAAAAATAGGCTCTGCAAACTTACGTGCTATTCTGGACTTAGGTCCTCTATATCTTGCCATCTTTTATTTGTTTTATTTAAGAAAGGGGTGTGAATTAAGGCATTTCCTTCGACACCAAAATCCTTTCTAATTATTTAATTTACTAAACTCTTCTTCGTTTTGGAGGGCGACAACCATTGTGTGGCAATGGAGTTACATCAACTATTTCCATAACTTGAATACCTGCATTATGAATTGTTCTAATTGCAGATTCACGACCTGAACCAGGCCCTTTAACAAACAATTTTACTTTTCTCAAACCAGCATCATAAGCCACTTGCGAGGCATCTTGAGCGGCTTGTTGAGCAGCATAAGGAGTATTCTTTTTAGAACCTCTAAACCCTAACTTCCCGGCTGAAGACCATGAAATTGTCTGCCCTTGGGCATTAGTAAGGGTAATAATGATATTGTTAAATGAAGCTTTGATATGAGCTTCTCCAACAGCATCAATTTTTACTTTAAATTTTTTAGCGCTAGACTTTGCCATAATTAATTACTATTATTTAGAAGCAATTTTTTTGTTCGCAACTGTTTTTCTTTTTCCTTTTCTTGTTCTACAGTTGTTTTTCGTTCTTTGACCTCTAAGTGGAAGCCCTGAACGGTGACGAATGCCACGGTAACAACCGATATCCATCAATCGTTTTATGTTCAATTGAACTTCCGATCGAAGAGCACCTTCTACTTTAAAAGTAGAGTTAATGTAGTTTCTGATGGCAGATAACTGATCGTCATCCCAATCTTGTACACGAATGCTTGGATCAACTCCAGCTTCTTGTAAGATCTCTTTAGCCTTAGAGGGACCAACACCATAGATATATGTCAAACCTATGATTCCTCTTTTATTTTTTGGTAAATCTATTCCTGCAATTCGGGCCATAATTTCTACTATTAACCTTGTCTTTGTTTAAATTTAGGATTCTTTTTGTTAATGACGTAAAGTCGTCCTTTTCTTCGGACTATTTTACAGTCTTCACTTCTCTTCTTAATCGATGCTCTTGTCTTCATCTTATTTGTATCTGAAAGTAATTCTTCCTTTTGTTAAATCATATGGCGACATTTCAACTTTCACCTTATCACCCGGTAATATTTTTATGTAAAACATTCTCATTTTACCTGAAATATGCGATGTAATAATGTGACCGTTTTCTAGCTCCACTCTGAACATTGCATTTGACAATGCTTCAATAATTTTACCGTCTTGTTCTATAGATGCCTGTTTGGCCATATTTATTATTTATTTTCTAGTACTTTTTCAATCTCTTCAAAACTTGACAGTATATCTGCCTTTCCATTTCTAATGGCAATGTCGTGCTCAAAATGAGCTGACAGCTTCCCATCTCTAGTGACAATAGTCCAACCATCATTTAATTGCTTAACCGCCTTTCCGCCCATATTAATCATAGGTTCAATTGCAATTACTAACCCTTGTTTAAGTAGTTTACCTTTTCCTTTTTTTCCATAATTTGGAACTTCTGGACCTTCATGTAAACTTTTACCTAAACCATGGCCAACCAACTCACGAACTACGCCGTAACCATGAGATTCTGCATGAGATTGAACTGCCTCACCAATATCACCAGTTCTGTTCCCAGAAACTGCAGCTTCAATCCCCCTATACAAGGACTCTTTTGTAACTCGAAGTAATTCCTTTACTTCTGGAGCCACATTTCCTACTTCAAATGTATAAGCAGAATCTCCACAAAAACCATTAAGAACGGTTCCACAATCAACAGAAACAATATCTCCATCTTCAAGTGGCTTTTTAGTAGGAATTCCATGTACAACTTGTTCATTCACTGAAAAACAAAGTGTATTTGGAAATCCTCCATATCCTTTAAAACCTGGCTTAGCTCCATGATCCCGAATAAATTCCTCAGCCACTTTATCAAGCTTTAAAGGATTGGCTCCGGGTTCCATTAACTTAGCTACTTCTGCCAAGGTTCTTCCAACAAGCAAACAACTCTCTCGAAGAATTTCAATTTCTTCGTCAGTCTTATAAAAGATCTGACTCATTATTGACCTGCTCCATAACTCCCAGTTGATGACCGACCACTTATGCGACCAGATTTCATCAAACCATCGTATTCACGCATCAACAAATAACTTTCTACTTGTTGAAGAGTATCTAATATTACACCAACCATAATCAATAAACTTGTGCCTCCAAAAAAGTAGGCAAAACTATTACTTACACCTGCAATCATTGCAAACGCCGGTAAAATTGATATAAATCCTAAAAATATAGAACCAGGAAGTGTAATTTTTGAAATAATATTTTCTAAAAAATCAGAAGTATCTTTTCCCGGGCGTACACCAGGAACAAACCCACCATTCTTCTTTAAATCATCAGCCATTTGGTTAGGGTTAACAGTAATAGCCGTATAAAAATAAGTAAAAGCAATGATCATTATAAAAAATGTGATGTTATACCAAAACCCAGTAATATCAGCAAACATTGAAGCAACTGATGTAGCAGCTTCTGAATCCGAAATACTAGTAAAACTCATTGGAATAAACATTAATGCTTGAGCAAATATAATAGGCATAACTCCAGCAGCATTTACCTTTAATGGTAAGTATTGACGAGCACCTCCAATTTGTCTACTACCCACAACATTTTTCGCGAAATTCAAAGGTACTTTTCTCACACCTTGAACAAGCAGTATTGTGGCTATGGTAACTAGTAATAAGAATACTAATTCTACTAAGAACATAACCAATCCTAATCCTTCTGCACTATTTTTTGCTTGAAACTCAAACACTAAAGCAGTTGGAAAATTGGCAATTATACCAATCATAATCAACAATGAAATCCCGTTTCCAAGACCCTTGTCCGTAATTCTTTCTCCCAACCACATCACAAACATCGTCCCTGTAATAAGTAATACAGTAGAAGTAATCCAAAAGAATGGAGTATTTTCAATAATTGCTCTCGGATCAATTGAAGTTGCAATATAAGAAGGTGCTTGAGCCAAGCAAATTCCAATGGTCAAAAATCGTGTCCACTGAGTGATTTTCTTTCTTCCACTTTCACCATCCTTTTGCATTTTGGCAAATTGTGGAACTGCAATACCCATAAGTTGCATTACAATCGATGCAGATATATACGGCATTATTCCTAAAGCGAAAATTGAAGCTCTACTAAACGCACCACCGGCAAACATATTGATTAATGCTGCCAGACCGGTAGCTTGTTGAGCATTTGCTTCCAATACCACAGAGTCAACTCCAGGTAAAACAACGAAAGATCCTAATCTGTATATAAGTAGAAAACCAAGAGTATTCAAAATTCGAATTCTCAGATCATCAATTTTATAAATATTTTGGATTGTTGTAAATAAACGCTTCATTCAATAAATCTTATAATGTGATGGCTTCTCCTCCGTTATCTTCAATTGCTTTTTTAGCAGTTTCAGAATACGCCTCTACCGATACTTTTAGTTTTGCTTTCAACTCTCCGTGTCCTAAAACTTTAATTATATCATTTCTAGATACAAGACCGTTCTCCATCAAAACTTTCTTATTAATCTCTGTAACCTTTTTTCTCTCAACTAAATCTTGAAGAGTAGCAAGGTTTACAGCTTTATATTCAACCCTATTGATATTTGTAAAGCCAAATTTAGGAACCCTTCTTTGAAGTGGCATTTGACCACCTTCAAATCCGATTTTTCTCGAATATCCAGATCTAGACTGTTGTCCATTATGTCCACGTGTAGAAGTTCCACCTTTACCACTTCCTTCTCCACGACCAATTCGTTTTTTACTTTTTACAGCACCTTTTGCAGGTCTTAATTCATGTAATTTCATTGCGTAAGCGAAATAAATTATTTAACTTCTTCTGTTTTAACTAAATGCCTTACTGTATTAACCATACCAAGAATTTGAGGGGTATCCTCATGTTCTACAGTTTGATTCATCTTTTTAAGACCTAATGCAATTAGCGTTCTTTTCTGTCCTTCGGGTCTTTTTATCTTTGACCTTACTTGAGTTACTTTAATCTTAGCCATTTTTTATAAAATATTAGCCGTTATACACTTTACTTAAACTAACTCCACGGTGATTAGCCACTGTTAAACCATCTCTTAATTCAGTCAGAGCTTTAACCGTAGCTTTAACAACATTCTGAGGATTTGACGATCCTTTTGATTTTGCTAAAACATCAGTTACACCAACACTTTCCAAGACTGCTCTCATTGCACCACCAGCTATTACACCAGTACCATTCGAAGCTGGTTGAATATATACACTTGCTCCACCAAAACGTGCATTTTGTTGGTGAGGAATAGTTCCTTTTAGAATTGGCACTTTTACCAAATTCTTTTTAGCATCATCAATTCCTTTTGCAATTGCACTAGTAACTTCTTTTGCTTTTCCTGTTCCAAAACCTACAACTCCGTTTTCGTCACCTACGACAACTAATGCAGAGAAACCGAATGTACGTCCACCTTTAGTTACTTTAACAACTCTACGAATATCAACAAGCTTATCTTTTAATTCGATTTCGCTTGATCGAACTCTTTTTATGTTTTCGTTTGCCATCTTACTACTAGAATTTAAGGCCGGCTTCTCTGGCAGCATCAGCAAAAGCTTTTACTCTACCGTGAAACAAAAAACCATTTCTATCAAATTTAACTTCTTGAATACCCACTCCACTAGCTTTTTCAGCTAATGATTTTCCAACTAGAGCGGCTGTTTCCATTTTACTTCCTTTAGACACATCTGCATTTTTCAATGAAGATACTGATGCTAAAGTTTTTCCTGATACATCATCAATTAATTGAGCATAAAATTCTTTATTACTTCTAAAAACTGACAATCTTGGAATAACAGAAGTTCCAGAAATATGCTTTCTAACCCTTCTCTTAATTCTTCTTCTTCTTTCTAACTTAGTGAGTCCCATGCTATATATTATTTGGCTGCTGACTTACCAGCTTTTCTTCTAATGTATTCACCTACGTATTTAATTCCTTTTCCCTTATAAGGTTCCGGTGGTCTAAACGATCTGATTTTCGCAGCAACCATTCCGATTAACTGTTTGTCATGAGACGTCAAAGTTACCAATGGAGCTGTTCCTCTTTCTGTTTCAGCTTCTAATTTTATTTCAGAAGGCAATTGAAACACAACATTGTGAGAAAACCCTATAGTAAGTTCTAATTCTTGACCTTTTGCAACGGCTCTATAACCAACACCATTAAGTTCTAATTGTTTTTTATAACCTTCTGTAACTCCATCAATCATATTTGAAACTAATGAACGGTACAATCCGTGTCGAGATCTAGAGTCTTTAGATTCGTCTTTTCTTATCAAAGTAAGTACGTTTCCTTCTACAGAAACACTTACGTGATCAGAAAGAGTTTCTGACAACTCTCCTTTAGGACCCTTAACATTAACAACATTACCTTCTATAGTAACCGTTGCGCTTTCAGGAATCGTAATAGGTGCTTTTCCTATTCGTGACATTTTTTACTTTTCTTTTTATCTATTAATAAACGTGACAAAGAACTTCTCCACCAACATTCAATTTCCCAGCTTCTTTATCAGTCATTAAACCTTGTGAAGTTGAAATTATTGCTATTCCAAGGCCGTTAAGAACTCTTGGCAATTCTTTCGAATTTGTATAACTTCTCATTCCTGGCTTAGAAACCCTTTGAATTGATTTTATTGCCGAGGTGTTATTTGACTTAGAATACTTTAAGGCAACTTTAATGTTCCCTTGAGGACCTTCATCTTCGAATTTATAATTCAAGATATATCCTTTTTCAAAAAGGATTTTAGTCATTTGTTTTTTGATATTTGATGCAGGAATTTCAACAACTTTATTCCCGGCCATTACACCGTTTCTTATTCTTGTAAGAAAATCTGCTATAGGATCTGTATTCATGATTCCGTATTAAATGCTATTACCAACTTGCTTTTTTCACTCCAGGTATCAATCCTTGAGTTGCCATTTCTCTAAATGTAACTCTAGAAATACCAAAATTTCTCATATACCCTCTCGGACGTCCAGTAAGCTTACAACGATTATGTAATCTTACTTTAGAAGAGTTTTTTGGGAGTTTTTGTAAACCTTCCCAATCACCTTCCGCTTTCAGAGCAGCACGTCTTTCAGCATATTGTTCAACTAATCTTTCGCGCTTTCTTTCGCGAGCTTTCATCGATTCTTTTGCCATCTTTTATTTTTTAAAGGGTAAACCAAATTCTGTTAACAATGCTTTCGCTTCTTCGTCAGAATTCGCCGAGGTAACAAAAGTTATATCCATTCCATTAATTTCCTTGATTTTATCGATATCAATTTCCGGGAAAATAATTTGTTCTTTAACTCCAAGGGTATAATTTCCTCTTCCGTCAAATCCCTCTTTTTTAATTCCTCTAAAATCTCTTGTCCGAGGCAAAGCCAAAGAAATAAGACGATCTAAGAAATCATACATTTGATTTGAACGTAAAGTTACTTTAGTGCCAATTGCCATTCCTTTACGAATTTTGAAGTTAGAAACATCTTTTTTCGCTTTGCAAGAAATTGCTTTTTGACCTGTAATTAGAGCTAATTCATCAAGTGCTGCCTCCATGATTTTCTTATCAGTAGTGGCTTTACCCATTCCTTGACTGATAACAATTTTTTCCACTTTAGGCACTTGCATTGGAGTAGTATACTTGAATTTTTCCATCAAGGCACTAACAATACGCTCTTTATATTCTGATTTTAACCTGGGTTGATACATTATTTAATTTCCTCCCCTGTTTTAACGGAAACTCTAATTGAATTTCCTTTTTCGTTTTTTCCTCTTTTAATTCTAGAAGCTGTTCCGCTAGAATCAACTACCATTAGGTTAGAAACATGAACCGTACCTTCCATTTCTACAATACCACCGTCAGGACTTTCTGCACTGGGTTTATTGTGTTTCTTAACCATTTTGACGCCTTCTACTCGGGCTCTATACTTTACAGCATCAACAGAAAGAACTCTTCCTGTTTTCCCCTTACCTTCTCCGGCAAGAACTTGTACTGTATCGTCTTTTTTAATATGGATTTTCATCACTAATTATTATTAAAGCACCTCAGGAGCCAATGATACAATTTTCATGTATTGCTTTTCTCGCAATTCACGAGCAACAGGACCAAAAATCCTTGTTCCTCTAATTTCACCTGTGGTACCTAAAAGAACGCAAGCATTATTATCAAAGCGGATATACGAGCCATCTGCTCTTCTAACTTCTTTTTTTGTCCTTACAATAACAGCTTGTGAAACTGTTCCTTTTTTAACGTTACCAGAAGGTATGGCATCTTTAATGGCAACTACTATTTTGTCACCCACAGAAGCATATCTACGCCCAGTACCGCCAAGTACTCTTATACAAAGTACTTCTTTTGCGCCACTGTTATCAGCAACTTGTAATCTACTTTCTTGTTGAATCATCGCTATACCTAATTACTTAGCTTTCTCTAATACTTCGGAAAGTCTCCACCTTTTGCTTTTAGACAAAGGTCTAGTTTCCATTATTTTTACCTTATCACCAACTGAGCTCTCTTCATTTTCATCGTGAGCCATAAATTTATTCGTGATTTTTACGAACTTGCCGTATTTAGGATGCTTTTTCTTTCGTTCAACCATGACTACAATAGACTTATCCATTGATGTACTAGTCACCACCCCTGTTCGTTCTTTTCTAAGATTTCTTTGCACTATATATCTTATTTAGATTGCGCTAATTCCCTTTTTGTAATCTCGGTCTTCAATCGAGCTACAGTTCTTCTTTTTTGTCTCAATACAATTGGACTTTCCAATTGAGAAACAGCATGATTAATGCTGAGTTTAGTCAAAGAACCCTTTTCATCTTCTAATCTTTCGAAAAGTTCCTCTGTTTTTAATTCATTTATTACCGATTGTTCCATTTCATTTTCTATTTACCGTTGTAATCTCTACGAGTTACAAATTTGCATACAACAGGAAGTTTTTGTGCTGCTAAACGCAACGCTTCTTTTGCTGCTACTGAATCAACACCATCGATTTCAAAAAGTATTCTACCGGGTTTAATTTTTGCAACCCAATGATCCAAAGCTCCTTTTCCTTTTCCCATCCTTACTTCAGCTGGCTTGTTCGTTATAGGAGTATCCGGAAAAATTCTTATCCAAACCTGACCTTGTCTTTTCATGTAACGAGTTACTGCAATCCTTGCAGATTCAATTTGTCTTCCGGTCAATCGTCCTTCTACAGTAGTTTTAATACCAAACGAACCAAATGAAAGGTTAGCGCCTCTTTGAGCATTTCCCTTTATGCGGCCCTTCTGAACCTTTCTGTGTTTTACCTTCTTGGGTTGTAACATGTTTACTATCGCTTAAAACTTAACCAACTAGTTTCTTTTTTTTCTACTATTGAACTTTTGCTGTCTAGCAGGACCTTTATTTTTTTTATCTACAACTGGTGACAAGTCTCTTTTGCCAAGAACTTCTCCATTGCAAATCCACACTTTAACCCCAATTCTACCATAAGTAGTTTTGGCCTCACTTAATGCATAATCAATATCAGCACGAAATGTATGTAAAGGAATTCTACCATCTTTTGCATGCTCAGTTCTAGCCATTTCAGCTCCGTTAAGACGACCAGAAATGGTAATCTTAATTCCCTCAGCACCCATTCTCATTGTAGATGCAATTGACATTTTCGCCGCTCTTCTAAAAGAAATTCTTCCTTCAATTTGTCGGGCAATACTATCAGCAACCAAACGAGCGTCTAACTCAGGTCTTTTGATTTCAAAAATGTTAATTTGAATCTCCTTATTCGTAATGTTTTTGATTTCTTCTTTAAGTTTATCAACTTCAGATCCACCTTTTCCGATAATAATACCAGGTCGCGCAGTTCTAATTGTAACTGTAATAAGTTTTAAAGTTCTCTCAATAATAATTTTTGAAACACTAGCCTTTTGAAGACGAGCATTCAAATAACGTCGAATATTATAGTCTTCAACTAATTTATCCGCGTATTTATTTCCACCGTACCAGTTTGAATCCCAGCCTCGGATAAAACCTAATCTATTTGCAATCGGATTTGTCTTTTGTCCCATCTTTTCTTCTTATTGTTCCTGGGTTCCAAGAACCAAAGTAACGTGATTTGATCTTTTTCTAATTCGATTTGCTCTTCCCTGTGCACGAGGTTTAATTCGTTTCAACATTCGAGCTCCATCTACCTGAATCTCTTTTACAAAAAGACCAGAATTTTCCCAATTTTCTCCAGATTTCTCTTCAAAATTGGCAACTGCCGACCAAATCAATTTCTCTAATTTATTCGATGCTGCTTGCTTATGAAATTGTAGAATATTAGCTGCTTTTACTACATCTATTCCTCTCACTAAATCAGCAACTAGTCTCATCTTTCTAGGTGAAGAAGGGCAATTATTTAAGCGAGCAATGTATTGCGTTTTACGCGCCTCTTTTCGCTCTTCGGCTATTTTTCCTTTTCGGGCTCCCATAATTTCTTACTATCTTCTTTTATCTTTTTTACCAGCGTGTCCTCGCCAGTTCCTAGTAGGCGAAAATTCCCCCAATTTATGCCCTACCATGTTTTCTGTAACAAAAACCGGTATAAATTGCCTACCATTGTGAACACCAATGGTTAAACCTACAAAATCAGGTGTAATAAGCGAAGCTCTGCTCCAAGTTTTGATAACCGATTTCTTTCCACCTACTTGCATATCATCAACTCTTTTTTGGAGTTTGTAGTGCACAAATGGCGGTTTTTTTAATGAACGACTCATAATTCTATCTTATCTCGGATTACTTACGCTTTGTTATTATATAACGATTACTCGCCTTTTTCTTTGACCTAGTCTTAAATCCTTTTGCAGGTATTCCATTTCTAGAACGAGGATGACCACCAGACTGACGCCCTTCACCTCCACCCATTGGGTGATCCACTGGATTCATTACAACCCCACGAACTCTTGGCCTTCTACCTTTCCAACGACTTCTTCCCGCTTTTCCACTTACTTCTAAACTATGCTCTGAGTTAGACACAGAACCTATAGTAGCCATGCAAGTAAGTAAAATCATTCTAGACTCTCCTGAAGGCATTTTTACTATAGCATATTTGCCATCTTTTGCATTTAGTTGAGCATAAGAACCTGCTCCACGAGCAATCTTACCACCTTGTCCAGGGTTCATTTCAATATTATGAATTACTGTACCTAGAGGTACATCTTTTAAGAAAAGAGCATTTCCAATTTCAGGAGTAGCTTTTTCTCCACTTAAAAGTTCTTTTCCAACAGTAAGTTTATCGGGGGCAACTATGTATCGCTTATCTCCATTAACAAATACGATCAGAGCAATTCGTGCAGTACGATTTGGATCATATTCAATTGAAGCAACTTTACCAGGAATTCCGTGATTATCTCTTTTAAAATCAATAATACGATATTTTTTCTTGTGGCCTCCACCCTTGTATCTTACGGTCATCTTTCCAGTACTATTTCTACCACCACTTCTTTTCTTAGTAGCGAGCAAGCTCTTTTCTGGAGTACCAGTTGTAACATCATCAAAAGTGACCTGCACTTTGTGACGTTGTCCTGGAGTAACCGGATTAAATTTTCTAACAGCCATGTTATCGGTGAATTATTCCTTTATTAAATATTACTATAAAAATCAATCATGTCCCCATCAATTAAAGTCACTACAGCTTTTTTAATTGTGCTTGTATTACCTTCCACAACACCTCTTTTGGTGTATCTTGATTTTGACTTACCTGGGGTAACCATAGTATTTACAGAACTAACTGTAACACCATACATTTCCTCCACAGCTTTTTTTATTTCAACTTTGTTAACGTCTCTTGGTACCACAAACCCGTAGCGATTAAAATCTTCAGCTTGTCGCGACATTTTCTCTGTGATAACCGGTTTTATTAAAATATTCATCGCTTAATTAACTTAAAATAGATTCAATCTTTCCTACAGAAGCCTCACACATTACTACTTTCTCATTATTCAAAATACTGTAAGTATTTAATTCAGAAGCAGTTATGTACGATACTCCCCTCAAATTTCGGGAGGACAAATATACATTTTTATCTGGTTCAGACAGCACCAGCAATGTTTTTTTGCCAGTTAATTTGAGATTAGCCAACATCGTAATCATATCCGTTGTTTTAGGGCTTTTCATCTCAATCTTATCAACTATCATTATTTCATCAGATTTCACTTTTGAAGAAAGAGCAGAAATACGTGCTACCTGCTTAGTTTTCTTATTTACCTTAAATCCGTAAAACCTAGGTTCTGGGCCGAAAACGCGACCACCGCCCCTAAATATTGGAGATTTAATACTACCAGCACGAGCAGTACCCGTACCTTTTTGCTTTTTAATCTTTCGAGTACTACCAGTTATTTGGCCACGCTCTTTAGAAGAGTGTGTTCCCTGTCTTTGGTGAGCTAAGTATTGTTTTACATCCAAATAAATTGCATGCTCATTTACTTCAGCGCCGAAAATTGAATCGTTCAATTCAGCCTTTTTACTGGCTTTCGATCCGTCTGTTTTATAAACTTCAACTTTCATAATTACTTCTCAATTGTAACGATTGAACCTTTAGGACCCGGTACAGCTCCTTTAACAACAATTAGATTTTTATCAGCCATTACTTTTAGTATCAATAAGTTCTGAACTTTAACAGTATCAGTTCCCATTCTCCCGGCCATTCTCATTCCCTTCATTACTCTTGAAGGTGTAGAAGCCATTCCGATTGAACCAGAGGTTCTACCTACGTCCTTCGTACCATGAGAAGCATCACCAACACCTTTAAAGTTATATCTTTTCATAACTCCAGCAAAACCTTTTCCTTTAGAAGTTCCTGTTACATCAACAAACTCTCCTTCATTAAATAAGCTCACATCTATTGTGTCGCCAGCTTTCACCCCGTGATCAAATCCATTAAACTCTACTACGTGTTTTTTGGGCGTTGTACCAGCGGCTTTAAAATGACCTTTAATAGCAGCGGAAGAACGCTTTTCAGCTTTTTCTTCATACCCAATTTGCACAGCGGTATATCCATCTATTTCTTCTGTTCTCAATTGTGTTATTACACAAGGACCAGCAGAAATGACTGTACAAGGCATGTTTTTACCAGCCTCATTGAACACACTTGTCATTCCGATTTTTCTACCAATTATTCCAGGCATTTTTTTTATTTTTTAATCTTTATACTTTAATTTCTACATCAACTCCACTAGGTAATTCTAGTTTCATTAAAGCATCTACTGTCTTTGAAGACGAAGAGTAAATATCTAGCAAACGCTTAAATGCGTTTAACTCAAATTGCTCTCTCGCTTTCTTATTTACGTGAGGCGAACGCAACACTGTAAATATTTTTTTTTGCGTAGGAAGTGGGATCGGTCCGCTTACTACAGCACCGGTTGACTTTACCGTTTTCACAATCTTTTCAGCTGATTTGTCAACCAAATTATGATCGTAAGACTTGAGTTTGATTCTAATTTTTTGTGCCATATTGTCCTATATTAAGCTCCTGTTACTTTTTCAATAATTTCTTTTGCAATGTTCGTCGGTACAACTTCAAAATGTGAAAATTCCATAGTGGATGTTGCTCTACCCGAAGAAATAGTTCTGATAGCCGTAACATAACCAAACATCTGAGATAATGGAACTATAGCTTTTACAACTTGAGCAGTTCCTTTACTATCCATACCTTGAATTTGCCCTCTTCTTCTATTTAAATCAGCTACAATATCACCCATATTCACTTCTGGTGTTACTACTTCCAATTTCATAATTGGCTCCAGTAAAACTGGTTTAGCGTGTTTAAGTGAATTTCTGTAAGCTAATTTCGCGCAAATCTCAAATGATAAAGCATCTGAATCAACTGCGTGAAAAGAACCATCCTTAAGTGTTACTTTCAGTGAATCTAAAGGGTAACCCGCTAAAGGACCATTAGACATTGCATCTTTAAAACCTTTTTCTATCGATGGAATAAATTCACGTGGAATATTTCCACCTTTAATTTTATTCACGAATTCTAATCCTAATTTACCTTCTTCTGCAGGTTCAACCACAAAATCAATATCAGCAAATTTTCCACGACCACCAGATTGTTTCTTATATATTTCTCTGTGGTCAACGCTAGCAGTAATTGCTTCTTTATAAGAAACCTGTGGAGCTCCTTGATTACAATCAACATTAAACTCTCTTCTCATTCTTTCAATAAGAATTTCAAGGTGTAACTCACCCATTCCACTTATAACGGTCTGACCAGAATCATCATCAGTTGCTACCTTAAAAGTAGGATCTTCCTCAGAAAGTTTTCCAAGTGCAATACCCATCTTATCCACATCAGCTTGAGTTTTAGGCTCAATTGCAACTCCAATAACCGGTTCAGGGAAACTCATTGATTCAAGAACCAAAGGATGTTTTTCCGCACATAATGTATCACCAGTTCTAATATCTTTAAAACCAACACCGGCACCTATATCACCAGCTTCTATCGAAGGGATTGCATTTTGTTTATTAGAGTGCATTTGGAAAATTCGAGAAATCCTCTCTTTTTTTCCAGTTCTTGTATTTAATACATAAGAACCTGCATCTAATTTTCCAGAATAACAACGGAAAAAACACAAACGACCAACATAAGGGTCGGTTGCAATTTTAAAAGCTAAAGCTGCAAACGGCTCCTCAACATTAGGCTCACGTTTTATTTTTATTTCCTCATCATCAATATCATGACCTTCTACAGCTCCTTTGTCTAAAGGAGAAGGTAAAAATGCCATAACCCCATCCAGCATGGTTTGAACACCTTTGTTTTTAAAGGCAGAACCGCACATTACAGGCTGAATAGACATATTTATAGTAGCCTCTCTAATAGCTGCTAACATCTCTGCTTCGGTAATTGAATCTGGATCTTCAAAAAACTTCTCCATCAACTCATCATTAGTTTCAGCTACTGCCTCAACTAATTTCTCTCTCCATTCAGCAACAGTTTCTTTCAAGTCTTCAGGAATTGGAATTTCCTTCCAAGTCATTCCTTTGTCCTCTTCGTTCCATTCAATACCACGATTGTTAATTAAATCAACAACACCAGCAAAATCGTCTTCTGCCCCAATAGGAATTTGTAAAGGAACTGGGTTTCCACCTAGTCTTTCTTTAACTTCTTCAACACAACGGAAAAAATCGGCACCAGCCCTATCCATTTTGTTTACGAAGATCATACGAGGCACGCCATATTTATCTGCTTGTCTCCAAACAGTTTCTGACTGAGGCTCAACTCCAGAAGCAGCACAAATTAACGCAACCGCCCCATCCAATACACGTAAAGACCTCTCCACTTCAACAGTAAAATCAACGTGACCAGGGGTATCAATAATATTTATCTTGTATTCAGTATCTCGATAATTCCATGAACAAGTAGTAGCAGCAGATGTAATAGTAATACCTCTTTCTTGCTCTTGTTCCATCCAATCCATAGTAGCAGCGCCATCATGAACTTCACCAATTTTATGACTTATTCCAGTATAATAAAGAATACGCTCCGTTGTGGTAGTTTTACCAGCATCAACGTGAGCCATAATCCCAATATTCCTCGTAAGTTTTAAATCTCTTTTTGCCATTTTAAATCTTATAAACTTTTATTAAAATCTAAAATGTGAAAACGCCTTATTTGCATCAGCCATTCTATGTGTGTCTTCTCTCTTTTTATAAGAGCCACCTTCTTCTCTTGAAGCTGCAACGATTTCATCTGCTAACTTCTCTGCCATAGAACGTCCGTTTCTTTTTCTTGCAAAAGAAATCATCCATTTCATTGCCTGAGATAATTTTCGACTGTTTCTAATTTCTTGTGGAATTTGAAATGTTGCGCCACCAACTCTTCTGCTTCTCACCTCTACTTGAGGAGTAACATTAATAACTGCCTTTTTCCATACTTCCAAACCATCTTCTTCTGTTTTTTTAGCAACCTGTTCTAATGCAGTATAGAATATTTTAAATGCCGTATTCTTCTTTCCATCTAACATAAGATTATTCACAAAAGTGGTAACCATTACATCGTTATATACCGGATCTGGAGCAATTTCATGCCCCCTAGCTTTTGACTTTCTCATTTTACTATCTCCAAATTATTTTTTAGGCCTTTTAGTTCCGTACTTAGACCTTCTTTGAGTTCGACCTTCAACACCTGCAGTATCTAAAGCGCCACGAACAACGTGATACCTAACTCCAGGCAAATCTTTCACCCTTCCTCCACGAACAAGCACAATAGAGTGCTCTTGAAGGTTATGGCCTTCCCCCCCTATATAACTATTCACTTCGTTTCCGTTTGACAATCTAACCCTTGCAACTTTTCTCATTGCAGAGTTTGGTTTTTTTGGAGTAGTAGTGTACACACGTACACACACGCCACGTCTTTGTGGGCATGCATTAAGAGCAGCGGATTTACTTGTCTTAATCTTGCTCTTTCGTCCTTTTCTAACTAACTGCTGTATAGTAGGCATATAGTTCTAAATATTATATTATTCGGGCAATATTTACCCATTCTTTTTTAGAGCCGGCAAATGTAAGTTTTTTATCCCTTTAAAATAACCCCTTTAGAAACTATTTTCCATCAAAAAAATTAACCATGATTTTTTAGGAGAAAAAACTGATTTTCTGATAATTACATAAAAATACACCTCAAGTTTTTTGACCAAGCAAGATACATTAGTTATGTTTATCAACTATGTATTGTGAAATAAATATCATTCTGTAGAAATGAAAATGGAATTATTTCAATCAACTTTAAAACCTACGAATAGTTGGACGAAAA
>TARA_B110000046_G_scaffold42832_1_pt1 | contig 20388 bp, 18 predicted proteins | sample TARA_B110000046 | Tara Oceans TARA_B110000046 (sample SAMEA4397157) | marine metagenome | biome: Polar Biome; feature: [DCM] deep chlorophyll maximum layer (ENVO:01000326); material: water (ENVO:00002006), including particulate matter (ENVO:01000060) such as... | depth 40 m
CCCTTGGATAACAAGGGGCTATCTTTTTTTGGTGGAGGCGGCGGGAACTGCATTCAGATGATAACCTATTGATTAATATAGCTTTGATGGGTTTAAATATGTGCTTTTGTTACATTATTTGTTACTTAAACACCACATTATTCCAGCCACAGATGGTCTCTCGATATAAATAGAATCGCCTACTAATCGAAAATCGCACAGGCCTCAGCCAGATGCACAAGCGTTTAGAATTTTCTTTGTACCTCCCAAGCATCTTGTTCACCTTTCCCGCAATGCCGGCGTCAAAAACGTTTATATGGCTTCGGCCGCCACCGGAGGGCGCCACCTCATTGTCTTTGATATCCTTAAAAGAGTTGATTACCCACGACCAAAGCGATGAGGAAGTGGATGAGGTTATCGGTGACGACGTGCAACAGATTCAAGGTACAGGGGTTGGCTGCCTATAAGAAAACCTGTTATGAAAAATAGTCTTTATACTGAACCCTGAGCTGCTTTTTCATGAGCTTACCCGTAGCATTATGCGGAAGCTCGTCTACTACAATAACCTGATCGGGCAACCACATTCTAGGAAGGTCTTTACTAAGATAGTCACACATCTGTTGTGTTGTTATCTGAGCGGTTGCAGTCACCAGCATCAATGGGCGCTCTCCCCACTTAGGATGGGCTACACCGATAACACAGACTTCAGTAACCTGTTCGTGCATTGACGCAGCACTCTCTAGTTTAATGGAGCTTATCCACTCACCACCGGACTTAATTACATCTTTTGCCCGATCGACAATTTGCATATAACCATTTTCATCTAGGGTAGAAATATCACCAGTATCAAACCATCCATCTTCAGTGAAATCTGAACGGTCATCATTGTCATAATAAGAGGTTGCCACCCAAGGTCCACGAACCAATAAATGGCCAAAGCTTTTCCCATCGTGAGGTTGCTCTACACCCTCATCATTGACAATTTTCATCTTTACGCCGTAAAGAGGCTTACCCTGCTTAAGTTGTAACTGATAACGTTCATTTTTGGGCAGTGCTTTCAATGCAGGCGTTAGATAATTCACTGCTCCGACTGGGCTCATTTCTGTCATTCCCCATCCATGCATAACAAACACATCGTGTTTTTCATCGAACTCTTCGATCATGGATAGGGGTACAGCGGAGCCACCGATAATCGTTTTTTCTACGCTATCAAGTTTTTCACCCGCTTTATCAAGGTATTGCAACAAACTTTGCCAAACTGTAGGTACACCACACATTGAATCGACTTGTTCGCTTTTAATTAACTCATAAACAGATTCGCCATCCAGAGAACCTCCGGGCATCACCAGCTTAGCACCCAGCATAGTTGCAGAATAAGGTAAGCCCCAGCCAGACGCATGAAACATCGGGACAACCGCTAAAACTGATGAAAAACTATCTAGCGCCCAACCTTCAGCACCCGCAACAGCGCGTGCATGCAATATGGCTGAACGATGAGAATATAGTACACCTTTTGGATTGCCAGTCGTGCCGGATGTATAACAAAGGCTAGCAGCAGTATTTTCCGTGAACGTAGGCCATTCAAAGAAGTCTGACTCCCTTTCGATAAGCTCCTCATAGCACAACACATTATCCAATATTGTCTCCGGCATATTTACTTTATCAACCAGAATCACAAAGGATTTAACTCCGCGTATTTCATCTTTTATACTTTCAAGCAAGGGTACAAAATCAATATCAAGAAAGATAAAAGCATCGTCTGCGTGGTTAATGATGTAGCTAATTTGCTCTGCAGACATACGTGGATTAATGGTATGTGCAACTGCAGCCATACCGGAAACTGCATAATAAAGCTCAAAATGCCGGTGATGATTCCATGCCAGAGTACCGACGCGATCATCACACTCAGCTCCCAAAGCAACCAGTGCATTGGCAAGCTGCTTTGCCCGTTTATGAGCATCTATATAAGTATAGCGATGGATACTGCCGTCAAAGCATCGGCTAACGATTTCACCGTCGCCATGACAAGCTGCTGCGTGGACTAAAAGGTCAGTGATGAGCATTGGCTCATCCATCATATTACCTAACACCGAATAATACCCTTAAACTTTTGAAATTGAATCTGAACAAACCCAAGCCAGGTTTATTCAGGCAGAGCGAATATACCATCAGCAAAAGCTTGAGTAATCTCGCCGTAAGGTACAGTCACTGACATCTTAAGTGGGTTATCCTGAGAGCAGTTATAGACAGTTTTTTGGTGCGAATAGTTATCAAAGCCCTGCACACCACCATGACAGCCAATACCACTAGAGCCTGTGCCACCAAAAGGGGCGGTAGGCTCTGCGGCCTGGAAGCCAAATACGTTGATGCCCGCACCACCTGACACAATGGATGATTTGAATCTTTCAACATCATCATCTTTACGCGCCATCGTTACTAGATATGAAGCTAATGGTCTTTCACGGCTATTAATATAAGCATAGGCTTCATCAACAGTTTTATAGGTTTTAACCGGCGTAACTGGCCCGAAGACCTCTTCGCGCATTACTTCAAGATCGTCTGAAGGGTTTACTACCAAGTACATAGGCAACTGCCGACTAGCTCGATCAGGCTTGGCATCGCTTAAGGCAATCACCTGTGCTCCAGCAGATTCGGCTTGGTTAACGGCATTCAACAAACGATCGTAATGCCTTTCGTTAATAATGCCCGTAACGTCGGGATGGCCAATATACTCAGGGTAAGTCTCTTTCCAAACTTTCTGAGCTATCTCTAACCATTGGTCAAGTTTGTCCTCATGTACCAGGACATAGTCTGGCGATGTACAAATCTGTCCGCTCTTGCAGAATTTAAAGCTCAGGTATTCTTTAATCAACTGCTCATCGATACCGTCATCAAGGAAAATAGTTGGGTTCTTGCCGCCCAATTCCAAGGTTACCGGTGTAAGATTTTTGGCAGCCTCTTGCATAATCAATCGGCCAACATTGGTATTTCCTGTATAGGTCAAATGGTCCCACTTCAACGTTGAAAAATACTGCGAAAAATCAATACCACCAACCACGATAGCCAACACATCATCAGAAAAGTATTTACCAACATTCTCTCGCAACATTTGAGATGTTGCTGGTGATAACTCGGACGCTTTAACTATAACGCGATTACCTGCTGCCAGCATGTCAGCCACCATAACCAGCGAACACTCAATGGGGAAATTCCAGGGCGAAATGTTACCCATCACTCCCTGCGGCTGCTTCGTCACCTGACAGCTAGAAGAGCCATGCACAACATCCATCAACGGTCGTTCAACCGGCGCCATCCACTCTCTAAGATAAAACTGAGCGGTCCGACAACGACCCAACACACCACCGGTTTCAAATAAATCTGTGATTAAGGGTGAGTGCATAGAAAAATCTTTCGATATAGCATCACGGATAGGCTCTCTAAGATCAACCATCATTTTTTCCAACGCCTTCAACCACTCTAACCGCTGCCCATAAGACGGATTATTTTCCGCCATAAAAGCGGTTTTTTGTTTTTCAAAAAGAGCATCTAACTCTGCTTTAGTTGTTTCTTTCATAAGTTCCTCCATTTTCGGATAATTAAAGTTGGCGCTGTCAACTGGCTATTTATGACATTTTTTTATAGTTAATTGGTTGCAGACAGATTCGAAATCATATCTGGCTAATACAATTTCAATATTTTCCAAAATCAGATCAATATCTTCATCGCTATGGGCAAAAGAGAGATAGATATGATTCGATGTCGGCAGGGAAAGAAGTACGCCTTCATTAATAAGCGCGTGGTAAAATAATTGTACTGCGGACATGTCAAGCCCCTGACATGTTTCAAAAGAAACGGTTTGCGAGGCAATATAAATTTGTAACATCGAAGCAATATGATTGACCTGACAGAATATATTTCGCTTTCGAAAAGCACTCACTATTCCATCTTTCAGGCGCTGCGCCTTAGCATTGAGTCGTTGATATTCACCTATAGCATCAAGATCTTGATAAGTTTTAAGGGTTGCTGTTGTCACTGCCAATGCGATAGCTCCGTCATTCACAGTGCCTGACTGAAATACCCGGGGCGTCCCGGCCGGAGCTTCGGGGTCAACCACACTCATTACATCAGCGGAGCCTGCAACAAATGCGATTTTCTCGCCGCCTCCCGCAGCTTTCGCCATAGTCACCAAATCAGGCGTCACCCCAAAATACTCTTGAGCTCCGCCAAGCGCCAATCGAAAACCAGTAATCACTTCATCAAAAATTAGCAGTACGCCATGCTCTTGCGTAATACTCTTCAGTGCTACAAGGTCTTCCTTTTTACTACCCCATAGACCACCGGCATGCATCGCGGGGTCTAGTATGACCGCAGCAATATCATCATCACTGGAAAGTAAATGAGCAACACGCTCAACGTCGCCATAAACGCTGGCCAATGTGCTAGAAGTTGCGTCAAAGGGCAATCCATCAGAAAAAACGGCTCGCGTGGTACCCATACCAAACAGAAATTGATCCTGCTGGCCATGGTAGTGGCCGAAAAATTTAACAATTTTGCTTTTCCCGGTGTAGCCTCTGGCGTAACGGACCGCCGTCATAACGGCTTCAGTACCCGTATTCAGGAAACGTACCCGTTCAGCACAGGGAACGATCTGTGTAATCAACTCGGCGCATTCCACCATAATTTCGGGGTTTAACGGTAGAAAACCTCGTCCTTTAATATTTTCCAGTGCTGCAATCTGTGCCGGATGGTTATGCCCAAGTAATAGCGGTCCGTTCATACTGAAACAGTCTATAAATTCATTATCATCCAGATCAAAGGATCTACTTCCTTGTCCTCCGGCCATATAGAGTGGATAAGGAGCGAAATATCTAAGATTTCCCGAAACACCACCTGGAAGTACCTTTTTGGCTCTGTCAAACATGCGCAAAGAAGACGGAGTTTTCTTCTTATAGTCAGAAAAAATAGTCTTTCTAAACTGATTTATCAGCGTAGTCTCAGCCAACTCAGTTGCCATACTTTAAACCCCTTAGAGGAATACTTTATGCTGTTGCATCTTTAGCTATTATCAACAATTTAAGGGTAAATTCTGAAGTTTAACTATCTAATCTTCTTACCTTCTCACGACAACCTATTAACGCCTTATGACATTTCTACTAATAACACATTGCTGGTTAAAGATAGAGCGTTAGAGAATTGACTGCAATTCAATACATAAAAAACCAGGGACTAGAACTATTCCCTGGTTTTTTAAGGTAACTTAGACAAAAAATTCTGCCTAATTTCCAAATATCAACTTACCATTGATACTTGAGGCTGGCACCTACCCAGCGCTCAGCGCCAAGTATGTTTTCGTGAGAGCCAAAGAATGCTGTCGCATCGACCGCAAAAGATCGGTAGTCCTTGTCGGTTAAATTATTAACAAATACAGAACCTCTCCATGCTCCATCAGATGTTGCAAAGGATATTTTGGCATTGACTACCGCATAAGCATCTTCCAGTACCGGATCAGAGGTAGCCAGGTTGAATTTATGATCATCCTTCCAGCTAAAATCAACCTGAGCAGACATATCACCATCAAAAACGCCCCACGTATACACTGCAAGGCCATTAAATGTCAGTTTTGGGGCCAAAGGTGCTTCTTCGGTATCTCCGCCGAAGATAGCTGGATCCAATCCGGTGACTTCAGTATCAAGATAAGATGCACCTATCAAGATATCCAACCCATCGACGGGGCTCATGATTAACTCAACTTCTGCCCCATAACTTTCAGCCTCCGCATTAAACAGCAATGTGTTGAAATATGGGTCAATATTAAAGGCTTGGTAGTCCTTGTAGTCGTAAATATATGCCGAGGCATTCAACCGCGCGGTGGTACTTAAACTAGCTTTAAATCCAGTCTCAAACGACGTCAACACTTCACCGCCATACTCAACTGGAGTGCCATCAACAGGAGTCAGTGGTATGTTAAATCCCCCGGACTTGATACCGCGATTCAGGCCAGCGTAGACCAACCAGTCGTCATTAGGTTTATAGTCCAATTGTATTTTTCCAGAAAAATCATCATCATCAAATGAACTGGCATAATCTGTGAATCCGAAATCAGGTGAAATTAGCACATAATCTTTTTTGTCGTTGTTCATACGTGCGCCAACAGTCAACAATAAGGTATCCGACAAATCGATTTCGGTTTGAGCAAACATAGCGGTCGTTTTAGTATTTTGTGTAGCGTCTATACCGAAAACTGCACCAGCTCCAAAAAAGATATCGCCAAACTCTTCAACTCGAAGATCTTGCTCAATATCAAGGTAGAAAACACCCACCACAGAACGATGATTATCGCCTTCCCAGCTTACGCGAAACTCTTGGGAGATTTGATCACTAACCACTTCTTGAGTGTAATGAAACAAAGAATTGGGTGTTACATCAGCATCTTCGCCGTAGGTACTCTCAATATCCTGATAATTAGTAACCGATGTGAGCGTAGCACCACCCAAATCCCAGGATACCGTTGCACCCAACTCAGTCACTTCAGTGGTTTGAAATGGATCAAAATCGGTCGACACAGTATAGGGGTTGCCATCAGTATCTGAGTAACCGAAAGAGTCAGTATCGGTGCCATCTTGTAAACCAAAGGAGTAACCACCCGGAGATGCATCTTCGTCCGAGATTTGGGCTTTTAGAAGGACAGATACTTCGTCAGATGCTTCTATCAACAACTTACCACGAATAGAATAATCGTCTGTTCTTCTCACAGAAGGTGACGCCGCGCTAAACTGATTTTCAATCAAGCCGTCATCTTCATTCGAAATAAATGCCAATCGGCCAGATACAGTATCGGTAATACCACCACCAATAGCGCCTTCAAGCCTTTGTCGCCCGCTTTCTCCAATCTCAGCTTCAATAAAACCTTCAAAATCTTGAGAAGGGTCCACCGTCAAATAGTGCACAAGGCCACCGGTAGAGTTTCTACCAAATAGAGTGCCCTGAGGACCTTTCAGAACTTCTACTCGCTCAATATCAAAAATACTAAACCGAGTAGTCACATTTGAACTAATGTAAGCCTCATCAACATACACAGCAATGGGAGCTTCCTGATTGGCTGAAAAATCATTTTGACCTACACCACGAATACTAAATGTACTCAGTGCGCCACCTCCATAACCATTTGCTTCCAAACCTGGAGTATGTGCAACCAAATCTATAGAATTGTTAAAACCCAGAGCATCCATCTGCTCTCCTGAAAATGCAGTGACGGCCACGCCCACATCTTGCAACCCCTGCTCACGTTTTTGAGCAGTGACTACTATCTCTTCCAAAATAGCGGCCTGAACAGGAGCTGAGCTGATAACAGCAGCGCCCAACAGACTCATCAAATATCCACCTTTTATTCTATTATTTTGAATGACCATGATCTTCCCCTCATATATAATTAGACTTATAACAAACCGGCTCTTTTTTATAGGAAAAGCAAGACTGTCTATCTAAAACAGCTTGCTACTTTTTGATTATCATCAAGGAAAGACACCCCATAATCTTCACGCTTGATGACAAAGAGTTACCATAGAACGTCATTTTGATGTACTAGGCGTTAAACCTTCCACTTATCGGAGGCTGACCCAGCCTACCGGTAACGATAACTTTTACTGATTCTCAGCACACATCGACCATTGAAACAATGACAGCTCGAGCTTCAGCCATCAGCGCACGGGTTTCAACAGTGGCGGGTTTCCTAAAATCGATTTGTAATGCCAATCCGTCCAGCAAAGCCCAAATAAGGCGAGCTGAATGGCTTGCTCGCTGATCAGTTAACTCTGGCGCTATTCGCTTCAATTCCAATGCGGTAGCAGCATGATAAATACAGTTTTCTCTTGCAAAAATTTCAGCGGCTTCAGAGTCATGCTGCGCAACCGCCAGCAAAATCCGCCATAATTTATCTTCCGGCTTATTGAAGACAGAAAAACCTGTATCTACAATGGCTGCCAAACGCGCCAGCCTGCTTGATGCAGCATTAACAGCTTCGCTAACACTTTTGGCATAGCCCGAGCTTTCCTTTTCAAAAACAGCCAAAAAAAGCTCTTTTCTGGTCGGAAAATAATAATGAAGATTACCTACCCGAATACCTGCTCGCGCAGCAACATCACGCATAGTCAAACTGTCGTAACCTTTTTCCACTAACAAAGCAGCTGTCTCGTCAATAATTTTCTGACGGCGCGCCTTACCAAGGGCACGTGAAGCAACTTTTTCACGCCCGACAGCCCCCCCACCACCGATTGGTCCATTAGCAGATGCCATCAAACTGACCCCTTACATTTTTTTTCAATTGAATATAAAGATTAAAAAAAATATCCGGTTGAAATAAACCGGATATTTTATTATTAGTGTCAGAGTAGGCATTAGCCACTAAACGTATCATCCCTATTCTGAAATATACTTGCACCATCAATTCCACGCTGAAACATCTTAAGCCTTAAACCACGGCTATCTCCTAGTGGGTAATAACAGTAGCTGTCACCATGAGCAGATGTAGATGCTTTTTCGCTAGCCGCCAAAGGACCACCATCAAAATTAACCATAGTAATGCCTCTGGCTTTTGCATCATCATAAACCTTATCAATGTCTTGCACTTCAATCCCTACCTCCATGGCATAGCCATTGCCTTTTTCATTGAGCAGGTCCATCGCGTGCCCAGGAGAAGTTGGCTGAACTAGCTGCACCCAGACTTCATCGGTCTGACTCGCTTTGATAAATATCGTTTTCGCCGAGCCATTGCCATTCTCAGAAGGAATATCAAAAACCTCGGGGAGACGTTTTAAACCAATAATATCGGTATAAAAACTCGCCGCCTTATTGATATCTTCAACCAAAATACTGACATGATCAGCTCGAGGTGCACTCAGATCCCTCTCCACATGCTCCCACTGTTTATTTCGAATATGCAGAAGATTGGTCTCATCTTCCGTTAACAGCTCATAAATTTCGATCGTTGTACCACAACTCAGGTCAGCTGGATAATAAGCAATGCGCTGCCCGCTCTCTTTTGAATCTTCATGCCCTGTCACGCCTTCATCTATTCTGCCGCCATCAACAAGCGGTGAACCATCCATCGCCAACATGCCAACATTCTTTGCCTCCATGTCCTCGATGATATTCATATAGTCTTCATTGACGGCTTCGAAGTTGACTTCAACAATTGCGCCATCACCGAATTCATTCAGCATATCCATACCAGGGCCAGGCGACGTCGGAAGAATCATCTCCATCCAAAGGCCGTTACCATCCACAAAATACGCCTGCATACCCCCACAAGTTGGGTCATCATCACTAACAAGAACTTCCATAGGGTGCCGCTTAAAGCCAACAACATCGGTTAAAAAGGAGATCGTTTTCTCCATATCAGAAACCCAAATAGCCAGGTGGTCGAGCCTTAGAGGCGTTGTTATTTTCTTATTTGTCATAGTTTTCTCCTATCATTTGGTAAGAAGCCAGCAGCCTCAAGGTATGCATCTAACCCATATAACTTTCATGATCAGGGTCAGCCAAATAAACGTTAATAGTATTTTTGTCCTATTACTTTACCTCTAAGACCATATATTTATCAATCAACGCCAAAGTAAACTGATAATGTGTCCTATTAGATAAATGCAGCAATAATAGGAATAATGAGAAGGGTAATCCCCCCACAAATTAACTGAGGTTTTAAGTAGAATATTCTCGTAACCGATACGCAGGAGATTCTGCATGAAGAAATCAAGATACTCAGACAGTCAAATCATAGCTATCATTAAGCAGGCCGAAGCTGGCACGCCAGTGCCAGAGCTCTGCCGGGAGCATGGCATGAGCTCCGCGAGCTTCTATAAATGGCGCAGTAAATACGGCGGTATGGACACCTCAATGATTAAGCGCATGAAAGAGCTGGAAGACGAGAATCGACGGCTTAAAAAGATGTATGCCGAGGAGAAGCTAGTTGGCGAGATTGCCCGCGAGGCACTGGCAAAAAAGTGGTAAAGCCATCTCTCCGACGCGAGATGGCCACGACCGCCTTGCTGCAATACAAGACGAGTATTCGCGTGATATGTCAAACCTTTGGTATCAGCGAAAGCTGCTATCGATATCAGCCCAAACTCTCCACGGAGAACCTGGAGATAGCCGACTGGCTGCTTTGTATAACCACCGCAAACAAGCGCTGGGGATTTGGCCTGTGCTATCTCTATCTGCGCAATGTGAAGGGCTTTGGGTGGAACCACAAGCGCGTTTATCGTATTTACCGCGAGCTGGAGCTAAACCTCCGTATTAAACCGCGACGTAGGCTCAAGCGAAACAAGCCTGAGGCCCTAGGCAATACGACAGCGATCAACCAAACATGGTCGATGGATTTTATGAGCGATTCATTGTCCGATGGCAGGTCGATCCGTGCGTTTAATGTGCTAGATGACTACAACCGAGAAGCACTCGGTATTGAAGTCGACTTTTCATTACACAGTGCAAGGGTGATCCGCAGCTTGGATCAGATCATTGAATGGCGTGGCAAACCCTCAGCTATTCGCTGTGATAATGGACCTGAATATATCAGTCATCAACTCATTGAATGGGCAAGCAAACAGCAGATTACATTGCTATTTATACAACCTGAAAAGCCCACTCAGAACGCCTACATTGAGCGATTCAATCGCACGGCAAGACATGAGTGGCTGGACATGCATCTGTTCGAAACAATAGAGTATGCACAGTGGGTGGCGACGAAATGGTTGTGGCGATACCATAACGAACGGCCTCATACGGCCATTGGCGGTATCCCGCCGCGACAGCTGCTGTGCGCGGCTTAACAGTTTCTACTTATTGCTCCAGTGGAAAATGGGGGGATTACACTCTTTCTCGCATATCAATAATGGCCTGATCATAGTCTTCAACGTCGAAAACAATGTTGTGTACACCCTCGCCCTTTTCTTTCAAGGTTTTGTAATAGGTGCTTTTTTCATCCAATGACTGAACCAGTTCCCAGTAAGTCTCACCAATTTTTGTGTAGGCTATGCGCACAGAAAAATCTTCTCGCTTATCATAGAGAATCATATCTTTAACGTTGCTGGAATCGAATGTCCATGTAGTCCAGGGACCAATACCAAATATCTCCCACTGTTTCTTAACAGAAGTATCAAGGTCTTTAACCACCATAATGACTTCTGATATGCCCGTAAACATCGGCCGGACTGTTTCTATCTCAGCGGCCTCTTCACTGCTATCGTCAGCAGGAACCATCACAGGAGCGGTCACTAGCAGCGCAGCAACAAGACAACTCATCAATGTATTTTTCATACTTATCAACCTTTTCATAGCATTCATACTCCAGAAAAATCATTCCCAATTAAATGGCATTGGCTGCGTGACGCAGGGTTGGAACGAGAACTCATCATGCACAACACGCATTTTTGCGACCACTACTCGAGTATTGCTTAAATCAAAATTTTCTTTTTCACTGGGAAGAATTGTTGTCACGTATTCCCGTTCAGCAAAGAATTTTTGTGCTGTAGCAACGTCGTTAAACATAAACTCTATAACGGCATCGATATCTGCCAACTCAAACCCTTCAGGGTATGGGTCACTCAATTTATGGCTAATCGTCAATTTATCGAGATGTTCCTTTAGAGAAACCTGCTCAAGAATCAATTGGCCATGCTTACTCGCGGCGGCATGAAAATCATCGTAATTTTGACCAGTCAACCGATTAACCAAAACATACACCTTGGTTTTAAGGTTCTCGGCCATATCTGGATCGGGTTCATACAGTCGTTCCTCTTTAGCGAGAATAAACTCCCCCAGTCCTTCCTGTGAAAGAAAGCGCTGTTCGTCCGGGTGAATCAACTCTTCATAAATCGGTTGCCCAAACCAACGACTGACTTCATCGAGACTATCAAGCCACAATTCTGAGGCACCTTCAAAAGGCGTATTTTGCCGATAATGAGTCGGTAAGCCCTTCGTTGCCAGAGGATAAACATGTGCACTGTTATATTTGCGGATAAACTGCGCAAATGCAGTTAGATTCATTACATGCGGCGAATGGTGCTTCTGCCAATAGAGTTGAAATGATCGACGAGACATCTCAGAATTTCGCACTGGAAATTCGACGAACTTAATGGGGCCGTTCTGCGTCGTCCAAGGTTCAGCCTCAACATCTTCTGGATTGACCCAAGGGCCTGGATTAACTGTTGTCATTATGTTTCTACTTATAGGTTACGAATAAAATATAATGGCTACTCTGGGACTTTAACAATCAAATCTTGACCATTATTTTTCCACGTCCTTCGCCATTGAACAATGCAAGCAATGCTTCGGGCGCCGACTCAAGACCTTCAAACATATGTATTTTCTGTTTCAATTTACCCTCACACCGCCAATTCAACATGTCCTCAGTAAACTGATCATAGGAATCTAAATAGTCCATAAACAAGTGTGCTTTTATCGTCAGAAAATTATCTAGAACATATTCGAAATTTTCTATATTTCTGACTTTTCCACCTACATCATAAATGCCGACCATTCCGGCTATGAGTATATTTTTACTAAAATTCATTAACGGCAGACAGGCGGAGAAATGCTCTGGACTGGCATTTTCCAGAACTTGATCAATGCCGTTCGGACAACTCTCGCGCAAACCAACGTCAAAGGGCGTTGTTTTATAATTAAATGCGGCATCGACACCCAAGTCGTGTTTGAGCCAGGCTACTTTAGCGTCTGAGCCCGCTGAGGTCACAACTCGTGATCCATGTATCTTTGCAATTTGACAAGCGAGCGAACCGACAGACCCCGCTCCGCTGGATATCACAACGGTTTCTCCTGGCACAAGTTTAATTGCGCACATCATCGCAGAGTATGCCGTCTGACTAGCAATACCCAGCAATCCAAGATAATCCATTGGCTCCGCTCCGTTGCCAATGGCTCTTTTCACCAGAGCATCATTGGCAGCAAGATAGGGGACATAATCTTCGGCATTGGAAATAAAATACTGCTGCCAACCTGACATACTTTCGACAATATCGCCGACCGAATACTTAGAGTTCCGGGTTTCAATAACCCGCCCAATAGAAGGGCCATCCAAGGCGTCATTAATAGGCCATGGATCTAGATCTTTACCATCGTTCTCCATTGATCGCCGCATATATGGGTCAATCGACATATATAAATTTTGTACTAATACCTGTCCGTCCTGAAGTGCAGATAACTCAACTTCCCGAAGTATAAAATCTTCAACAGCTATATTCTCAGGGCGCCTCAAAAGATGCACTTGTTTTGTTTTCATTATCCACCTCTTAAATAATTCGTTTTGGCTGAATACGAAGCAGAGAGCTAAATCCTGCCTCTAGACTACAGTCGATTGGTTATAGTTTGAGATGCACTCTAAGCATCACAAACATGCCACATTGTCAAAGTGATAACACTCATATTGAATATGGCATGGGTCAATCGTCATAAGTGACTTCTACTGCACCATAATTTTTCAATCAATCTGACAGATAAAAAAATCGAATCGCATACTTAGTGCAAGTCCGCGTTCTGCTCTAAAAAATCAAGCATAGCGTTATGTCAACAAACACTAGCATTGTTGACTAATCGGCCGCTTCGCCACACAGCTGATCGAGATTCTCCCTAATCATAATCCCTGGTGCAGCTGACATACATTGAATAGCGTCGTCTCTAACCTGCTCAGCAGCCTATGTAACCGTTCTTATTCAGGGCGGACATCGGTTATAACGATATCCGCTCCTGATTTCGGCAACAGCAAGGCTATTGATTTACCGATACCGCTTTGAGAATCAGTGATTACTACTGCCCTGTCTACTAGCGAAACTAAAAAAAGAGAATTTATAACTGGCACAGGCCTGTTATTTTGTTTTGTAATCTATCAGCGTTTTACCATAGGGTAGATCAGCGGTCATTCTGATGTATTTGGTATCAAGAACCTGCAATACCGGCAAATTGATATCAGAATACTTACCGACCTCTAGTGTAGCCTCGCAGGCATAAAGCTCGTCTTTGCCATCGGGACCTTTGTGCGGTGGCCCACCAAATGAAACCGTATTAAGCTTAGCGACATCAGGTTCGCCACCTTCTACACCAGGAATAATTTTTAGTACACAAAGCGGCATTTCTTCCAACACGTCTGCGGATAAATTTATGTGGGGATGAGCAATTGCTCTAGCATCAATATGGCCAGGCTTCACTTCGACTACGGCTTCGATTTCACCCGTACCATGTCTGATTAATTCAATACGATGCGCCAACTTTTTACCAAATCCCCAAACCTCGCGTCCGGGTACTAAAGCATTTTCAGTCGTAACGTAAACGCCATTACAATAAGCATATGTCTGCCCTTCGTATTCACACAAAACGCCTGTGTAAACTTCACCATATGGTCCACCACTTGTCGTGAAGTGATTAAATTCGATAACCATAAAAGCGCAAGCTGGCTCTATCAACTTCAAATCCGACGGCAGTAAGTCTAAAGCCATATCTTCATCTGTAAGGTAGGTAATCATTACAGCTTCTGTGTCTCGGTAGTACCATGGCCCCTTTTTAAAAGAGGAATTGTGTGCAGGCATTGCAGTCCCCCAGCTGTCAGGGGTTAAGCGCCCAAATTTAGCTTCGCTATTTGACATATCTGTTCTCCTATTAATGAATGTCAGAATTGAAATCGAATTATTCGAACGACTAATCCTAGCGACTCACCAGCACCATTCTTTCCACTAAGTGACAATTCGTTTGCACAGAGTGACATTGAGAGCGAATTTTCTCTCAAACAAACCATTAGGTGCTTCCAGGGGTGTTTTAAATAAGGGGTGATTGGATATCTCTAGCGAAGAGGTTTATGACATCCAGCATGTCTGACCTGGCATCTTCACCGCCAGGCAATTCAGCATACTGTGATTAGACTTCCAGTACTTTATTCGTAGCAAGCTGGATATTGCGTAATGGCGTTTTATAGACTCGAATCCGTATTCCCAGACTGACTTATTATGGTGAAATATTAGTTAGTTAGGAGAATAACTAAACGTTCATATCATCCTAAATAGTCACAACGCCGATGGCGCCATCGACAGGCAAGATAACCCCATTAACAAAGGATCCTGCGTCGCTGGCCAGCAGTATAATTGGCCCCACCAGTTCTGCTGGCTTACCTAAACGTTTACACGGCATTCTCTGAATGTAAGCTTGCCCGGACGGTGAATCAAAATAGTCTCGATTCATCTTGGTTTTGAACCAGCCCGGTGCAATGGCGTTTACTCGAATATCATACTTCATTAAATCAATCGACATATTGCGCGTCAGCTGTGCAACTGCCCCCTTGGAGGAGCAGTAGGCAGATTGTCCTTCCTGAACTCCCAAAGCTAAAATAGACGCAATGTTAATAATACTTCCCGGCTGACCCGCAGCCACAAGACGTTGGGCAGCTTCCTGGGCAACGTTCCACACACCATTGAAGTTGATACTCATGACGAAGTCGCGGTTAGCTTCATCTATCTTTAAGAAATTTTTTGGATCTGCTACACCGGCGTTATTAATAACGATATCAATAACGCCGACTTGCTCCTGTGCTTCAGAAAATGCAGCATTAACGCTTTCTCTATTCGCCACATCCATGTTGACAGAAACGGCTTTGCCGCCAAGCGATTCAATCTCACCGACCAAATGTCGCAAACGGTCAGCACGACGAGCAGCAACTACAACTGTGGCACCATTTTTTGCCAGTCCCTTGGCAACATCGTTACCAAGACCCGAAGAGGCACCAGTAACCAAGGCAACTCGACCCTGTAAAGAAAATTGATCTTCACTCATAGTGCCTTTACTCCGACATTTGTATTAGATCTCTACTTACTTCGTTTATTTAGAAAGCCAAGCTAGCTTCGCGTTGATGTCATACCACCGTCGACAACGATATTCTGACCCGTTACATAACTCCCTGCATCCGACACGAGCATAAGTACAACTCCGGCCATTTCGGCAGGAACGGCATGCCTTTTTAACGGAATTTCCCTAATCGCCTCTTGATAAAGCTCATTATCATCAAACAGGGCCTCTGCAAAACTGGTTTTCGTTAGACCTGGTAATAATGAATTTGCGCGAATGTTGTACTGGCCTAATTCGACGGCAAAGACCCGCGACATATTTAACACAGCGGCTTTGGTCACTGCGTAAATACCCTGATTTGGATACGGCTGTAATCCCACAACCGAAGCGGTATTTACGATCGCGCCAGCAAAGTTATCACGCATCAGTTTTGCTCCCTCGATGGACATGAAGAAGTAGCCTCTTATATTGACATCAACCGTTTTTTGATAGGCCTCAGGCGTTGTGTCCAGGAGAGGTCCGTAATAGGGATTGGTCGCGGCGTTATTAATCAAAATGTCGAGTTTGCCGTGCTTTGCACGAATATGACCAAAAACAGATTTAATATCGTCCATATTGCCAATATTGCAGGCAAAGGCTTCTGCCTTGCCACCAGCTTTTACAATACTTTCAGCAACAGCCTGGCAGGCGCCTGCCTTGCGTGCACTGATAATGACATAAGCCCCGTATTCAGCCAGAAGCCTTGCTATTTCTTCACCGATACCACGACTGGCACCCGTAACAAGCGCAATTTTACCGGTCAGGTCAAATGGGTTAGTTTTCATGACACGATTTCTCGCTATTAATTATCTCTTGCGACAATACCGCCAGTTCTATAGTAACGTTGCCCCGTGCAATAGCTTCGCTGTCTGATGCATTACCATCCAGCGCGCGCTTGTAAACCCCCTGACAAATAGACGCCAGGCGGAAGTAACTAAACACTAAATAGAAGTTCCAATGTTCAACTGTCTGGATACCTCGCAAACGGCAGTAAAGCGAGACCATTTCTTCTTCCGATGGAAGACCGAGCTTGCTACAGTCTTTACCAGCCAATCCGACCAAAGAACCCACTTTAGGCAAGCGCAAACACATGCAGAGGTAGCCTAAGTCGGCAAAAGGATGCCCCAAGGTCGAAAGCTCCCAGTCCAGCAAAGCCACGACACGAGGCTCAGAAGGGTGATACATAAGGTTGTCAATTCGATAATCACCATGAATCAGGCTTACCTGACCATCCTCCTCCGGCCTATTCGCTATGAGCCAACCGATTAATTCTTCCATGGCCCCAATGTATTCTGTTTCAGCTGCTCGATACTGCTTAACCCAGCGATCTATTTGGCGGGCGATATAATTACCAGGGCGACCATAATCGTCTAATCCCAGCGCATTTATCTCGACATCATGAAGAGCAGCCAGGGTTCGTATCTGATCCTCTATGACGGGTCTTCGCTGCGCTTTATCGATATCGGGCAAGGAGGGATCCCAGAGGACTCGACCTTCTACAAAATTCATTACATAAAACATAGCGCCGATGACAGATTCGTCCTCACAAAGATGGAAGACTTCAGGAACTGGGACATCGGTATCAAAGAGTGCCTTTAGTACACGATATTCACGATCTACTGCATGAGCCGACGCAAGTAGTTTACCTCCAGGCTTGCAACGGAGCACATATTGTTGACCTGGGGTGGTCAGCAGGAAGGTCGGATTGGACTGGCCTCCTGAGAACTTATCTATAGTCACTGGCCCGTTAAAACCACCAATATGTTTTTCGAGATATACTGCTAACTCAGTCTCGTCAAAATAGTTTGGGGTAACTCCGCTATTCATGAACAAACTCCTAAATCAGGATGGATGCAATTCTGGGTAATCTGGCCAATATCAGCAACTGAGACGTAACAGACCAGCTTCAATTTTATATGAAGGTACCAAAGAGATATCCTGCCAGTGAAATATCAAAGTGGGGTTTAAGATGCCCCACCTTGATGATGGTAGCTTGGTGTTTGGGTTAAAGCTTACCCAAACATGACAATTCATTATCAACCAATGACAAGTAAATCATGCGGATAAGTACTATGAGATTTAATAAAATCCCAGCCTAATATTTTATCTACTATGGACCTGTTTTGTCCGGCCTATGACCTTACAGGCCATAGTTGAAGATAAAATCTCTGCGATTGCAATGGAATATCGGGCTCCCTTATAGCTTGATTCATCGATTTAATGCACAGCCCTAAGAGCCAACAATCGAACTTGGTGATGTTTTCTCGAACAAAGCGCTGCTTACTCATCGAAGGATCAAAAGCTATGGCATTCTCGGTACGACCTGCCATAGGTTCCGGCGCTACCTGAGCCAAACCAATCGGCAGTATGTACATATAAATTCGGCCCAAGCCAGACTTTAGGGATTTAAAAACCGCAGCCATCATAAGGCCGCAGTTTACTTGCGGGAACTCGCAGGTTGCCAAAAATAACGTAAGCGTGTCCGCGTAGGACTGGTAACTCAAACGCTAAAATATCGAAGGCTTACAATAACGTCTGATTTGGTTCTGAACGCATCGATTAGTCTCCTTTGAGCACTATATGACTAGTAACAGATATGTCCAATAATAATGTCATTAAAGTTATACTCCGCTGCTATGAAATAGTTTTAAAGGGCCAAGAATTGGGTGTTACGACAACAAAGGCTAGTTGAAGCAATGGGTAGAAATGCCATAATCGACGTGTAAACCTTTTATCTACAGTGTTCAGTTTGTTATGGCGATTAAGCATGCTAAAATTTGCCCGGCGAATGTGATGAGATGTTTGAGGGAGAACTCTGGACCAAACTTTCTCTTTTACTCATTGGGCTTCTGGCTATAAGCTTTGGCTTTTAGCCTCAGCTATAGATGGTCTTTAAAAAATTATCAATTGGAAAAAACTAATCTAAGTAGTTGGTATTAAATGACAATCAAAACTTTAAAACAGGAAAGCGCGCCTTCTTTTGTGGCTGAAACTCTTTATCAGTCATTTAGAGATATCTTTGAACCTCTGCTAGATGATATAGATATTCCGCGTACAGTACTAACAGACTCAAGCGTAGAAGTGTCTCTGTCCAAGCACTGTGACCTGATGGAATTAGCTGCCGAAAAGCTTGGAGATCAAAACTTAGGCATACAAATTGGTAATAAAGTGCAACCGCGCTATATGGGGCCTTTAGGATATACAATCTTGAATTCTCCAAATGTGCTCAATGCGCTTCAGAATTTTTGTAGGTATTTGCATGTATATTCACGCGGTTGTGATATGGCTCTGGAGACTGATGATAAATTCGCATACTTCTCATTTAGTTACTCAATCATTGACCCTGGTCCAATAGGTCGACGGCAAGAAGCTGAGTGTACGTTGGCTATGGTTAAAAATGTTATTGAAATTGCCACTGACTCAAAATGGGAAATTGAAGAAGTTTTGTTCGAGCATCCTATTCCGACTACCACCATAGAACATAAACGCACTTTTGGAGCGCCTATTCATTTTTCTCGGCAGGTCAATCAACTAAAATTTGATAAAAACATCCTGGAACGAAAGATACCGCAAGCTGAGCCTAGACTGTATGAAGTGCTGGAAGATCACCTAAAAGAGGCTCTCGAGAATCAGGCTCAAGAAGATGATCTTGTTAATTCCGTAGGAAATATTATTGCCAAGTCTTTAAGCAGTGGAATACCTAGTGTTGACGACGTTGCTGCCAGTTTATGCATGTCGAAACGTACGCTTCAGCGGCGTCTAAACGACAGAGGCGTACTATTTAATGAATATGCTGATGAAATTCGTTGCAGAATGGCGCATCAGTTTGTAGCGAAAACAAAACTTCCCCTAACTGAAGTGGCGTTCTTACTCGGCTATGCTCATGTTAGCGCTCTTTCAAGAGCGTTCAGAAGATGGACAGGAAAAACGCCCCATGAGTTTCGTAATCATGCCTCTAACAAGTAGACATCTCCCCCCCTGATTTATCCGATTTATATTTTTGATATGCTGACGCATCGGCATCTCGCCCCCCCTTCTCTGGCCGAGTGCCACGATGATATTCCAGCTATTGCCAAGTTGCTTATCCATCGTATCTCGCCAGGTCAAACCTGGCAGCTTACGCAGTCTGTAATGGAGCGTCTTAGCAGCTGGCATTACAAAGGCAATATTCGCGAATTGCGTAATGTCCTAGTCCGCACCACTGTAATCGCAGAGACCCACGTTATAGATCTGAATGTAATTAATAAATGTGTTGATACTGATCACCAAGCCAGCGAAAATATTGCACGGGATAAAGTGGATCTAAAAACTGCTGAGCTGGCCTATTTGCAGAATCTAATGACTACTTATGGTGATAAGGAAAAAGCAGCTCAGGTAGCCGGCATTAGCGTGCGATCGCTATATCGAAAGTTAAATCAGAGATATATCAAGCGGCTTTAGACCGCTACATGTAGGCTAAATTTTTGCAGAAATTTTTTTAGACCCTAGTTAGCGCTTAATATATCTACCCCACCCCGGTGAGAAGGCCCCCTT
>TARA_B110000046_G_scaffold182676_1_pt1 | contig 20217 bp, 19 predicted proteins | sample TARA_B110000046 | Tara Oceans TARA_B110000046 (sample SAMEA4397157) | marine metagenome | biome: Polar Biome; feature: [DCM] deep chlorophyll maximum layer (ENVO:01000326); material: water (ENVO:00002006), including particulate matter (ENVO:01000060) such as... | depth 40 m
TTTACAAAAGCATTCTGTTATTCAGAATGCTTTTTTTATTTTTACACCATGTTTAAATGGTTCTTTAAAAATAAACCCAACACAAACACCGCTACAGAAATGTCTAAAAAATACTTGATTGTTGGACTGGGAAATATTGGTGCCGACTATGTAAATACCCGACATAATATTGGATTTAAGGTAGTGGAAAAATTTGCGCAGCTCAATGACACTGCTTTTGAAACCAAAAAACTAGGCGATTTTGCTAGCTTCAAATTTAAGGGGCGCACGTTTCTGCTTTTAAAACCAAATACTTATATGAATCTTAGCGGGAAGGCTGTGAAGTATTGGTTAGAAAAAGAATCCATCCCACACGAAAATTTGTTAGTAATTACAGATGATCTTAATCTGCCATTTGGAACCCTTCGCCTAAAAATGAAAGGCAGTGCAGGGGGACATAATGGCCTCAAAGATATACAAGACAAACTAAATACATCACAGTACAACAGACTTCGTTTTGGAATAAGTGATGAATTTTCAAAAGGCAAACAAGTAGATTATGTACTTGGAAACTGGACGGACGAGGAATCCGAAACACTCAAAGAACGTTTGGAGCATTGCAGTGAATTTATCAAAAACTTTGCCATGGCTGGTATTCAAAATGCGATGAACACCTTTAACGGTACCTAATTGTTTGGGAATTTAAATACAGTCACCTTATAAAACGATTAAAATCAAGCAGTAAGAGTATCAACTATAATTTATTAACTTTTTATTTTAATTTTTTATGAATTGTTTTTTGTAGATTTACAACAACCAATTTAACAAAATTAATAATGAAAAAAATTACTTTGAAAGCTATTTTTATGGCTTTGTTTTTAACAACTTCTGTTTCATTTTCTCAAACATCTTCGAGCAGTCAAACATTATTTGGCCAGGAACTCACTGATGCCAATGTTAAAAGTCTTGAGGAATCAGGAGTCATTCGCTGTGGAAGTGTTGAGTATGAAAAATACCTTCAATCACTTTACCCAGAAAGGGCTACAAACGAAGAGTTTGAATCTTGGTTATCACCAAAAGTTCAAGAGATTCAAGCGCAAAGATCAAATGGTGTTTCTATTATGGTTACCATACCAGTAGTGTACCATGTCTTAACAGATGGAGCTGGGTCATCAAACTTGACCGAAGCAATAATTCAGGCGCAAAACGACCAATTAAATTTAGATTTCAGCAATAATTCTGGAAGTGGATATTCAGCTGCCTCAGATACTGAAGTCCAGTTTTGCTTAGCAACACAAAACGAAGCAGAAGAAGCTATTTTTGAGCCTGGAATCAATAGAATAACAGATCATGGAGCAGGGCCTTTTTCAAGGCCAGATTTCGAAAACACAATAAAACCAGCCACACAATGGGATCCAACCCGATATTTGAATATTTGGGTAGCTGATTTAGAAAGTCCTCTTTTAGGATATGCTCAATTCCCTTCTAATTCAGGATTGTCTGGTCTAAACACTATTGGTGGAGATGCAAACACCGATGGAGTAGTTATTACGTCATTTTCAGTAGGTTCTGTTGCAAATCCAGGTCCTGGCAGTCCTTATAACTTAGGAAGAACTCTAACACACGAACTAGGTCACTGGTTCGGTTTAAGACATATTTGGGGCGATACTGGAAACTGTTCAAATGACGATTTTTGTGCGGATACACCCGATGCTACAACATCTAATGGAGGGTGCCCAACAATAGACTCTTGTCCTTCAGATGGTTTGGGAGCAGACATGGTTGAAAACTACATGGATTATACAAATGATGGTTGTATGCATACCTTTACAGCAGACCAAACAACAAGAATTCAAGCTGTTTTAGCCAACTCGCCAAGACGTATGGAATTGGGGACATCTACAGCTTGTTCGCCAGTTATTTCCTATGAAAACGATGGAGCAATTGAACTGGATGATTTAGGCGTCGAGCAATGTGGTAGTTCCACAATTATACCCACCGTGATTGTTACCAATAAAGGAACTACAACCTTAACTTCTGCAGTGATCAGTTATAAAATTGATAATGAGACGGCCTCCACACAATCTTGGAGTGGTTTTTTGTTTACAACTCAAAGTCAAACCGTAACGCTTCCTTCTATAAATGTTTCTGCGGGGAGTCATACATTTACAGTTGAATTATTAAGCCCAAATGGTGTTGATGATGAAAATACAGTTGACAATACAGTAGTATCTAGTGAATTCAGTGTCTTCTTTGATACGACTACTGTCAACCTTTCATTAACCACAGATTTATATGGAAGCGAAACATCATGGTTTCTTGTAGATAGTGCTGATAACGTTTTATACTCAGGAGAAGGTTATGCTGACACCCCTAATGATGGGACTGCTCTTACTACCTATAATGAAGTTTTTAATGTGCCTTCTGGAGAATGTTACTCATTTAAAATTTATGACGAATACGGAGATGGAATTTGCTGTACCTATGGACCTGGTAGTTACACACTAACGGACAGTAATTCAAATGTGATTGCGACTGGCGCAGAATTTGGAGCTGAAGAAATTGTTTCATTTGCTGTAAACACGCTTGGAATTGAAAGTTATTTGTTAGATCTCAAAATCACGCTCTATCCAAATCCAACCACAAACGTGCTTAATATCAAGCTTGGCACTTCAAACAGCTTGCCTGATAACTACACAATATATAATATGTTAGGTCAAGTTGTTCTTCAGCAATCTGTTTCAGAGCTCAACGATTTAACGGTGAATACTTCCAGCCTAAGTAAGGGGATGTATTTCATTAAAATAGCAACAGACAATGCTTCAATGTCACTGCCATTTGTTAAAAAATAAAGCATTTATATAATAACAAAAAAAAGGAGCTCTTGAGCTCCTTTTTTTTATTCAATAGATTTCAATAATTAACAGCCATGGTTAACACTCTAAAGAATTCACTGTCAAAAAAAACAAAAGCGAATGCCCTTAAAATGTCGTCCTTTTTTTATCTTCGTACTTTATATTTCGAATTCCAAAAACTAGCTGTTGAAAATTAAGTCTGCCGCAGATTATGATCAAATAAAAGACTCTGTCGTCACTATTGGCACATTTGATGGTGTTCATAGGGGACATCAAAAAATAATCAAACGCCTCGTCGCTATTGCTCAAACAGAACAACTACAAGCCTTGGTATTGACTTTTTTTCCGCATCCTCGAATGGTAGTCCAAAAAGACACGTCTATAAAACTCATTAACACTATTGATGAGAAAGCAGATTTAATTCAGGATTTAGGCGTAGATCATCTCGTAATCAAAGCTTTTACTAAAGATTTTTCAAGACTAACATCGCTCGAATATGTACGCGATGTGCTAGTCAACAAACTACATGTAAAACACATTATTGTGGGTTATGATCATCATTTTGGTCGAAACCGTACTGCCAATATCAAAGACCTCAAAGAATTTGGAGCCTTTTACGGATTTAAAGTCACTGAAATTGGAGCGCAAGAAGTAGGAGATGTGGCGGTTAGTTCTACCAAAATAAGAACCGCGTTAGGAGAAGGTGCCATCAAAATTGCCAATGAATTTTTGGGCTATAACTTTATAATCAACGGAACGGTCGTTAAAGGAAAAGGCCTTGGAAAAACCATTCAGTTTCCGACGGCTAATTTAAAAATAGAAGAACCTTACAAACTCATTCCAAAAAAAGGAGTCTATTTAGTACAAGCAATCATTGACACCAAATTGGTGTATGGAATGCTGAACATCGGTACCAATCCCACCGTCAGTGACGCCAATGAACTTTCTGTAGAGGTATTCTTTTTCGACTTTAATCAAACGCTTTATGGAACCACACTTAAGATTCAATTTCTAGATCGGATTAGAGACGAAATTAAGTTTTCGGGCTTAGAGGGTTTGAAATCTCAATTAGAACAGGATCAACAGGCTGCTTTTGCCAAAATAGCCTTACTCACAAAAAACTAATTCAATTTAGACGTAAAACCAATTCTTGTTTTATTCTAAATGATTAAATTTGCTTTTTAAAATAAGAGCCATGTTACAAGTATCCTATATAAGAGAGCACCAAGCGGAAGTCATAGAGCGTTTAAGCAAACGTACAAACGATGCCAAATCGCTCATCGATGCCGTCATAAAATTGGACGAATCTCGTAGAGGACTTCAAACACAAGCAGATACAATTTCTTCGGAGTTGAATATAATCTCTAAAGAAATAGGGGAGTTGTTTAAATCGGGACAAGCCCAAAAGGCTAATGAGTTCAAACAAAAAACTGCGGAACTAAAAAGTTCTAAAGTGGAACTTTCTGAGGAGTTAAACGCAGCAACCGAAGACCTCCAAACCTTATTATATAAAATTCCTAATCTTCCAAATCCAATTGTCCCTGTTGGAACAACAGAAGATGATAACGAAGAAATATTCCGTGCAGGTACCATTCCAACGCTTTCTGAGAATGCAGTCCCTCATTGGGAGTTAGCTAAAAAATACGACATCATTGATTTTGAACTTGGAAACAAAATCACCGGTGCTGGCTTTCCTGTTTACAAAGGCAAAGGCGCTCGATTACAACGTGCTTTAATTAATTATTTTTTAGATAAAAACACGGCTGCTGGCTACGATGAAATTCAAGTGCCGCATTTGGTGAACGAAGCTTCTGGTTTTGGAACCGGTCAGTTGCCCGATAAAGAAGGGCAGATGTACCACGTCACCGCCGATGATTTATACTTGATACCAACCGCCGAAGTGCCAGCCACCAATATTTTTAGAGACGTTTTATTGCAAGAAAGCGATCTCCCAAAAACATTGACTGCCTATACGCCTTGTTTTCGTAGAGAAGCGGGGAGTTATGGCGCACACGTTCGTGGTTTAAATCGTTTGCACCAATTTGATAAAGTGGAAATTCTGCGTGTAGAGCATCCGACTAAATCCTATGAAGCGCTTGATGGAATGGTAGAACATGTCAAGTCAATTCTAGAAGAATTAAAATTACCTTACCGAATATTAAAACTCTGTACAGGAGATTTAGGATTCACATCGGCATTGACCTATGATTTTGAAGTTTTTTCAACGGCTCAAGACCGTTGGTTAGAAATTTCTTCAGTTTCTAATTTTGAAACCTTTCAAGCCAATCGCTTAAAATTACGTTTCAAAAACAGTGAGGGCAAATCAGAATTAGCACATACATTGAACGGAAGTTCATTAGCATTGCCACGCGTATTAGCTGGAATATTAGAAAATTATCAGACCGATGCAGGCATTCATATCCCTGAGGTTTTGGTGCCTTACACAGGGTTTTCGATGATTGATTAGTGATCGCCTCGAATGATTTTTGGGCATTTATGATAGTTACAAAAACTCCTTGATGAAATCAATAGTAACTCTTTTTTTTAGCATTTTTTGCTTCCTTGCCTCGGCTCAGATCAGCACAGGCTCAGCCAAAGATTATTTTGAACAAGGTGCCTTTGAAAAAGCATTAACGTTGTATCAAAAACTACTTAACAAACAACGGAGCAATTCCTATTATTTCCTTAGAGTCATTGAGTGTCATCAGCAACTCGGTCAGTACAAAGCTGCTCAAAAAGAGATTGAAACCCAAATTAAACGTTCTAATTACCCACAGAATCTTGTGGAGTTGGGGTATAATTATCAACTTCAAAATCAATTGACACAGGCAGACCTGTACTATGAAAAAGCGTTGAAAAGTATTGAAATTCAGTCCAATTATATTTATGCTGTTGCCCAACGGTTTGAAGATCATTCATTAATTGATTACGCTATTAGGGCGTATGAAATGGGTTTAGAAAAAGTGCCTAATGACGCTTTTTATTACCAGTTAGCCGGCCTATATGCGACCCAACAAAATATTGAAAAAATGATGGAGCGGTATCTTGACTATGTCGAAACCAACCCGCCCTATATGAGTCAAGTTATGCGTTTGCTCTCTGAATATATTTCTGAAGATGCCAATCAACCCTACAATCAGCTATTCAAAAATGTATTATTAAAAAAGCTTCAAACCAAGCCGAACCCGCTTTGGAACCAATGGTTGAGTTGGCTTTATGTACAACAAAACGACTTTAAAAAAGCGTTTATACAAGAAAAGGCAGTCTATAGACGTACACCAGAATCTTTGCAAGGAATGATCAATTTAGCACTTCTGGCTCAAGAAGCAAATTCCTATGACATGGCGCTTTCTGTTTTTGAGTTTATCATTCAAAATGCTAAAGAACCGCGTTTGCAAATTCAAGCCAATTGCAGTCGTTTGGAGCTTCAGTTAGAACAATCTAAACCTGGTAGTTATAAAGAGATAAAAGCCCGCTATGAATCGTTGATTGACACGTATAAGTTAGGGGTTGAGACGGTTGCTCTACAGCTGTCGTATGCACAGTTTTTAGCCTTTTATGATCAAAACCCTGAGGTTGCAATCACTTTTCTAAAAACAGCTCTAAAAGCGAACTTAACAGATTTAGCGTCTTCAGAGCTGAAAATGAAACTCGCCGATATTTTAGTGACACAAAACAAGTTTAACCAAGCATTGATTTATTATACGCAAATTCAGATGCGTGTTAAAAACAGTACACTGTCTCAAGAAGCGCGTTTTAAAGCCGCCAAAACAAGTTATTATAAAGGAGATTTTGAGTGGGCAGAAACACAGCTAAAAGTATTGAAGTCTTCTACGTCTCAATTGACCGCAAACGATGCTTTAGAATTACAACTTTTGATTTCTGATCACAGAGGAAGTGACTCCCTTCATTCTGCATTAAAGTTGTACGCCAAAGCAGAATTATTAAGCATTCAAAAAAAACCATCAGAAGCCATCATAGTTTTAGATTCCATTCTTAAAAACCATAAAACGGATCCTATTATTGATCAAACCTTATTGGTGCAAGCACAACTGTACGAGACTCAAAAGGAGTTTTCCAAAGCAGAGGCAAATTACATACGTATCATTACAGATTATAAAGACGATATTTTGGTGGACGATGCCTACTTTTATCTAGCGGAATTATACAGAACAAAACTCCTACAAATAGAGAAAGCAAAACTTAATTATGAAACCATTATCTTTAACCACGAAGACAGTATTCATTTTGTGGAGGCAAGAAAACAATACCGTATATTAAGAGGGGATTCAATCAATTAATTAGAACAGATTAACCAATGGTAATTTATAGCGTAACCGCAAATATTGAAGAGAGTATCCATGACGAATGGTTGGTATGGATCAAACTACACATTCCAAAAGTACTGGCAACGGGGTTCTTTTTAAAAGCGACGTTTACAAAAGTTTTGGTTGAAGAATCCATGGGAGGTTTGACCTATTCCATACAGTATTTAGCCCACTCAAAAGAGGCATTGGAATCCTATCATAAACTGCATGCGGCTGCTATTCAAGCGGAAGGATTGCAGAAATTTGGTGACAAAATGTTAGCTTTTAGAACGGAGTTAGAATGGATAGATGAATTTACTGTAAACGCTCACTAAATGACTGTAAAAGCAAAAAAATACTTAGGACAACATTTTCTAAATGATGAAATGATCGCGAAACAAATTGCGGACACTTTAACCTTGGAAGGCTATACCGATGTTTTGGAAATCGGACCTGGAATGGGTGTTTTGACCAAGTACATTCTAGAGAAACCAATCACAACACATGTCATTGAAATTGATCCAGAATCTGTAGAATATTTGCAAGCTAACTTCTTAAATTTAGCACCTCGAATTATTCAAAAAGATGTTTTAAAGTATGATTTTAGCGAGTCTTTTGAAAACAAGTCTTTTGCTATTATTGGAAACTTTCCTTACAATATCTCAACTCAAATTGTGTTCAAAGCCTTAGAAAACAGAGCTCAAATTCCAGAGTTTTCAGGAATGTTTCAAAAAGAAGTGGCACAACGCATTTGCGAAAAAGAAGGCAGTAAAGTGTATGGCATATTGTCTGTTTTGGTTCAAGCATTTTATGAGGCAGACTATTTGTTTACTGTTCCGCCATCGGTGTTTATTCCACCACCAAAAGTAGAGTCTGGAGTTTTGCGTCTCACCAGAAAAGCGGATTATTCGTTGCCTTGTGATGAAAAATTATTTTTTAGAGTTGTTAAGTCTGCCTTTCAACAACGTCGAAAAACCTTGAGAAATAGCTTAAAAACTTATAATTTATCGGATAATTTAAAAGCAAATACTATCTTTGACAAACGCCCCGAACAACTGAGTGTTCAGGCATTTATAGATTTGACATTAGCAATAGAAACAGATCAATAACTAGTTTAATTTTGGAAGAAACTAAGGAACATATCCCTTTTGAGATCACCGAGGCTTTAATCGATGCCCTTAATGGGTTCATTGATGCTAAGGATGATGAAGCTGTTTTGGAGCAATTACAAGACGTGCATTATGCGGATATTGCTGAAATTCTAGACGATTTAAATCTAGATCAAGCTACCTATATTATTAAACTTTTAGATAGCGAAACAACTGCTGATATCTTAGCCGAATTGGAAGATGACGTGCGTGAAAAAGTACTACAAAATCTTTCTGTCAAAGAAATTGCTGAGGAAGTGCAAGAGCTCGACTCTGATGATGCAGCCGATTTATTAGCTGATTTATCCCCTGAGCGTAAGCAAAAAGTAATCGCCCAAATGGACGATAAGGAGCTGGTTGCTGACATTCAAGAACTCTTGAAATATGATGAAGATACTGCTGGTGGGTTGATGGCAAAAGAACTTGTGAAAGTGTATGAAACTTGGACCGTTGCTGGTTGTTTACGGAAAATTAGAGCGCAAGCTAAAGATGTCAAGCGTGTACATTCCATCTATGTGGTCACCAAAGATGAAAAACTCATCGGACGATTGTCTTTGAAAGACCTTTTGATTGCTAATAATGAGACCAAAATAAAAGATATTTATATCCCAAAAGTGGACTCCGTTCACGTGGACGAAGCTGCAGAAGAAGTTGCCAAATTAATGGCAAAATACGATTTAGAAGCCATCCCTGTTATCAATGATGATAAAGTTCTTTTAGGAAGAATTACGATTGATGATATTGTAGATGTTATTATTGAAGAAGCCGAAAAAGATTACCAATTAGCTGCCGGTATTACACAAGATGTTGATGCGGAAGACAGTATTCTCGACTTGACCCGTGCACGTCTACCTTGGTTATTTTTAGGACTTTTAGGAGGGGTTGGAGCCGCCATTATCATGGGTGGATTTGAAACCATCATTGACGATTTTCCTTTAATTTTATTGTTCACCCCATTAATTGCGGCCATGGCTGGCAATGTAGGCGTTCAATCCTCTGCGATTATCGTACAAGGTTTGGCTAATGATGAAGTGAGAGGTAGTGTCAATAACCGACTGATAAAAGAAATGTTTTTAGCAGCTCTCAATGGAATTATTTTAGCCTTGTTTTTGTTCGTCTTTGTATGGATTTGGAAACAAGATGTGCGAACCGCGTTAGCAATCTCATCATCCCTAGTTGTTGTGATCATCGTTGCTGGAATTATAGGAACCTTCATCCCGTTATTTCTACATAAAAAAGGAATTGATCCAGCCATTGCAACCGGACCTTTTATCACTACAAGCAATGATATTTTTGGGATTTTGATTTACTTTTCAATTGCAAAACTCATCCTAAATATTTAAGATGAACGTTTTACATCTTGATTCCAATCATCCCTTATTAATAGAACAGTTAGCAGCCTTAGGACATACGAATCATGAAGATTATTTCAGTTCAAAAGAAGCGATCGAATCTAAAATTCACACCTATGATGGGCTCATTATAAGAAGTCGGTTCCGTATTGATTCGGCTTTTTTAGACAAAGCTATCAATCTTAAATTTATAGGTCGGGTAGGAGCAGGATTGGAAAATATAGATACTGAATACGCTCAGTCCAAAGGGATTCAATTAATAGCTGCTCCTGAGGGCAATCAAAATGCTGTAGGGGAACACGCGCTTGGCATGTTGTTAGCATTGTTTAATAAACTTCATACCGCAGATCGAGAAGTTCGGGAAGGCCGTTGGCAACGAGAAGCCAATCGTGGACTGGAACTCGATGGAAAAACTGTTGGTATTATTGGGTATGGACATATGGGTAAAGCATTTGCAAAGAAACTACGCGGTTTTGATGTTGAAGTCCTTTGTCACGATCTCAAACCCAATGTTGGTGATGAAAATGCACAGCAAGTATCACTAGAAATACTCCAAAAAAACGCACAAATATTAAGCCTTCATGTACCCCATACCGAGTTGACTTATCAGATGATTGATACGAATTTCATCCATCAATTTAAACACCCATTTTGGCTTCTTAATACCGCTCGAGGTAGTTGCGTCATCTCTTCAGACTTAGTAGCTGCACTGAAGTCTAAAACCGTTTTAGGCGCAGGATTAGATGTGTTAGAATACGAAAAATCATCATTTGAAAATTTATTTTCAAATACACCTCCTCCCGCGTTGGATTATTTGCTAAAAGCAGATAATGTGATGTTATCTCCACACGTTGCAGGATGGACTGTAGAAAGTCATCAAAAATTAGCACAAACCATCGTTGATAAAATTGTCAACTATTTTCATTAAATTTAGAGTCCTCAAACATTCTAAATTATGAATTCTAAACCAAATACACCATCAGAATACATCGCTCAATTACCAGAAGATCGAAAGGTAGCGGTTCAAAAGTTAAGACAAACAATCTTGGATCATATAGACCCGAAATTTCAGGAATGCATTAACTACGGGATGCTTGGTTATGTAGTGCCATTTTCTAGCTATCCAGAGGGTTATCATTGCAACCCTAAGTTGCCATTACCTTTCATGAATTTAGCGTCTCAGAAAAATTTTATTGCTATTTATCATTTAGGGATGTACGTAAATAAAGCAATTTTAGATTGGTTTGTAGCGGAATATCCAAAACACAGCACAGCAAAACTAGATATGGGAAAAAGCTGTATTCGCTTCAAAAAAATAGATATGATCCCTTATGCGCTCATCGGACAGCTCGCTGCGAAACTCTCAATGGATGAATGGATTGCTCTTTATGAATCTCAAATAAAAAAATAAAAAAGCAGCACATCTTAGGCGTATTTCAATAGAGGTTCAACTTGTGTTAATCTAATTAAACAATCTGTCATAGTTGGTTTTAGTACTGAATTCTTAACAATTTGATAACCATCTTTAAGTGAGAAGGTCTTACTATTGCATGCGATATTTTAACGTTTGAAAAACAAAATACATGAAGAATATATTAGTCCTTTGTACTGGAAACTCGTGCCGAAGTCAAATGGCACACGGCTATTTAAATCAATTTGCAGCAAACCAAGCTAACATTTATAGTGCAGGCATTGAAATACATGGCATCAACCCAGGAGCTGCAGCCATTATGAAAGAAGACGGAATTGATATTTCAGAACATACGTCTAACCATGTGGATGAGTATGCAGATGTCGATTTTGATTATATCATTACCGTTTGTGATCATGCCAATGAAAACTGCCCATTCATTCCAAGTACCAATGCGATGCGTTTACATCATAATTTCTATGACCCCTCAAAATTGATTGGTACCGACGAAGAAAAGCACGCAGCGTTCTTAAAAGCACGTACCGAAATTAAAGAGTATATGAAAGCATTTGTAGCGGAGCGTTTTTAAAATAAGGGTTCCATCTATGGTTTTTAATCGCGATACTTTATTGGAAAAAGTGTAATTAAAACGTAAGGAAAATAATTATTCTTCTTGTTTGGTTGGGCGGTACTTACGTTCCAGCTCTGCTTGAAACTCTTCCATCACGGGGCGTACAGTGCTATCAGGAATATCGGCAATACGAATGTACATCAGTCCATCCACAGCATTATTAAACAGCGGATCCACATTGAACGCAATCAGACGAGCATTCTGTTTGATGTATTTTTTGAGGAGTACTGGCATTCGTAATGCCCCAGGTTCAATTTCGTCAATAATTTTATCGAACTTATTCAAATCAGCTGCCGTGGCATCAAACACAAAATCTTTATCAGCATCTTTGAGTTTTACTTTAAACTCTTTCTTTGGGTGGATGTATTGAGCCAAATACGGATCGTAGTAATGTGATTTCATAAACTCAATCATCAAGGATTTAGAGAAATTTGAAAATTGATTACTGATACTCACTCCGCCAATTAAATACTTATATTCTGGAAAACGAAGTGTGGTATGTACAATTCCTTTCCAAAGTAAAAATAAAGGCATTGGTTTTTGTTGATAGCTTTTAATTATAAAAGCACGTCCCAATTCAATTGATTGGCTCATCATAGTGTAAAGCTCGGGTTCAAAACGAAATAAGTCTTGTAGGTAAAATCCATCTATCCCTTTAGCTTTGAAAATTTCACTCCCTAAACCCATTCGGTAGGCACCGGCCAGACATTTTGCCTCGGTATCCCATAAAAACATATGGTGGTAATAGCCATCAAAATTATCTAAATCAATGGCTTTGTTTGTGCCTTCTCCAATTTCTCTGAAGGTGATTTCCCGCAAGCGTCCAATTTCATGCAAGATGTTTGGTATTTTAGCTGCGGGGGCCAAATATACTTCGTAGTTTTTACTTGTTAAAAGACGATGATCTTCGGATTTCAATCTCTCGATTTCTGCACACATAATTTCCGTTGGTGTGGGTGTTACAATTTTTTTTGGTGACTTGGTTACCTTTAAACTCGAAGAAAGATTTGTTAATATTTTAGCCTTTTCAAAAGTGTTCGAAAGCATATAGGTTTTTCGTCTGACAAAGTCTGAAAAGGCCTCTAAAGTCTCGTGTTCTTTTTGATCTTTTACGCTAATTGGTTTTCCGATTCTTACCTTAATCACGCGTTTCTTTTGAGTTAACAATTCCGACGGGAGTTTGGCGGTTCTTAGGGAAGCACTCAGTTTTGAGAGTCTGTAAAACAACGAACTGTTTTTGGCGTGAAAATAAATAGGAACAATCGGGACTTCGGCGCGTTGCATCAGTTTCATGGCGGCAGGTTCCCAAGGTTTGTCGACTACCAGTTTCCCATCTTTATAGGTAGAAACTTCACCTGCTGGAAATATACCTAGGGGGTGGCCGTTTTGTAAATGTAACAAAGAGTTCTTAAATCCTGCAATACTTGACTTGACATTTTTGTGATCTTCAAACGGATTTACGGGCATGATGTAAGGCACTAAGGGTTTGATACGGTGCAATAAAAAATTGGCTATAATTTTAAAATCACTGCGTTGTTCGAGCATTAATTTCAACAATAAAATGCCATCTATTCCACCCAAGGGATGGTTGGAAACCGTGATGTATGCCCCGTCTTTTGGGAGTCGTTTTAGGTCTTCTTCTGGAATTTCAAACCGAATTTGAAAATCAGTTAAGAGTCCGTTTAAAAAATCAACATCGGATTTATGTTTGTTTTTATTGTAGATTCTATTTATTGTAGAAATCTTCAATACTTTCATTAAAATCCAGCCAAAAAAAGTGCCAATAAATCCATAGTTATCAACTTTAATGGCTTTCGCAATTTCTTTGGAGGTTACGATACTCATAGTTTTGGGGTCTTATACAAACCTAATCATTTTTGTATTAATTGGGTGTTTACTTTGTAATAATCTGTACAATTTCAGGGGTAATTTGCTTTAAAAGAATTTCTTTTTCAGCTTCTAATTCTTGGATTGCTTGTTGGGTGTAGTGTCTAATTGTATAAAGCTTTACATCTTTGTGCGACGATACTTTATACTTTGCTTTTAAATGTAATAATAAACGTTCCAAATTATTATAGTTGTTCTCGATACATACAGAAAAGCTAATTGCAGAGTTTTGAATCATGCTAACTTTCATCTTGTAGTCGTGCAATAAACTAAAAATATGGCTAATATTGTCTTCGACAATGTATGAGAAATCAAGCGATGAAAGTGAGATTAACACTTGATTGTTTTTTAAAATATAACAAGGAACCTTTGGGTTTAAAATTAAATCTTTTCCAACTTTGGTTCCTTTATTTTCGGGGTTTAAAAACGATTTAACATATAACGGAATTTCTTTACGTTGTAAGGGTTGAAGTGTTTTTGGGTGAATCACAGATGCGCCATAATAAGAAAGCTCAATGGCTTCTGTATAGGAGATTCGATGCAATAATTCAGCATTCTCAAAATAGCGAGGATCAGCATTGAGAACTCCAGGGACATCTTTCCAAATAGTCACGGAATTTGCATTCAAACAATAGGCAAATATTGCTGCTGTATAATCACTCCCTTCACGTCCAAGTGTGGTTGTGAAGTTGTTAGAATCACTTCCTAAAAACCCTTGAGTGATGTTTAATTTTGAGATGTCCACTTGCGATGAAATCAATTCTTGTGTTTGGTTCCAATTCACTTTTGAATTTCGATAATAATCATCTGTTTTTATATAAGTTCTTACGTCCAGCCAAGTATTAGTAATGCCAATTTCATTTAGATAATGACTGATAATTGTAGTTGAAATCAACTCTCCAAAACCAATAACTTGATCGTACACAAAATTGTAGTTAGGTGATTTGTTATGGTCAAAAAAGAGGACAATTTCTTGAAATAATTTATCAACGGTCTTAAAAACGAGATGTTTTTCGTCCTCAAATAAATCTAGCAGAATGTTGTTGTGAAACTTTTTAACTTCTTGTAAAGAGCTTTGCAACTGATGTTTGGCATCAAAATAATTTGCAATCACTGTTTCCATTGCATTGGTGGTTTTTCCCATTGCCGAAACCACAATGAGCGTGTTATTATAGCCAACTTTTGAAAGGACATGGGCTAAGTTTTTCACACCATCGGCGTCTTTTACAGAAGCGCCACCAAATTTAAATATCTGCATCAGTTAAGTTTTGAAATATAATTTTTTATGCCTTGAGCATCTAATTGGACAACATTCCAGTCCCTCATCACCCGAGCTCCTTTATTTTCGTAAAAATCAATAGCAGGCGTGTTCCAGTCAATGACTTCCCAACAAATACGTTTGACACCTTTTTTGTTTCCGTAGATTATAACTTGGTCTAAGAGTGCCGATCCAACTCCGTGTCCACGTGTGCTTTCTGAAACAATTAAATCTTCTAAGTGTAATACGGTTCCTTTCCAGGTGGAAAATCGAGTGTAAACCAAAGCAATTCCTATTACTTTTTGATCTGATTCTGCCACAAAACAATCAAATTCAGGATTTTCTCCAAACCCTTTGGCTATTAAGTCCGCTTCCGTGATTTCAACGGCATTGGGCTCTTTTTCAAAAATAGCGAGTTCTGTGATCAAGTTTAAAACTTGTTTCATATCGCTAGTCACTGCTTTTCTTACGTGGTAGTTCATTATTTGTATTTGCTGATTCAAAGATACTTGAGCCTTTTATAAATATCTAATAAAACAGCTACGAAAACGTTGTAGTTGTCTAAAAATTTAGATATTTGTAAAAAAATTGACTCACAATGTCCCAAAAACACCAAACTCTAGGTGAATTTATCATCGAACACCAATCGTCATTCAAATATACCTCAGGAGAATTATCACGGTTAATTAACTCCATTCGATTGGCTGCAAAAGTGGTCAATTATGAAGTTAATAAAGCCGGTTTAGTTGACATTCTGGGGACTGTAGGTGATACTAATATTCAAGGAGAAGATCAGCAAAAATTGGATGTATATGCCAATGAAAAATTTATCCAAACACTCGTGAATCGTAACATTGTGTGTGGAATTGCTAGTGAAGAAGAAGATAGCTTTATAGCGATTAATAGCAACGATCAAAATCATCAAAATAAATACATTGTCTTAATGGACCCATTAGATGGGTCCTCCAATATTGATGTGAATGTGTCTGTAGGAACTATTTTTTCAATTTACCGACGTGTGACACCTGTAGGAACCCCTGTTAAAGAAGAAGATTTTTTACAGAAAGGAAGCGAACAAGTGGCGGCTGGTTATATCATTTATGGAACTTCCACAATGTTGGTGTATACCACTGGTGATGGCGTTAATGGTTTTACATTAAATCCAGCAATTGGCACGTTTTATTTATCACATCCTCAAATGCAGTTTCCTGAGCATGGGACAATTTACTCTGTCAATGAGGGTAATTATATTCATTTCCCCCAAGGGATCAAAAATTATCTTAAATATTGTCAAATGGAAGAAGGAGATCGCCCTTATACATCGCGATATATAGGATCGTTGGTTTCTGATTTCCATCGTAATATGATTAAAGGAGGGATTTATTTATACCCCACAAGTTCCAAAAATCCCAAGGGAAAACTACGCTTACTCTACGAGTGTAATCCAATGGCCTTTCTCGCCGAGCAAGCCAAAGGTAAAGCCAGTGATGGGTTTTCAAGAATCTTAGATATTACTCCAACAGAGCTTCATCAACGCGTGCCGTTTATCTGCGGGAGCAGTGCCATGGTGAGCAAAGCCGAATCTTTTATGCGCAACACCCAAAGTTCTTAAGTATTTAATTCTTAGATAGTCTAAAAGGAAGGTTGTAACTTTGTGAAAATTTAAAAGTAAATGCACAAAGCAGGTTTTGTAAATATTATCGGAAATCCCAACGTCGGAAAATCAACGTTAATGAATGCCTTTGTAGGTGAAAAATTATCTATTATAACTTCCAAGGCGCAAACCACGCGTCACCGAATCTTAGGGATTGTAAATGGCGACGATTTTCAGGTGATCCTTTCGGATACTCCTGGTATTATTAAGCCAGCTTATGAATTACAAAGTTCTATGATGGATTTTGTAAAATCTGCTTTTGAAGATGCTGATATTTTAATCTATATGGTTGAAATTGGAGAAAAAGAACTGAAGGATGAAGCGTTTTTTAATAAAATTACAGCCTCCAAGAAACCTGTTTTATTGTTGTTAAATAAAATTGATACTTCCAACCAAGAGCAATTGGAAACTCAAGCTCAATTGTGGCAACAAAAAGTTCCAAATGCAGAATTTATTGCCATTTCTGCATTGGAAGGTTTTAATGTGAAAAATGTTTTTGATCGTATTTTAGAACTATTGCCAGAATCACCTGCCTATTACCCCAAGGATCAATTGACAGACAAACCAGAACGATTTTTTGTGAATGAAAAAATCCGTGAAAAGATTTTGATGCATTACAAAAAAGAAATTCCGTATGCCGTTGAGGTTGTTACAGAAGAATTTTTTGAAGAGGAGGACATTATCCGCATGCGTTCTGTGATTATGGTAGAACGCGAAACTCAAAAAGGAATTATTATTGGTCATAAAGGATCCGCTCTAAAAAGAGTAGGCGTAGAAGCTCGAAAAGATTTAGAGAAGTTTTTTGGCAAGCAACTCCACTTAGAATTGTATGTCAAAGTGAATAAAAATTGGCGTTCTAGCCAAAACCAATTGAAGCGTTTTGGATATAATAATTCTTAAAGATTCAATTTTTTTGAATAGCGAAGTAGAGTATGTCGTGGAATAGATTATGGGTGTTTATTTTTTGAACACAAAAGAAATCAATCTTGGTATTTCATTTTCAACACCTTCATCAAACCATTCTTTTAATTCCACTAGATCCATGCCATTGGTTTTAGCATTTTCAATGTATTCCGAAATATGATGAATATAAACTTCTAATTCCTCTGTGCCATTTTCAGTCTCATATCTGGCTTTGCTTCCTGAGTATTGTTTGAATGGGTGTAATTCACTGATAAAAAATAAACCATCTTCTTTAAGTTTTAAACTAGCTTGATAGAAAATATGATTCAAGTTTTTTATATGTTCAAGGGTTAAACTACAGCTTACTAGTTCCAAAGAATCAGTGTCAACTTCCCAATTTTCATTAAGATCTGCTTTTTTGAACGTGACACGTTCATCAAATATTTTTTCTTTCGCTTTGTTTAGCATCTCTTGAGAAAAATCCAATCCAATTATGTGCGTTGCTTTTTCTAGCAACCATTTTGTATTTTTTCCTGTGCCACAACCCAATTCCAAGACAGTCTCAAATTTATATTTACTTAAGGTTTCTATAGTACTTCGTTTATCTAAATCTCTTGTCAGATTTTTATTTGTGTCATATTGATTTGCCCAAATATTATATGCTTTTTCTATGCTCATTTCGTTTTCTATATCAAAGCTATTATTCTTGCACAAAGAGTGAAGCTATATTAAAGGAACTAATTTAATAATAAAATTTCAATTGCTGGCGACACTAATTAAAGTTAGAGTTTTAGCAAGAGTGCTAGATGAAGTGTTTTTTTTAATTCAAAGCCATTTCAATACCATACATCATTTTAAACAGTAGCAAACAGATTGGATTTTAAAATATTTTTTATAAATTAGATTTGTAAAATTATCCCTTGATGTTTTATAATTATGTTTTTTACCCCAGAAAAACAATAATTTTTTTCATGAACTAACCCTAAATCTGCCTTATGTTAAAACGTATTTTATTTCTTTCTTTCTTAGTTTTAGTAGCCATCATTCTTTTTTTTAATCCAAACTTTAAAACCATTTTAGCGGGTGTTGCTATTCTTCTTTTCGGTATGGTTATGTTAGAAGAAGGGTTCAAAGTATTTACAAAGGGCCCGCTTCAAAATATTTTAAAAGGTGTGACGGACAAGCTTTATAAAAGTATCAGTGCAGGGGCATTTGTGACGGCCTTAATTCAATCTAGTTCATTAGTCTCTGTAATTACCATCTCATTTATTAGTGCGGGTTTAATTAGTCTTTCAGGGGGTTTAGGACTTATTTTTGGTGCTAATATTGGTACCACCGCCACCGCTTGGCTTGTTGCTGGTTTTGGCTTGAAAATTAAAATATCAGCTCTTGCGATGCCCGTATTAATTTTTGGATTGATATTTTCATTTCAAAAAAAGAAATCTCTTAAGGGTATTGGTAATGTGTTAGCGGGGTTAGGGTTCTTCTTTTTAGGAATTCATTATATGAAGGAAGGTTTTGATGTTTTTAAAGATTTCATCGACCTCACACAATTTGCGGTTACAGGATTTTTAGGGGCGTTGCTTTATATGTGCCTAGGAATTCTTATCACCACAATTTTACAGTCAAGTAGTGCAACACTCGCCTTAATTTTAACGGCTTTAGCAGCACACCAAATTGAATACGAAAATGCTTTAGCTCTCGCAATTGGAGCGAATGTTGGTACAACAATCACAGCTATTTTAGGATCCTTAGGTTCGAATATTTCAGGAAAGAGGCTTGCGGGTGGTCACTTTGTTTTTAATATAACTACTGGACTCGTTGCCTAGTTGTTTCATCTCAACAGTAATGTTCTTACTATCCTCTTCTTTTAATAAATTAATAATCTCAGAATAGCTTTCTTCAGTATTCAAATTGTAGGGCCTCTCTTTTTTAGATATTCTTGTTTTGATGAGCCAATAAATTGCTCCAATTACTCCAAGAACTCCTAAGATAATCCCTATCAAGCTAATAATGTTTTCTAATTGTGTTGTCATTTTATTAAAATGCTATATAAATGAGTTATTTTGAAAATGAATGACTGATAATTCCCAAAACAGGAAAGACATCGGTCAAAATTCCAATGTTATTTACAATACATAATAACTTACTCTAAGAGTTTAATTGGTTGTGAAGATTTAGATTTGAGGTCAAAATCAATATCAAATGTAAAGGTTTTTAAAACGTTTTCAAAACACTATTCATAAAATCATGCAATTCGTGCATTTGTTGATGCCCTTTTTGTTTGCCAATCCGTCCGCTAACATACAACGAGATCCATACCCCCACCATCAGAAATATTAAGACCAGTGGGCGAGTAAATTCAGTATCTAAAGACCAGTTAGTATAAGTCCAAATTCCAAACCCCAAAAATAAACTAGCTGTCATAAAATGAAAAAACGTAAAAAGCGTCCAAACCGTTGGGCTGGGTCCAAATAATCCTTTAATGGTGCAGGATGCTTGGTTTGTTTTTAAAACTTCTAAATTGAGCTGGGGTGACCAAAAATGCTGGTGCGCTATGGGAATTTTCAAAAACACATGGCTATCTAGGATATTTATTTTGATAGCGTTTTGACTATTTTTAGCATTTTCAAATAGTTCTAAAACTTTGTTTTGGTTGATGTCTAGCGCTTGAGAAAAGCGCGGTCTTAAGACAATTTCGTTACTAATTTGCATTTTAATCGATTTTAGGGGTTCCTAAAGATATTGATTTGTATTTATATATTTTTAAACTTCCATAAAAAAGAGCTTACCAAAAGGATATTTCCTATTTTTGCAGCAATTTTATAAGCA
>TARA_B110000046_G_scaffold167685_1_pt1 | contig 20167 bp, 22 predicted proteins | sample TARA_B110000046 | Tara Oceans TARA_B110000046 (sample SAMEA4397157) | marine metagenome | biome: Polar Biome; feature: [DCM] deep chlorophyll maximum layer (ENVO:01000326); material: water (ENVO:00002006), including particulate matter (ENVO:01000060) such as... | depth 40 m
AGACATTGCGCAAGCTCAATATTATTATGGCCAATCTTGACATAGACTGGGAAGCGGCACTGGCGGAATTAATTGGCGATGTTGCCGCACATATTGTCTGCTCAAGTATTCGCAATTCCGCGGAGTTTCGTGCCAATACCCAGCAGCGCACCAAAGCCGCTCTTGTAGATGTGGCCCAACACCAATGGCAACTAACCCCAGTTCGCACTGACTTTGAGCAACTAGCTCAACAGATACGCAGCGTAGCCACAGACACAGACCGCCTTGCCGCGCGTATCGAACGACTGCGTAAACTAATACCCACGGGAGCCCCAAGCCTGTGATTGGACTTCGCCGCCTGGGTAAAATAATCCGCGTCGCGGGTAAATATCGCCTCGATGCTTTGTTAGATAAAGAGCAGCTGCCACTGGGCGCACGCCTACTGCTATCTCCGGCGATATTGTTTGGCTCCAGCACTAACAAAGGCAATCGCGGCGAACGCCTACGCAAAGCACTTGAAGATCTGGGTCCTATTTTCATAAAACTTGGTCAGTTGCTATCGACGCGACCTGATTTGGTGCCCGATGATATATGTTCTGAACTGGCCAAACTGCAAGACAATGTGCCGCCCTTTTCGTCTGCCGTGTTCAAGAAAAATATCGAAACTGCATTAGGTGGCAGTGTCGATGACTTATTTGAAAGCTTTGAAACTGACCCACTGGCCTCGGCCTCTATCGCTCAGGTCCATGGTGCTGTTTTAACCGATGGCACCAATGTGGTGGTCAAAGCAGTGCGGCCGGGTATCGAAAAAACCATCCGCAAAGATATCGCACTGCTCTATACCTTGGCGCGTCTATTGGCCAAATACAGTGAAGATGGGCGGCGCCTACACCCAGTAGAAGTGATCAAAGACTATGACCATGTGATTATTGAAGAGTTAAATCTGCAGTCTGAAGGCGCCAACACGTCATTGCTGCGCAATAACTTTGAAAACTCACCACTGCTCTATGTACCAAAAGTATTCTGGTCTCATAGCAACCATGATGTGCTGGTAATGGAACGTATTTACGGCATTCCCGTTTCCAGCGTCAGCGAAATGAAAGCTGCTGATGTCGATATGCAGGTGCTTGCCGAGCGCGGTGTTGAAATCTTTTTCACCCAGGTATTTGACGATAATTTCTTCCATGCTGACATGCATCCGGGCAATGTATTTGTCGATATTAGCAATCCCAAGCAGCCCTCTTATCAGGCGCTGGACTGCGCTATTATGGGCTCTTTATCCAGTGCTGATCAGTTCTATATAGCGCGAAATCTACTGGCAATATTTAATCGTGATTATCGCCAGGTAGCTGAGTTACATATTCGCTCAGGCTGGGTGGCTAAGGATACCCCGGTCAATGAATTTACTGGGGCTATACGCTCTGTTTGCGAGCCGATTTTTCAGCGCCCCCTAGACGAAATTTCACTGGGACACATCCTAATTAGCCTGTTTGACACCGCGCGCCGCTTCAATATGGAGGTTCAGCCCTCGCTGGTACTTCTGCAAAAAACCCTGCTCAATATCGAAGGTCTGGGGCGGCAGCTCTATCCGCAACTCGACCTGTGGACTACAGCAAAACCATTCTTGGAGAAATGGCTCAAAAAACGCTACTCCCCCAAGAGTATGATCAAGCAAATGAAGCGCCATATTCCCGACTGGCTGGAATATCTACCGCAGATACCGCCATTAATATTTGATGTGCTCCAGAGCAAGCAAGCCAGTAACGCCAATATGCCATCGGTCGAGCCAGTGGCCGGCAAGTCTACAAGGATAACGGGGCGTATTGGTGCTGCCGCAGTTGGCGTTGGTATAGGCCTTGCCTTTCCTCATTGGGCGGAGCCAATGGCCCAGTTACCTGGCAGTAGTCTAATATTGGCCACTGCAGGTCTACTGATACTCCTGCTACGCTAGGTGGGCTATCATGCGCCCGTTGGATAACTAATTAAAAGTGGAACCAGATGTAATGAGCTTTGTTGACGAAATTCTATGGAACAGTGATGGTCTTGCCCCTGCCATAGCGCAGGATGCGAAAACAGGCGTTGTTCTTATGGTTGCCTGGATGAATCGCGAAGCATTACAATTAACGGTCACCGAAAATCGTGCCGTATACTGGTCGCGGTCGCGCCAAAAGCTATGGCGCAAAGGTGAAGAGTCTGGCAACGTTCAGCAACTTAAAGAGCTGCGTTTGGATTGTGACAACGACGTGATCATGATGCAGGTTGAACAGCTGGGCGGCATTGCCTGCCATACTGGCCGTGCCTCCTGCTTCTACCGTGTGCTTAATGATGGTCAGTGGACAAACATAGAACCAGTAATCAAGGATCCTAAGGAACTCTATCAATGAGTGATGCAGTGTTAAGCCAGCTTACCAACGTTCTTAAAGCGCGCAAGCAAGACTCGGCTGACGACTCCTATGTTTCTAGTCTGCACCAAAAAGGTTTAAATAAAATTCTAGAAAAAGTGGGTGAAGAGGCCATTGAAACTATCTTGGCAGCGCGTGACGCAGAGGTAAGTGGCAACAATGAAAAGTTAATTTATGAAACCGCTGACCTGTGGTTTCATACACTGGTTATGCTGTCACACCTCGGGGAAGACGCCAGTGGCGTGCTCGCAGAACTAGAACGCAGATTTGATGTATCTGGCCTTGAAGAGAAGGCTCAACGAAATATAAACTAGTAATCTAATTTTAAACAGGAGAGTTATCGTGGGTTTTGGATGGCAAGAATTATTAATTATTCTGGTAATTGTGGCGCTTATTTTTGGCACTAAAAAATTACGGGGCATTGGTTCCGATCTAGGTGGCGCTGTTAAGGGGTTTAAAGACTCAGTATCTAGTGATCCTAAAGACGAGGACGATGCTTTAAAAAAAGAGTCGTCTGAAGAACCTGTTGAGAACACAGACGCTGCTAAATAAGCCATGTTCGATATAGGTTTTTCTGAGCTCCTAATTATTGCCGTGATCACCCTAATTGTGATGGGTCCAGAGCGGCTGCCTGAAACTGTGCGCACTATTAGCCTATGGCTCGGTCGTATGAAACAGATGTTAACTAGTGCCAAGCAGGAACTGGAAAATGAAGTAGGCATGGATGAAATTCGTCGCCAACTGCACAATGAAAAAGTGCTTCGGGACCTCAATGACACCAAAGAAAAATTTGAATCGTCAGTCTCACAGACAACGGATAAAATTAAAACGACTCTGGCTGAAACAGAACTACAATTAGCCTCAGATCCAAGCGTAAAATCTTCTCAAGAAAAACAAGATGACTGAAAAAGAAGACTTAAAAAGCCAACCTTTTATGGGGCATCTGATCGAATTTAGAGATCGTGTACTACGTTCTGTGACTGCGGTACTGATTATTTTTGCTGGGCTTTTTTCATTTAGTAATGAGCTCTATATGTATATTTCAGAGCCCATTCGCGCGTATCTACCCGAGTCATCGACCATGATTGCTACGGAAGTTGCCTCCCCATTTTTAACCCCGTTTAAGCTTACCTTGGTGTTATCCATGTTTGCCGCTATGCCCTATATACTCTATCAGGCATGGGCTTTTTTAGCGCCAGGCCTGTACCAGCGAGAAAAGAAAATTGTGATACCGCTGTTTATCTCTAGCGTGGCGTTATTCTATGCAGGGATGGCCTTCGCCTACTACATTGTGTTTCCACTGGTATTTTTGTTTTTCACCAGCATCGCGCCGGAAGGTATCAGTGTGATGCCCGATATCCGCAGCTACTTAGACTTTGTATTAAAGCTTTTTTTCGCCTTTGGCCTGAGTTTTGAAATACCGATCGCGGTAGTTATTCTGTCCTGGATGGGGGCCGTAGAACCCAACAATCTAGCCAAAAAACGCCCCTACGTTTTTGTACTTTGCTTTATTTTAGGTATGCTGCTGACACCACCAGATATCATTTCCCAAACTCTACTGGCCATACCGATGTGGTTGCTGTTTGAAGTAGGTATTTTGTTTGGCCGCCTAGTTAGCCCAACGCAAAAAGACGATTAGAAAAGCCCTTTTTTGATTGCCTGATAATGGCTGTCTCGGGCCAGCAAAGCCAGACTAGCCGCTAAACCAGCACCCGCACTAATACCTCCCATACCTAGACGAGAACCCTCTACGTTGAGCATATCAGCATTGCTAGCGCACCAGCGCATGCGCTATAACAGTCATCTAGGGGAGCAGGAAACGGATTTTCAGGGGCCAAACGATAGTCTACCGAAACGGCCACGCAACCCACCTCTTCGATTAATTACTTTATTAGGTAATCATCTTGTTCTAGGCTACCAAGACAATAACCACCGCCATGAATCCATAGCAATGCGGGCAGGGTTTGGCTTTGATCTTGCGGTCGATAGACTCGCACCGGCTGATTGGGGATAGCTGGCAACGTCATAGTCTTTACTAACAACGTCATAGTCTTTACTAACAACGGTGTTAATCGGTGATAACACATCCATCTGCGCGCAGCGGGCCTGTGCAATAAGTCTGCGCGATAGTGGCAAATCGCGCCAAATATCCATTCGCGGAAATAAAGCCAGAGCAGCGGCAAGTTGAGGGTCTAGTAACGTTAAGTCCATCGCTATATCTAATAATTTATGCCCTATTATGTAGGCGTTATCTCACCGCCAATATACAGCCAGCGGTCAGCGTTTAGGGTAAATATCGATTTTTCATGTAGCACGTGAGTTTTACCCCCTTCCCTGCATGTCGCTTTAAATTCTACCCAACCCTGAATACCTGTCACACCGGAGCCTAGCACCTCAAGTGACTCCCAACGTACACTCTGCGCAGACAGTTGCTCCGCAGTTAAACCCTTGGCCATAGGTGCAAACCAAGTGCTTAGCAGATAGCCGCCAAAACCGCCCAACGCATAGGCGCTGAAGCGTGAACGCATCAGCTGCTCTGGTGTTTTAGCTAACATTTTTTGCTTTAAAAGCGGTTCGCAGCAACTGATAAATAGCTCGCCACTGCCGCAGATACAATTATTCACTGATTAGTCCATCTGTTATTAGATTAACAATGCTACTGTAGTTTAAAATAGTAACTCAATTTGCCTTAGGTGAGCCATAACATGCCCAGTTTAGATATTGTTTCTGAAGTTGATTCAGCCGAAATACTTAATGCCACTGACAATGCACGCCGTGAGTTGACGACCAGGTTCGACTTTCGCGGCGTCGATGCTAGCATTAGTCTAACAGATGACATTGTTACGCTTAAGTCTGAGGCGGATTTTCAATGTCAGCAATTACTCGATATTTTGCGTATTCAGTTGGTCAAACGCGGTATTGACCCAACCGTTATCGAATGCAATGACGAAGCACTGCACAGCGGCAAGACCTTTTCATTGCATGTGAACTTCAAACAGGGCATCGCCTCTGATGTCAGTAAGAAACTGGTAAAAATGGTCAAAGATAAAAAGCTTAAGGTACAAGCTGCTGTGCAAGGTGATGAGGTTCGAATAAGCGGCAAAAAGCGTGATGATTTACAGGCAGTGATGGCCGCGGTGCGCGAAGCCGATCTAGGCCAGCCCTTTCAGTTTAAAAACTTTAGAGACTAGCCCCTTAGCGCTCTATTCTGCGGCAACGAACCTCATAGAAATACTGTTGACGCAGTGTCTGGTGTTTTTGGCGGTATAACCTTCGCCGTCAAATACATGGCCAAGATGGCCGTCGCAATTGGCACATAGAATTTCAACACGCATGCCGTCTACGTCCGACTCACGCTTGACCGCGCCCGTAATCTCGTCATCAAAACTAGGCCATCCACAATGAGAGGGGAACTTGTGCTCTGATCTATAAAGGGGCTCATCGCACCGCTTGCACACATAGTGACCACCATCAAAGTGATCCGTGTAGGCGCCCACGAAAGGACGTTCGGTCCCTTTTTGCTGAATCACATATGTCTCTTCGGCCGTTAATTCATTGTAACTATCGCCCATAAAGTCCTCTCCCTAAACTTGCACAGCTAACCAAAGTTCGTCCATTGCCTGCTGCACTTTGAGCAATGGTTGTAAAGTATTTTCGTGGCCCCTAGACGCTGCATAGTCGACCCCATAGAGACGCAGAAAGTCTAATCTAGGATGCCCTAGAGCCGCATATTCCCAGTCGATAATAGTGACCCCGTGAGCATTTTCAATAATGTTTTGTGGCACCAGATCATGGTGACAAATGACTGAGTACCAGTCTGCACTATCTACGGCTGTGGCTGAGACTTCGATCTCTCGTTTGAGATCAGGACAAACGCAGTCATCGCTAAGCTGGTCAAGATAGCCGCGACAGTATTGTAGATAGTTGCGCGGCACTTCGTTGGGCATAGGTACAGCCTGAATAGTGTTTACGGCTGCATGGACGGTTTCTTTGATTACGGTATTTTTTAAAGTCTGTGCGGTTAAGGGTTGCCCCACAATATATTCGCTGACCAATACGTCATCGGTACAGTAAAAAACCTTAGGAATAACACCACTGGGGGCTAGTAGTCTAAGTATTTTCGCTTCACGTTGTCGGTCGATCCCCAGCGCCTGGCTGATGGGAGAATTAACCCTAACTACCGCCTTAAAATCGCCTGAGGCGACCAAGAATGTTTCATTGGTTGTACCTCCTAACAGCGGCCCTATTAGCCTAGGAGGCTCTGTAAGAGTCTGCTCATGACTAGTCGACCACTGCTGCCAATCAGACAGGGTTTGCTGCAGTAATTTGCGCGTTCTGTTCGAGATAGTTTTTTCTCCAGGCAAAATAACCAAGGGTTGCCAGCACCAAATAAAGGCCAAACATCGCGGCCGTTTGATAGAGTTCTCTATCCAAGTACAAAAAGATAGACACCGAATCAATGACAATCCAGTAAAGCCAGTTCTCAAGCACCTTACGCGCCACCATCAGCGTGGTCAGTATACTGGCCCAGGTGGTAAACGAGTCAATATACGGTAACCTAGCCTCAGTAGTAACACTGAGTAAGTACCCTGAGGTAACTGTCGCCAATACAATCAGCCCGATGGCCATAAAATGCTGCCCAGCAGACCAAACCGACAAGGCAATACCCTGATTTTTCGTGCCGCCGCGCTGCCATTGGTACCACCCATAAATAGCCATGGCCATATAGTAGCCATTTAGCGCCGACTCCATATACAGGCTAACATCACCAAAAATCAGCACATAAATGGCGGTACTAAAAAAGGCACAATACCAGCAAAGACTATTTTCTTTCATCGCTAACACAAGATAGGCGATAGATAACACTACCGCTACTGTCTCTAAGCCAACCCACTCAAACATTATTTCAACGCCTCGTAACCAGGTATAATTTTAGCCACGTAAATCGCCATATTAAATTCACTGTAGCAAGCCGCTATGGTGTCCTGCACTGCCTTCATAGCGTATTCATATTCACCCTGCACCACCGTGCTGGTCGGAAAAGTCATCACTTTAAGATTATCAAAACGATTAATCTTTTCAATAAAACCCTCAATCGGTGGAATAAAATCCTCTCTATTAGGATACATACTTATATCGATGGTCACTTCCATGGTTCTGCACCTTGCTGATTAGAAATCGTATTTAGCGCTTAAACCAATAATCCGAGGTGCACCAAGCTGATAGTAGGGTTCGGTGATCCAGCCCTTGCGTGGATCATTACCGTAATAGGCATCACCTGTAAAACCGGCAAAATTAAAGCCTCTTATAATCACATCTTCATCAGTCAGGTTGCGGCCCCAAAGAGACAGCTCCCAATCACCCGAAATATAGGTTAGGTTAGCATTGACTAACTCGTAAGGCTGAGACTTTTCGCCATGGCTGGATGACAGATAAAATTCATCTTTACCCTCAACATCAATACTCAAAGCTAAGCTGCCAGAAATCTGGGCCCTGGCCCCGAGAGAAAATTGATAGGCCGGCGCATGGGCTTGTTCGCGACTATCAAGGTCCTGTGAAAGAGGTATATCAAAATCAGTTTCTAACAGGCCCAGACTACCAAACACGGCCAACGTTTCACTCGCAAGCCAGTTAAATTCAAGCTCAATACCGTAGTTGCTGCCCTTCGCAGAATTGCCAAAATAGTCCGTAAAACTCACACCACTATCAATTTCTCGTGGTTCAACAAAGGTCTGTTTAATCTGAATATCATCGCGCTGCTGATAAAACATAGCTATCTGAGCCTGCAGCGCATCATTTAACCAACGACCCTTCGCCCCCAATTCGTAATTGAGCATAAACTCAGTATCAAATTCTCGATCGTCTTCGGCCACACTTGGGTTGCTGTTTACGCCGCCCGCCTTATAACCTCGAGAGATCAATCCATACACCATTGTCTGCGAGGGCAGCTGATATTGCAGTGCAATACGGCCGCCCCATGTATCTTCATCAACTCGGTGGCTCACCAAGTCGCTATCACTATAAGTGGCTTGACGATTTTCAAATCGCAACCCCACGCTCAGGCGCAGTGATTCAAACAACTGCGTATCTAGCTGCCCATAAATCGCCTGGTTGGTGGTATCAAAATCGCTGGTAAAATCACCATAGTATTGACGTAATAATTCTTCGTCCTGCTCACGCCAGTAAATTCCCGCTACCCAGTCTGTGGTGCCATTAAAAATCCGCGCAGACTCTGGAGACACGAGTCTAATATCCAGGCTGCCATTGTTTCGGTCGCGAAGGTAATTATCGACAGCGTTATAGGGATCATCATAGGCGCAAGCAAAATCTACGCACAGCTGTTCGCCATAGGCCCAGTCCTCATCATATCCATACTCTAGGTCATTGTCGGCAAAGCTAATCAAACTAACCAGTGCAAAATCATCATGGGCCTGCCAATTGCTTTGCAATGCCACTGCAGTTGATTGCTGGCGATCATGGCCTGGGTTATCAGATAAAGTCTGGCGTGTATTATCCAGCGAAAAAGCATCGTAACCATTGTCAGCATCTACATGGAATATCGTCAGCTTGAGGTCTAAATTTGCGCTGGCCTGCCAATCGAGAATTGACCGCACACTCAGTTCATCAATATTATCGGTGTCGTCAACCTGCAAAAAATCATTGCGAATATAGCCATCACTACTGTGCTGTTGCAATGCAAAACGGTAACCTACACTGTCATTTAAGGGGCCGCCTAGGGCTGCAGAAACTGTCTGAGTATTATATTCGCCACGGCTAATTGCGAGCCTGCCCTTGGTTTGCGCACTGGGCTGGTTAGAGCGCAAGTTGATCAGCCCGGCCAATGCATTAGCACCATAGAGCGTACCCTGGGGGCCTCGCAATATTTCAATCTGAGCCATATCCATGGTAGTGGCCGCACCGGCAATTCCAGTGAAGTCGATACCATCAACCAAAATACCAACCGAGGGATTCAGTGGCTCAATAAACTGACTGCGCTCACCAATACCGCGAATCTGAATAAACCGGCCACGGGATGCACCACTCGCAAAATTGACATTGGGCGCTAGATTAATTAACTGCTCCAAATGACGAGCCTGACGCTGACCAATAGTCTGACGATCGAATACGGTAATACTGGCGGCGGTCTTTAAAAGACCTGTATCGCGAAAATCAGAGGTCACAATGACCTCATTAAGTGTCCTATCAGCCAATGTAGCCGTGGACATTATAGCAAGGACGAACAGTCCAAGAATTTTACGTAAAAGTATCGCGCAATGATTAGATTTGTACATGAAGAGCCTCAGTAACAGTAAGTTAAGGAGACCCGGAGATAAAGACGGAGTGAAGGGCACACAAGCAAGTTAGTCCTATTCCTACGCCGGTATAATCCGGATCAGGTTCGAAGGGTGCATCTCAGGTCAATTTTCATTGACCGCCCCTTAGGAAACGCCACTAGTCTATCATTACGTTTTTGCTAGTGAAAGATAACTAAGAAAATATTTTTTCTCCCATCACTATGTGCTCAGTCTAGGATCAGCGTTATGATAGAAATATCTAAAAGGATTAACCATGGCCCGCTTTTTTAAAACGATAACCCTCGCCCTTACCGCTATTTTTTTGGTTAGTGCCTGTGCGACTAAACCCACTGACAGGACGTTGGCATCAGAACAAGCCATTGCCCTATTGGATTCTCTTTTTATGGAAGAGGTGAACCATAGTCCTGAATCTCTGACCTATCTTGGCATACGAGAGCGATACGACGAATGGGACGACATCTCTGAAGCTGCCAGCCAACGAAGTGTAGAAATGACCCGTAGACATCTGGCCACCGTTAGAACTATTGATATCTCAACACTAAATACATCTGCGCGGCTCAGTGTCAGAATGTTTGTTGAACAGGCCGAAATAACTCTAGACGCCCATCAATGGCGCTATCACAACTACCCTGTTAACCAGATGTTCGGCGTGCACAGCATGGTGCCCTCATTTTTAATTAACCAACACCTAATCGCCAACCGCCAAGACGCCGACGCTTACATAGGCCGTATCAAAAACACCTCGCTACTTATGGATCAGCTGCTAGAGCAGTTAACCATTCGCGAGACCAACGGTATTGTTCTGCCTCAGTTCGTATTTCCTCGAGTACTAGAATCGATTGAAAATATTACCTCTGGAGCGCCATTTTATCCAAGCGACAAAGACGGGGCTATTTTGGCGGATTTCCGCGCCAAGATAGCCATACTTAAACTACCGGACTCAGAGAAAGAACAGCTGCTCGCCGACGCTAAGATAGCTCTAGTGGCCCATCTAAGTCCTGGCTACAATAAGCTTCACCACTATTTATCTGCGCAGCAAGCCCGAGCGGATAACAGGCATGGGGTGTGGAAATTTCCGGATGGACAGGCATTTTACAACTTTGCCCTAAAACGGACCACCACCATTGACTTAGGTGCAGATGAAATCCATCAGATCGGTTTGGCAGAAGTACAGCGTATTCAAGATGAGATGCGCGCTATTATGAAAACGGTTAACTTTGACGGCGACCTTATGGCGTTCTTTGCGTTTACGCGCAATGACAAGCAGTTCTATTATCCGGATACCCGCTCAGGCAGGCAGGCTTATCTAGACCGAGCAACGGCGGTAATAGACAACATGCACAATCGTCTTGATGAATTATTTATTACTAAACCAAAAGCACCGCTGCAGGTCAAGGCTGTAGAGCCTTTTCGCGAAGCCTCTGCAGGTCAGGCGTTTTACCAGAGACCCGCACCAGATGGCAGTCGCCCGGGAACCTATTTCGCCAACCTTTACCGCATGAGCGACATGGCAAAATATCAACTTGAGGCACTGGCCTATCACGAGGGTCTACCGGGTCATCATATGCAGATATCCATTGCTCAAGAACTAGAAAATATACCTAAGTTTCGGCTCTACGGAGGCCACACAGCATTCATTGAAGGCTGGGGACTCTATTCAGAGCTGGTACCCAAAGAAATTGGGCTCTATGAAGACCCCTACTCTGACTTTGGCCGCCTATCAGGAGAACTCTACAGAGCCTGTCGTCTCGTGGTTGATACCGGCATTCATGCCAAACAGTGGACTCGCCAACAGGCCCTTGACTATATGGCAGACAATGTTCCTCACCCCCACAGTTACAATGTCAGACAAATCGAACGCTATATTGTTATGCCTGCGCAAGCTACAGCCTATAAGATTGGTATGCTAAAAATTCAGCAATTGCGCGCAGACGCAACCCAGGCATTGGGGAGCGATTTCGATATACGACAGTTCCACGAGGTAGTCCTAAAGGAGGGTTCAGTGCCTCTTACCGTTCTTGAGGACAATGTTAATGCCTGGATAGCACGCTCACTAGCCCGGTAGAGCTACCCCTACACAGTACAGGCTAGAATTCGACTGATCTCGCACAGTGAACGTCCTGACTGTGCGCGCAGATCGGCAAAAACCTGTTCAACGAGTTTTAAATCGCGCTGTGCTGTGGGGCTAAATTTTTGCATAAGACCATGGTTGACCAGAGCATCACAGACATCCTGAGTCAGCAAAAAGGTGTCCTTACCCATACTTCTCAGCATCATAGGACCAGTGTTACCGCCGAGTCGGCAGCCGTGTTTTTTCAGCTCCAACCACAGCCCAGTAATATTGTCTTGTGGCCATTGCGCCACAAATGCACCAAAGCTACCATGGCTATGCTGTTTGTCCAGCACATACACAGCATTGTTGCGCACCGCTGCGATCTTGGTAAAGTTACGCACAATACTGGTATCTTGTCCTAGCTGTTCAAGACGTTCATCACTAAAATGGGCGACGGCTAATGGATTAAAGTCAGCGAAAGCCGATTCAAATCCCGGCCATTTATTATCAATAACACGCCATACAAAACCAGCGCGAAAAACACAGCGAGTCATCATCGACAGATAGCGATCGTCTGATTGTGCGACGAGCGCCTCCTCGGTTGCTGCACGGGGAAGCATGGCCTCTAGTAGCTTGCTGCCACCACGATTTGCAGCAGCCAGCTTATACAGTGCCTTAAATGATGTCATTAATGGAAATTCCTTATCAGGTGGTTGACGTAAACGACTAACGAGGGTGATTGACGCGGATTAAAACAGCGCCATAAGACCACCGCGTTCTAGAAGGCCAACAATAACCCGCCATGCCATAAAAAACAGCAGCACGCTAAAAATCTTATCCAGCAACCAACTATTGCGCTGGAATCGAATCACTGTGCCTGTATGGCCAATCACCAAGGCAATCAAAATATACCAAAGAGCATCTACACCACCCGCTATTACACCTAGTGCTACCTTCTCCCAGATTTCGGTGTCGGTACCCACAAATTGACTAAACAATGCTGTGAAAAATAGCAGTACTTTCGGATTGATCAGCGCAATAATAAATCCATCTCGGGCTGCACGCCAATGCGATGAGCGCACCGCCAGAACCAAATCTACCTCTTTTTTAATCGGCGAAAAAAGCAGCTTGACAGCCAAAAACAGCAAGAAAAGGCCGCCAAAAACCTGTATCGCATCAAACAACATCGGGTTATTGGCAATGGCTAAAGAGAGCCCTGAGGCAGTAATAAAAGCGAATAAGCCTACCGTAATACCATGAGCGAGTGCTGCGATGATTCCCGCGATTCTGCCTTGGGACAATGTGTGATTAACGATAATAATCAGGCTAGGCCCAGGTGACATGGCGCCAAGCAAGCACGCAAGTATCACCGAAAACCAAAAAGCACCGCCCATACTACTAACAAAAATAAGTTCCATGTCCGATTTATACATTCCTGACAGGATAAAACAAGTAAAACCTTTTCCAACTCGCAGCCTTACATTGGGTTTTCTAAGACGTAAATATTGGTTCTTAAGGCTTATTTTAATAAACCCAAGGATCATTAGAAGATTGGCGAAGTCCGATAGAGCGATAGAGCGATAGAGCGATAGAGCGATAGAGCGATAAAAAGATAGAGCGATAGAAAGATAGAGCGATAAAAAGATAGAGCGATAGAAAGATAGAAGGATAGAAAGATAAAAAGATAGCGTGCAAGCAATAATAGTAGCCAGCATTAAGAACCTAGACTAACCAGTTTCCGACGAAAGTTAGGCGTGAGTTATAGCTTCCCAAGCTAACTTCATAAACCCTTAAACCGCCAAATTATTCCAGCCTGCATTCAACCGTGGTGTGCATGAAGTTAAAAATTACTTAAAGAGGCTGCCAAAGGAACCTAGGCTGGCCCTTATGGAGGCTATTAACGAAAAATTTAGCTAAAGCTCGCTGCTATCTTAGCAAAAAGTTCAGTGCGCTGTGCTTGGTTCAGGGACTTAATGTGCTGATAGAGATCCTCAACTGAGGTGTCATCATCGACAATAGCTTTGCTTTTCTTGTTAGGGATCTCATAAAGAGACTCCGGCGTCACGCCGAAGTAATTAGCAATACGTACCACCGAATCGCGACGAGGCTCACGGGTTACTTCACTCAGGATTCGATTAATAGTCGGTTGCGGAACGCCCGTCGCTCGCGACAGGGCACTCTGAGAGAGATGCCGTTCTCGCATCAGCTTTGTGAGTTGTTTACTGATATCAAGTTTCATCTCTTTAGTATGCGTCGCATTTGTGGGTGAAGTTAATTTATTTTTAGACCATTCTTCCTATATATATGAATAAATTTCTACGTAGGGCCCGACTTAGCGCTAGTTTAGCGGCTCACCAAAGCCATTAACCTATCTGGCCTATCAGTAATAATGCCGTCCACTCCCATGTCTATAAGCGCCTGCATGGTAATAGTATCGTTAACTGTCCAAACCTCAACACGCATATTTAATTGATGCAAAGCTCTAACCAATGACGGCGTTACTATATTTATGCCCGAATCGACCAGCGGAAGCTGAACCGAGTAACCGGGAGAATTATAAAGATGGCCCAAGCCAAACTTGCTTAGTACCACTAGCCAAGTCGCTTCACTCTCGCCCAAAGATGTAGGGACAGATGGACAAATGTCACGGAAATGAGCCAGTACCGAGTCATGAAATGATCCTACAATCACCTGATCAGCTAACTCGTATTGTTCAATCAAGTTGCATAGGCTCTCTGCCGGTTCAGTCGCTAAAGGCTTTAGTTCTATAAGAAAGCGGCTTGGCCCAAGACTCTCAAATAGCGATCTTAGGGTCGGCACCTTTATACCCGGTGGCGCAGCTAAATCTGGATAATCGATTTTATGAAAACCAACATCGAAGGCCTGAATATCGGCCAAGGTCATCTGCGCAATTTCGCCATAGCCATTGGTGGTCGTATCGATAATGGCATCATGTCGCACCACCAACACGTTATCGGACGTTAGGTGAACGTCAAGCTCCAGAACATCTGCCCCCACCCTCAAGGCATTGGCCGCAGCCTCTAGTGTGTTTCCAGGCAACAGTGCACTGCCATTGCCATGGGCAATAACGTCGAAAGTGCTTGATTGGTAATATTCTATCTCTGCCACACGGTTATAAGGCGGCAACAGTAGCAGCACCATGTAACCCAGCATCACGCAGGCAATAATTGAAAAGAACGCCCTCACATTCACTCATACCTAGAGACTTGTTATTTTAGTACTATACACGGCCACCAAACAGGGTAAAACCACTAATTTTTAACGATTATGGCGATTAGCGATCAATTCCTCGACAACACAAGGGTCTGCCAGAGTCGATATATCACCCAAGCTATCCAGCTCACCGGCTGCGACTTTGCGTAAAATACGGCGCATAATTTTGCCTGATCGCGTTTTGGGTAGCCCTGGTGCCCATTGAATAATATCAGGCTTAGCTATGGGTCCAATTTCTGTGACACAGAGCTTAAGTAACTCTGCCCGCAGTGCCTCACTCGGCTCTGCACCGGCCATTGGCGTGACGTAGCAATAAATGCCCTGCCCTTTGATGTCATGGGGATAACCCACTACCGCAGCTTCGGCGATTTTTTCATGAAGTACTAGGGCGCTCTCTACCTCGGCAGTCCCCATGCGATGACCAGACACATTTAACACATCATCTACACGACCGGTAATCCAGTAGTAACCATCTTCGTCACGGCGCGCACCATCGCCAGTAAAGTAGTATCCAGGATAGGCGCTAAAATAGGTTTCGATGCAGCGCTGGTGATCACCATAGACCGTGCGGATCTGGCTCGGCCAAGATGACTTAATCATCAACAAGCCCTCACCTGCCCCTATAATTTCATTGCCTTGTGTGTCCAGTAAAACTGGATCCACACCAAAAAATGGCTGACTCGCAGATCCAGGCTTGAGATCTGTGGCGCCGGGTAATGGTGTCAACATATGCGCGCCAGTTTCTGTTTGCCACCAGGTATCAACAATAGGGCATCGTTCGTCACCGACAATCTGATAGTACCATTCCCAGGCCTCAGGATTGATCGGCTCTCCCACTGTACCCAGCAGCTTTAATGAACTACGCGAGGTGCATTTAACAAAGTCATTACCGGCTCCCATCAGAGCGCGAATAGCCGTGGGAGCAGTATAAAACTGAGTGACCTGATGCTTATCGATCACCTGCCAAAAACGTGAGGCATCTGGGTAGGTGGGTATGCCTTCAAACATTAGCGAAATGCCACCATTACACAGCGGACCATAAAGAATATAACTGTGGCCGGTAATCCAACCCACATCGGCTGTACACCAGTAAACATCGCCTTCTTTATAGTCAAAGGTATATTTGTGGCTCATCGCCGCCATTAGCAGATAGCCTCCGGTGGTATGCATCACACCTTTGGGTTTACCTGTGGACCCCGAAGTATAGAGGATAAATAATGGGTCTTCTGCGTCCATGGTTTGCGCAGGACAATCTGCCGTCACCGACTCAATGGCAGCTTGGTACCAGATATCACGATTGTCGGTCCAATCAATGTCTCCCGAGGTACGCGCCACGACCAAGCAGGTATGTACATCCGGGCAATTTTTTAGGGCTTGATCCACATTTGCCTTTAGAGGGATTTTCTTGCCCCCACGGACACCCTCATCTGCCGTGATTACAACCTCACAGCGGGCGTCAAGAATACGGTCTTTTAGCGCCTCGGGAGAAAATCCGCCGAAAACCACTGAGTGCACCGCCCCTATACGCGCACAGGCCAGCATAGCGAAGGCGGCTTCTGGGATCATGGGCATATAGATACACACTCGGTCACCCTTTTTTACACCCCGATCACGCAGTACATTACCCATACGAGAGACTTTGTCATGTAGCTCAAGGTAACTGATTTCCTTATTATCGCTGGGCTCATCACCCTCCCAGATTAGCGCCGCCTGATCGGCACGCTGAGCCAGGTGACGGTCAATACAGTTAACCGCCACATTAAGAGTACCACCACCAAACCATGTCGCTTCACCCTTAGCAAAATCATAGTCACAGACGGTTTGCCAGGGAGACTCCCACTGGAGAAATTCGGTGGCTTGCTCGGCCCAAAACTGATCCGGGTTTTCAATCGACTGCCGATACATTGACTGATAGCGTTCTTGGTTTATCCAAGCGTTTTCTTTCCATTGTTCCGATACCGGGTGGACTGGAAACTCAGACATTAGCAAGGCCCTTTGTTGGTTTTTGATAAACTACAAGTCTAGCGTTTTTTGTGGTGTCCCTAAAGCTTATCTGAGGTTTATTTGAGCAATGAAGTATCGCAGTCGCACCCTAGCGATCTTTCGAATAGCGTGTTGCTTTAAGACTGTTTTTGATCTTTTCCAGATGAGGCAAGAACTCAGGACCTCGGCGTAAGGTTACGCCGGTAGCGAGTACATCGAGAATAACTAAGTGCACAATACGCGACGTCATTGGCATGTATTCATCAGTATTTTCAGCAACATCCACATCCAGGGTGACACTACTGATGTCGGCAAGAGGGGAATTAGGTGCTGTCAGACCAATCACAGTAGAGCCATTAGCGCGAGCAATTTCGGCAACCTCGACCACTTCCTTAGTTCGTCCGGTATGAGAGATGACAAAAAACACGTCGCCGGTGGTGCCTGTTGAAGCGAGCATACGCTGCATCAATACATCATCATGACAGGATACCGGCAAATTAAAGCGGAAAAATTTATTTTCAGCGTCCCTTGCCACAGAGCCGGAAGCGCCCAATCCAAAAAAGTAAATTCGTTTGGCTTGAATTAATTTATCAACAACTTGGTTGACGCGGCTATGACTAATTTTATCCCGTACCAATGCTAAATTATTAATGGTGCTATCAAATATCTTTGGGGTATAGCCGGTGACATCATCATCTGAATTGACGTTACGGTTTACAAAACGAACGCCACTGACAAGTGACTTTGCTAATTTAAGTTTAAAGTCTGGAAAGCCGGCCGCATCAAAGCGCTTACAAAAGCGATTGACGCTAGGCTCACTTACGCCAGCCTTTTTCGCCAAAGTAGCAATACTTGAACTTGTTGCCGAATCCGGATCACTTAAAATCACCTGAGCCACCTTGCTCTCTGACTTATTTAAGTTAGGCAGGGCATCAGTAATAATATTTATCAAATTTTGGCTGTGCATTGGCGGATATATCCTCTGTACAAACTCGCTGTTTTCGTACTTCCCTTACTTCAGTCCCTTATTTTAGGTTTTTTAACGACAAAAATCCGCAATAAATGCATTTTTGTAGGAATCTTTCATAAACCCCTCACCAAAGTGATACATAGGTATCATACTTTGGTAATCATACGTAATAAATCGTGTAATATATTGATTAAACGCAACTATAAGCCTACAATTTACGTAAATTTACTACATTATAAGTATTCAGTTATGTACAAAATAGCGATAAATGGCTTTGGGCGAATTGGACGTAATGTCGTTCGCGCACTTTATGAGCGCCCAGACCTACAAGACAAAATTCAAATCGTTGCTATCAATGACCTTGGCAATGTCGATATTAATGCTCATTTGCTGCAGTTCGATACGGTACATGGCCGTTTTAATCAGCAGGTAGAGGTCGGCGAAGACTCCCTGACAATTAATGGTGATAAAATCCAGTGGTTCTGTGAGCGTGATCCAGCCAACATTCCCTGGGGTGACCTAGGCGTTGATCTAGTATGTGAATGCACGGGCGTATTTACCAGTCGTGACAAGGCCGCATTACATCTTGCCGGCGGTGCTAGAAAAGTACTTATCTCTGCCCCAGGTTCAAACGTCGATGCTACCGTTGTCTATGGTATTAATGACAACATTTTGACCCAGTCTCACGAGATTGTTTCTAACGCCTCTTGCACAACCAACTGCCTAGCACCAATGGTTAAGCCTCTGCATGAAGCCATGGGTATTGAGTCAGGCTACATGACCACAGTGCATGCCTACACCAATGATCAGCAGTTGAGTGATGTCTACCATTCAGATGTATACCGAGCCAGATCGGCAACCCAATCAATGATCCCGACCAAGACCGGTGCTGCTGCAGCTATAGGGGATGTCATGCCTGAACTTAAGGGCCGACTTGATGGCCTAGCCGTGCGCGTGCCCACTATCAATGTGTCATTGGTCGACCTGACTTTTAATGCCGGTCGTGAGACTAGCGTAGAAGAAGTAAATCAGCTACTCAAGCAGGCTGCTGATGGCGATCTTAGCGCCGTACTGAGCTACTGCGACAAACCACTAGTCTCTTCTGACTACAACCATATACCTTACTCAAGCAACTTCGATTCACTGCAAACCAGAGTTAATGGTTCGCTGGTTAAGGTTATGGCTTGGTACGATAACGAGTGGGGATTCTCTAATCGCATGCTGGATAATAGTATTGCTCTTTTAGAAGCAGGCGCTTAAGCAAATGCCACGTAGAACCAAAATATTAGCAACACTAGGCCCTGGAAGCAGCGACAGCAACAGTATCCGCGAACTCATTAAAGCTGGTGTGAATGTCTTTAGGCTCAACTTTTCTCACGGTAGCGCTGAAGAACATTGTCAACGCGCCCAGACTATTCGCAGTTTAGGTTTGGCACTAAAAATGCCCGTGGGTATTTTGTGTGACATGCAGGGCCCAAAAATTCGTATTGGAAGCTTTATTGATGATCAAAAAATCAATCTTGAACACGGCAGTACCTTTACTCTAGACAGCCAACTCGATAAAGATGGCGGCCACCAAGACGCAGTTTACATCGCCCAGGAACTACTCGAAGACATTCAAAAGGACAGTATTCTACTGTTAGATGATGGCCGATTAATCTTGCAGGTCAGCGTTAAAACGGAGCATGCAGTAAAGTGTATTGTCACCCAAGGTGGCGTACTGTCGAGTAAAAAAGGTGTTAATAAATTTGGTGGCGGTCTGTCGGCCAACGCGCTAACAGAAAAAGATAAGGCTGATATAAAAACCGCAGCATCGCTACATACAGATTATCTAGCCATCTCTTTTGTGCAGTCCAAAGAAGATGTTGAGGAAACCAGAGAACTACTCAGCCAGGCCGGCAGCTCAGCCCATATTATCGCCAAAATTGAACGCGCCGAAGCCATTACCGACGAATTTCTACCCGGCATTATTGCAGCCTCCGATGGCATTATGGTGGCTCGCGGAGACCTCGGCGTTGAAATTGGCGACGCCAATCTAGTCGCTGTTCAAAAGCAGCTTATTGAAGCCGCCAGCAATGCCAACAAAGTGGTGATCACCGCAACGCAGATGATGGAATCAATGATCACCGCGCCCACACCAACCCGTGCCGAAGTTTTTGATGTGGCTAATGCTGTGCTCGATGGGACTGATGCGGTAATGCTAAGTGCAGAAACTGCCATCGGCCAATAC
>TARA_B110000046_G_scaffold107294_1_pt1 | contig 20161 bp, 18 predicted proteins | sample TARA_B110000046 | Tara Oceans TARA_B110000046 (sample SAMEA4397157) | marine metagenome | biome: Polar Biome; feature: [DCM] deep chlorophyll maximum layer (ENVO:01000326); material: water (ENVO:00002006), including particulate matter (ENVO:01000060) such as... | depth 40 m
CAACTGTTTATACTCAGATGAACCTATTGCACCAAATTCGAAAGGAGAATATCACTTTTTTTACTCTTCAAATGAGGACCGTAGAGTTTATGAAAAAACACTTTCGAGACCTGATAAGTTTTTATTCTACAAATTCAAGACAAAAGAATATGCGCAAAATTGGTGTGATGGTATTCCTTTTGAATCCAAACAGAATCATAATAAATCCTCGCAAAATACAACTAAGCCTGCTGGTGATGCGAAGTTAAAAATGATTCACTACAACCCCGAAATCTCGAACTTCAAAAGAAATAATCTAGGAGTAACATTTTATAAGGATGTACTATTTACAGGTTATAAAAAATCCACGTATCCAAATGGAGCGATATTGGAAATATCCAAATACAAAGATGGCCTTACAGATGACCTTCAAATGAGATACTATAAAAATGGAGCGGTTAAATCAAAGGCAATCTGTCTTAAAGGAGAAGTCTTGGCAGGTAAAGGATTTTATGAGAATGGTAAAGTGGCTGCCGTAATAGAATTAGAGGGTGTAACTAGAAGAACGAAAAAGACATATTACGATAAAAATAGAAACATTATAAATCAAGAGTTCTTTGAAAAACTGATTGTTTATAAAGATTATTTTGAAGAAAAAGAGACTTTTAACTTTATTGATGTGGCTAAAAAAGGTGAGACAAATAAAAAAACGCCCTCTACAAAAGAGATTCCATCTGTAACAAATGCAACGCTCAGCATAGACCATTACACTTTAGATGGTTATGAATTGACCAAATACATTAAACTTTCTGATTTTCCTGCATTAAAAAATAAATTAACTGAGTTTAATTCACTCTTTCATAAAATAGAGTACGATAGGGGGGCGGGAGAGTTTATATTTCAAGAGCATAATACACCCGGTTATGTTTTAGTAACGACTGAAAGGGGATCTATTAATGGTGTAATTAAAATCCCGCATTACTATTTCAATCAAAAAGCAATAAAAATCATTCATGATTATTTATCCAAATACGGTTATTCCTACTTCACAGGTAAGGTGCTAGGCGATTTACCTATGAACGATAAGCGCATTCGAAAAGATTGTAAAAAAACCTACAGCCGTGAGCAAACCATAGAATGTCCGAACTGCTCGTACTGGACCGATAAGCAAAAGGAGAACGTTCCTTGTACCCGTTGTAAAAATAAAGAGAAAATCAAAACAGGGAAAATAATTACAAGTACTTGCCCTAGTTGCAATGGAAAAGGATTTTACTACAACTCAGAAGAAAATAAAGAATGGGGAGAAATAGAAGAATATTATAAAAACAACCAAGTTATTCAACCTGACCTTGGTTTTAATGGAGGCTTAAGCTACTCGAAACTAAAATGGAAAGGGTTAAAAAGCGGAACCTATTTTATTTACCAAACTGATCTAGGTCTCAAATATGATAGATTAGGAACAGGTAGTCTATTGGATAAAAATGAAACAGTTTCTAAATATGACTTTGTGCAAATTGCATTTCAAAGAAAGGTAAAACCTTAACAATTTAAAGTTCGTCATAGTCAAACTCTGCTTCAGAAAAGTCCAAATCAAAGTCATAGCTTTCGTCTATTGCTTCTAATTCATTGTACGTGCGAGAACCACGTTTAGGAGTAATGAGGTACTTATTACAATCGGTAATCTTCCAATCATCTGTGATCTCATGGTTGGCTTTTACCATAACAGATTCATCACCATCTTCAATCGCTTGGTAAACAACATCAATATCCCATTCCCAAACCGCCCCATCAAGGGTTTCAATATAGTTATGTAAAGTAAGTTTCAAAGTAGTTTCGTCAATCTCAGTAATGATACTCTTTTCTGTGTGATCGCTTATTTCCCAGGTGTTATCTATGTATGAACCAATACCTATTGAATGTATCTTATTTGATTCACGATACAGTCGATGGTTTCCTTTTTTCTGGGAAACCTTAACAACAGAGATCCCGTAGCTGCTTTCACCCAACGTTTCATCAATTGATTGTTCATATAGTATTATCCTATCCCCTTTACATTGCGGTGAGCGCTTAAATCTCATATAAACTACTGGATCGTCAATAGATTCATTTAGTTGACCTTCAACGTCACTTTGAGTCCAGACATCATTGTTTCCCGTAAACGTAAAATTTGAATACGACTTTAACATCCAATTTTTATCCAATAATAACGCTGTAATATCTGAGTCATCAATCGCGTTAACATTGCTCTCCTTGTACGATGTCCAAAATGCTCTAGAGCCAAATATTAAAACAAAAACGAGCCCCCCAAGTATCGGATAAAGATACCTTCCTTTACTTTTTTCTGTCGTAACTGGTTTAGTTGTAATCTTCTCTTGAACGGACTCTTTTTTTAATGGCGCTGATGATTCATTTATTTTGATACCACATTGACCACAAAACTTTGGACTATTAAGTAACTTTTCTCCACAATTATGACAATAATTCATACTTTTTTCTCAAATATATAATGAAAATCTCATTTTAAAAAAGTGTCATTTGATTTTTTGATAAACATTTAAAGACCTCAGTAAGAATTCCACTTGCTTAATGGATTTTAATTGTAAAAATAGAAGAAGTTTAAAGTTACTTTCCGATACAAAACTTGCTAAAGATATTACCTAGAAGATCGTCCGTAGAAATGTCTCCGGTAATGCTTCCCAAATGAAACATGGCCTGACGGATGTCCATAGCGATAAAGTCTGACGTTGTGCCGTCATCCAAACCGATATCCGCTTTTTCTAATGCTTCTGCCGTTTTTAGAAGCGCCTCATGGTGTCTGGCATTCGCTATAATCGTATCATTTTCAAGGTCAAGTTCTCCGAGCACTGCGTGAACCATTTCTTTTTTTAGGGTATCAATTCCCAAACCACCTTTGGCACTAATGGAAATTGAATCTGGAAACGATTCAGGGTTTAGGTCTACCTTATTGATCAAAAAGAGCACTTTTTTATCAGGATGTAAGCCAATTAGACGGGAACTCCACGCTTTGGTTTCTGCGATGTTTTTCTCATTAGATGCGTCTCCTAAGCAAAGAACAATTGCTGCCTCTTTTATTTTTTTCTGAGACCTTTCAATACCCATCGCTTCAATGTTCTGAGTCGTCTCCCTAATTCCTGCAGTATCAATTAAACGGAATAGTATTCCTTCAATGTTTAGAGTTTCCTCAATGACATCACGAGTGGTCCCTGCCTCATCACTAACAATCGCTCGGTCTTCACCCAAAAGTTGGTTCAACAAGGTACTTTTCCCTGTATTCGGTGCCCCAACAATAGCAACAGGCACGCCATTTTTAAGGGCATTTCCGAGCGCAAAAGAATCTGCTAGTTTAGAAACCGTCAGTAATACCCTTGAGACCAATTCTTTTAATTGAGTGCGGTCTGCGAATTCCACATCTTCCTCTGCAAAGTCAAGCTCTAACTCAACAAGCGAGGCAAAATTCATGAGTTGTTCTCGAAGAACCTTTAAATCTGAAGACAAATTTCCTTTCAGCTGGCTTAAAGCAATTTGATGTGCCTTTTTACTTTGTGCTGCAATCAAATCCGCAACGGCTTCCGCCTGCGAAAGATCAAGCTTTCCATTCATAAAAGCCCGTTTGGTAAACTCTCCCGGCGTCGCCATTCGGCAGCCTTGACTTTGCAAAACTTGAAGGATTTGTTGTTGAACATATGGGGATCCATGACAAGATATTTCTATGCTTTCTTCTCCTGTAAAACTCCTTCCGTGTTCAAAATAGCTAACCAATACCTCGTCAATAGCAATCCCATCAGCAGAATTTATCGTTCCGAAATGTATGGTATGGGAGGCAATCGTGTCTAGCTTTTTTGAAAAGCATTGCGACAACGCATTTCTGGAGTCAGGGCCCGAAATACGAATAATAGATATGGCGCCTATGCCATTTCCAGTAGCCAATGCACAAATGGTTTCCACCTTAGAATTCATGGCGCAAAGTTACGAATTAAAGACGCTCGAAAAAAGAGAGATCGGTTAAGGATGACAAGAAGGCGATGAGTGCCTCACGTTCTTTTGAAGATAATGTAAAAGGAACGATTACAGGGTCCTGCAAGCCATGGCCGGCTCCTCCTTTTGCATAATGGTCAATCACCTCTTCAATAGATTCAAAACTTCCGTCATGCATATAAGGGGAAGTGTAATCAATGTTGCGCAACGAGGGGACTTTAAAATAGCCGATCTCAGAAGAATCTAAATGGATTCGAAAACGACCTTTGTCTGCACCGTAATCGAGATATAGGCCATTGTTTCGTGCCTCAAAGCTTGTGAAATAGGGAGGAGAATGACACTCTGTACAATACAGTTTTTCGGAAAATATTTTTAGGCCCGCTTGCTCTTTTTTATTCAAGGCACTCGAGTCTCCATTAGCGAAATGGTCGTAAGGGGAGCTCATAGAAAGTAATGATCTTTGAAATGCGGCAAGACTTCTGGTCAATACCCAAGCGTCAAAATTTCTTCCATAAATGGTTTTCGCTGCCTGCTGGTATTCAGGATCTGCTCTCAAGATGGGAATCAGGTCGCGCATGTTGTGTCCCATTTCATTAGGCTCTTGTATCGGAACAATCGCCTGAAGCTCCAAAGTTTTAAGATGGGCATCAAACATAACGGTTGGTAGGAAGCCGGCATTTAATAAGCTCGGTGAATTGCGGTCTGTTTTTTGGCCATTGATACCGTTACTTGTTTTTAAACCATCTGTAAAGGCTAGGCCGGGCTTGTGACAAGAGGCACAGTTAATCGAATTGTCCTTTGAAAGACGCGTGTCTAAAAAAAGTGCTTTGCCCAAGGCTATTTTTGCAGAATCCATGGGGTTATCAGCAGGTGATGGCGTGCTTACATATTGATTTAGATCTGGGTACGTTTTACACATTAAAAATGTAGCGCAACACAAAACCCCAAGAAAAATATTTAGAACCCTTGGATACATTAAGGAATGAAAATAGTTTGTTTTTCAAGAACACCTCCATAAATATCCCTGCAGAAAACAAACAACACCCCTGCGTGGTGTGTGTCTAAATTCATCACTCCATTAGCACTTAAAGAATGTGTCGAAGAAAGGTTTCTTCCCAATTGATCATAAGTACAAATTTCAGCTGTTCCAGCAGGTAAGCCTGAATAGTACAGCTTCCCATTCTTCACATAAATATGAGGGGCTTCTGCCGAATTAGAGGCTAAACTAGCAAAAGGGGAAAGTGTAAAAACATCTTCAGTCATCACATTATCCATAGCTGTAATATTTACGGGTGTAGCGCCGTGTGCTGCACCAATGGTCAAAAGTTCAATGCCATTTACCCAACGGTCAACATGACATTGCAAAACAAGTTCAACCTGAGAAGCAGACACATTGGTTTGCACGACAGGAAGAACAACTTGTCTTTGAAGATGTGCCCCTACAGAATGTAATTCAAAAGCGTTACTTCCTTCACCCCCTCCAATAATCATAGGCATATAGCCAAATGACCAGCCCCAATACATACTTGGACTTTGAAACGAAAGTGGGTGTTCTTCAGGGTAAGCAGAAATATCCAGCGCTTCTGAACCTCCTTGTACGTTTAATCGATCTGGAATGCCCACAGTAAACTCAATTTGCTCTATAATGTCAAGATTCAGGGCCCCCAAGTAAAAAGAATGATTATTTGGCTCAAAAAGATAAACCATATCTGTGGCCGTAGACACTTGACCTCCATCATGGGTTATGAGTATATCAGAAACGTAATAATCAAAATGATCAAGTGCATAGACCTCTCCGTTGTTGTGGCTTAATTCGACTCCAAGTTCTAATGGCCCAGCATTAAAAACAGGCTCTATATTTAGAAAAACATTTTTCTGACCAAACAATAATGAAGGCAACATTAACAAAGTGATTATTAAGGTGTTTTTTTTCATGGCTTCTGTATTATATATAAAATTTCTTTACTCATTAAACGATATTTTTCGACTTCAGTTGGCTTCCAAGTGTCGTTCATATCAAATTGTTCTACTCTAAATCCTGCCTTTTCAAGCCATTTGGGATAATCCATTCCGAAAAGGCGGACATGGTCTTTTTGCCAAAAATGCTTTTCCCGTTCCGCAGGTGAGGTTATGCTAGCATCCTCATAGGTCTCCTTCCTGCTAATATCCTGAGGAACCTGCATAATTGCCCAGCCTCCTGGCTTCATGACTCTATTGAGCTCAGACATACAACGAATAGGGTCATCAACATGTTCCATGACATGGTTACAAAAAACAATGTCGTATTGGTTGTCTTCAAGTGGAATGTCATGTAAGTCAAAATGCATATCGGCAATTGGTGAGACCAAATCTGCAGTTATATAATCTAGGTTCGACTGCTTTTTAAAATGGGGTAAAAAACACTGCTCTGGTGCGATATGTAAAACTTTCAACCCTGGAGCTGTAAAGAATGTGGTTTCACGCTGAAGATAAAGCCACATTAAACGGTGCCGCTCAAGGGTCAAATCATAAGGACAAAGTACATTTTCTCGGTGCGCAACCTCAGAACCATAGCTCAAAAATTTAGAAAATGATTTCTCACAGACAGGACAAGTAACTTGTTCTCCTCGATATAAAACAGGCGCAAAAAACTTAAAAACATAGCTTAACCTAATAAGCAATGGCCTAGGCAGGGCATTCAATAAAAACTTATAGAGCTTCTTCACAACAATAAAGGTACAACAATCGGAAAAGATATTGCGTACTTTTGAAGTATCAACATTAAGAAAACATGAAACACTATTTGATTTTCCTTTTTTGCATTAGCTTTTCAATTATGGCACAAAACAACCTCCCATCGGCTCAGAAAAAAAACAAAATACTTAGCAAGTTTGGCCACAATCGTATGGACCCTTATTATTGGATGAACCAACGCGATTCTGAAGAAGTATTGGAATATATAGGAGAAGAAAACAAACACTGCGAAGCTTATTTTTCTGGTCTCAAAGGATTGGTGGAGAAGATTGATAAGGAATTGGAAAGTAGAATCGATCCCAATGAACAAAAGTCCCCATTTTGGTATAATGGGAACCTTTACCAAGCCAGAAATGAGGATGGATTAGAATATGAAAAAATCTATCGGCTTAAAAATGACAAAGCCCTACTTTTCTTTGATGAAAACGAAAGAGCAAAAGACCAATCATTTTACGATCTAGCAGATTGGGAAGTCTCTCCAAATAATAAATATTTAGCTGTTGCGGAAGACTTTAAAGGAAGAAGGAAAAACACGATCTCTATCCGAATAAACAAAACGGGCGAGTACCTCAAGGACCGCATTGAAGAGAGTAACGGAGATGTAGTTTGGTCAAACGACAATAAAACTATTTATTATATCAAGAAAGATCCGCAAACATTACGTGAATTTCAGGTTTTTAGTCACAAAATAGGAACAGAGAATACGGAAGATGTATTGGTTTATCAAGAAGATGATGAGAAGTACAGTGTCTACTTTTCAAAATCCAAAACAGGAGATTATATTTTTATCAATTGTTATAGTTCATTGACCTCTGAAGTCCGATGGATTTCTGCCAACGATCCTAAATCAGTACCTCAGGTTTTTCTGAAAAGAAAACAAGGACACATTTATTCAGTGACCCACCATACAAATGGATTCTATATCATAAGCAATAATGATGCTCCTAATAATAAAATACTTTTTGCGCGGACCATTCCTAAAAGCATCGGTCAATGTGATGTTTTTCAGGAAACGAATAAGGACACTTACATTAATGGTGTGAGCTCTTTTCAGGAATTTCTAGTGATTCAAGAGCGCACAAAAGGGCTAAACAAAATAAAGATCTACCCCTTTGAATCTAGAGAAACCACCTACATAGAATTTGATGAAGAAACCTATTACTTAGGAATGGCCATGAACGATGATTTTAAATCAAATACGCTTTATTATACATACAACTCCATGACCACGCCGTCTAGTATCTATGCCTATGACATGACTACTGGAAAACAAAAGCTCTGGCATCAAAAGGAAATCAAAGACCCGGGCTTTTCATCGGACAATTACACCTCACAGAGAGTTTGGGCAAGAGCCAACGACGGAGAAGAAATTCCAATTTCACTTGTCTATAAAAAAGGTGTTGATCTAAAATCCGCCCCCCTCCTTCTTTATGGTTATGGTTCTTATGGAATTACCATTCCAGATGTATTTAGCTCCTCTAGATTGAGTCTTTTGGATCGCGGATTTGTCTTTGCGGTGGCACACATAAGAGGAAGTAAATACATGGGAGAGCATTGGTATGAAAATGGAAAGTTCTTGAAAAAAACCAACACTTTTACCGACTTCATCAATGCAGCAGAATTTCTTGGTCATATGGGGTATTGTGATCCCGAGCGTGTTTATGCGCAAGGGGGCAGTGCGGGAGGTCTATTAATGGGTGCTGTAGCCAACATGGCGCCGTACCTCTGGAAAGGCATGATATCTCAAGTTCCTTTTGTAGATGTGCTCACGACAATGCTTGATGAAACCATTCCGCTCACGACTTCAGAGTATGAAGAATGGGGCAATCCAAATGAGGAACCATTTTACTACTACCTTCTGAAGTACTCACCATATGACAACATTAAAAAGATGGCTTATCCCGCTATGTATATTACGACAGGGTATCATGACTCTCAAGTACAGTATTGGGAGCCCTTGAAGTATGTGGCCAAGATTCGAGATTACAGAACGGACCAAAATCCATTTTTATTTGATTGCAATATGGATGCAGGACACGGTGGAGGTTCTGGTTTAAGCAATGAGAGAAAAGAAATCGCTAAAGTATATGCCTTCATTTTGGGAATGGAAAATAAAAATAAGTAGCGCACTGATTCTGCTTTCCTTAAACGCGAGAGCACAAGAGAGTGTCCCTTCTATTGAAGACTTTAAAAACAAAAAAGTCTTTTATCTCGATGTAGGATACAATAGTGCTCCTTTTAAGATTGATTCCCCATACGGAAACGAAAGTGTTACACTGAAATACAAAAACAATTTTAAAACGCTCTTGGGAATTGGTTTCGCCTACAAATGGTTCCATTTAAGAATTGGTTTTCCTGTCTTTAATTATATCAAACCTGTTGAAGAATGGGGAGCTACCAATCAGTTCAATGTAGGGCTTAATTTCACTATACGGAAATTCTTTTTTGATCTTGACTTTAAAACAGTTCAAGGGTATGCCGTTAAAAACTATGCCTCACTTGATAGCAGCTTTGTATCCATGAATACGCCACAACGACTATTTCCTGAAATAAGAACCACCAATTTTAGTTTAAATGGATGGTATTTCAATGATCGTGATTTTAAAATGAGTGCATTAAGAGGGATGCAAGCCCATTACAATAAACCCGTGCATACTTGGTATGTTAAAGGCACCATGAATATCTACGGTCTTGACAATAATGAAAAGACGATTATACCAACAGAACTCTCAGAACTAAATAATGACAAAACACAGGCTTCTACGCTTTCTGCCTTTGATTTTGGTTTGATCCCAGGATATGCATATGTTAACCGTATTAAGAACTGGCAGTTTTCCGGTTGGCTAGGAATCGGGGGCGTTATTCAATCAAAATTCTATGTGTTTTCAAAAGGGACAAGGGGTTTTTTGGGTTTAGCCCCTAGATACGACATTCGGCTTTTAGGAGGTTACTCTGATAAAAAATTCTTCGCCTTTTTTGTGACGGAATTTGATAATAAATCGATTCGTTTTTCTGACCTTAAATACAACTTAAACTTCTACAGCATTAAAATTATGGCAGGAATACGTCTTGGAAATTAAACTAAATCTTAAGCTCAACCCAATTGGAGGAGTTGTTGTAATTCAGTTTGATATAATAGGTCCCTTTCTTTAGGTTTATTAACGAAAAATAGACTTGGCTTTCGTCGATTTCAATTTGTGATAGCTCCTTTTTGTTGCCATCTGCAATGGTGATACTTGGACTGTTTTCAAAAAAACCATTCTTTTCAAACAACAGCTGATTGGCATCATCCTGAGTCATGGAGATAAAACCTAAGTGCCGGGTCCCTCTGTCCATCATAAAACGCTTCGTTTTTTTTGCCTTGGTATCACTTTGAATAATCTTGCTGTTTTCAATCGGTGTATCATGACGGTCTTGGGTGGTAGTGCTCTCCGTGTCTTTTTGTTCATTATAACCATCAATAGGGTGCCAAACTCGCATGTAATCGACATAAAAATCACTCGGTAATTTCGTGTGCTCATCTATCCCTGGGCCAAAAGCCTTGTTGTCTTGAGCAATCGCTAGATTGGCAATCAAACTCATACTTGTTTCAAAGTCTCCTTTATATGTAGCCACCTCCTGGCCATTTAAATACATTTTGATTTCGCCTGGCTTCCAAACACCTGAATAAACGACAAAGTTCTCTGTAATTTCCTTATCCGTCTTGATCCAAGCACCCCAATTTTTAGTGCGACCAAACCAACCTGTTTTAACGCGACTACATTTGTCAGGACAATGAACATCCACATGAAAATGTTTGTGCTTTTCGCCTTTCATTTCCATGAAATCAATTTCTTCATTTGGAAAACCACCATATAGCCAGAAAGCAGGCCATAACCCTCTCCCACGAGGGGACTTACAACGTGCCTCAAAATAACCATATTTAAACTTCTGCTTGCTCCATAATGCTGAGCATAGGTAACGTAGGTGAACTTCATTCCCATTTCTTAGCTCCACCTCGCCATTAGCTGCTCCACCTGTTTCCAAAATCCATTTTGGAAAAGCTTTCCATTCACTTGTCGTATCTGCAGAGAGTTTTAGTAAACCCTTGTCTTGGGACACCATCTTTTCATCGGCATAAGACCCTTCATCAGCAAGTAATCCGCCCCAAGGGTATTTTGGATGCCATAGTGTTTCATTAACTTCAGTCCCATTAAATTCATCTCCAAAAAAATACCGCCATTCAAGGATGGTATCCTTCTCTACCTTCCACAAAACAGGCTCTACTTGAGCGGATAAGGTCATCGTCAGTACAAGAAAAAAAAGTAAGCGCATTAGTTTTTAATAAATATGTTTTTAGGTTCTGTAAAGAATTTCAAGGCCTCCCAGCCTCCTTCTCGTCCGACACCAGAGGACTTAACGCCACCAAAAGGAGTTCTTAAGTCTCTGACGAGCCATGAATTCACCCAAACAATTCCAGAATGAATTTGATTTGCAACGCGGTGCGCTCTTTTCAAATCCGAGGTCCAAACCGTTGCCGCCAATCCATATTGTGTAGAATTCGCCATTTTTAATACTTCTTCTTCGGTATCAAATGGACAAAGCGTAACTACCGGACCAAAAATCTCTTCCTGATTGGTTCTGCAATCAAAGGACAAGCCTTCAATAACGGTTGGTTCTAGATAGAAGCCATGTTCGTAAGGAGCTTCAAGGGTAACCTGATTTCCTCCAGCTACAATTGATCCACCCTCTTCTTTGGCCAAAGCAATGTATGACATTACTTTTTCCATATGGTCTTTTGAAACGACCGCCCCTTGCTTTGTGTTAGGGTCTGATGGGATGCCCACCTTCATTCTAGAAACTTTTTCAGCAAAGGCTATTTTGAATTTATCATAAATGGACCGCTCTATAAAAATACGAGATCCACATAAGCAAATCTGCCCTTGATTCGCAAAAGAAGACCTGACCGTAGTACTTAACATATCGTCAAAGTCGCAATCGGCAAAAATGATATTTGGGTTTTTTCCACCAAGTTCTAATGAAAGCTTCTTAAACATAGGCCCTGCCGTTTTGGCAATATAGGCGCCCGTAGCCGTCCCGCCAGTAAATGAAATGGCTTTAATGTCAGGATGTTTTACAATGGCATCACCCGCATTACTCCCCAATCCATGAACAATATTTAAAACACCTGGAGGCATTCCAATTTCTGCAGCGACCTCGGAAAGAAGATAAGCTGTATAAGGTGTGATCTCAGACGGTTTTGCGACAACACAATTACCGGCAGCTAAAGCTGGAGCAATTTTCCACGTAAATAAATATAAGGGTAGATTCCAAGGAGAAATACAACCGACGACACCAATCGGTTTTCGGGTTGTATAATTGATTCCAACACCCTCCATATAGTGGGATTCAGAAGCGAAATGAAGAATAGCGGTTGCAAAAAAATGCAAATTAGAAACTGCCCGTGGTATGTCAACTTGCCTCGCTAAACTAACTGGCTTTCCATTATCCATTGATTCTGCGGCAACAAACTCATCCATACGGTCTTCTATTCCTTGAGAAAAACGAACAAGAATTTTGCTGCGCTCCTCAATTGACAAACCTGACCATTTTGGAAATGCGGCTTTGGCTGCGTTGGCCGCCATCATAATGTCCTCTTGTCCAGAATCTGGAATTAGAGAATAGACGGTTCCCCTTGAGGGATCAACATTGTCAATGTAAGCCCCTGAAATTGGAGCATGGAATTTTCCATCAATATAGTTTTGTAGCTTTTTCATTAACCGAATTATATTTCAACAAATGTCATAAAAAAAAACGGAATGCCCCTTCATGATTGTATTGCATTGATTTTTCTAACTTCGCAGTATAATACTCCACACCAATGACGCTAAAGGAAGCACAGGAAAAAGTAGATGATTGGATTAAAAAATATGGTGTTCGTTATTTCGATGAGCTCACCAATACGGCGATTCTAATGGAAGAGGTCGGAGAAGTTGCTCGTATTATGGCACGCAACTACGGTGAACAAAGCCATAAAAAAAGTGATCAAGATCAATCCCTATCAAACGAGCTTACCGATGTGCTTTTTGTACTTATCTGTATAGCCAATCAAACAGGTATCGATTTAGAAGATGCGTTTAAAAAAAATATGGAAAAGAAAACAAAAAGAGACCACACGAGACATAAAGAAAACGAAAAACTAAATTAACAGATGGAAGATTTTGGTTTAGCAAGTCGTAAAATATTAAAGTCAGGGAATTCTGTTGTGATTCAAGCGAAAATCGAGCAGAACTTTCAGCTTTTTCAAGATATTATTACCGATTGTATCCCTGAGCCTAAAGAAGGTTCTCCCAGAGGAATAGTAATCTGCATTGATGATGCAACATCTAGAGCTTTTGCTGATTTTTTAGAAAATAAATTCAAAGAACTTGATTTAACACTTGATCTTATAATTGAAAAAGGCCAGCGGGTTCGGCAACGAAACGACCTGTTTTTTGGCACAGAACTGATTGTGGGCACACCGAAAAGAATTTGCGAAATGTACTTTCAAAATGGATTTAATATTGGCGAACTCAAACTATTTATGCTCCTCGATATGAATATGATCCTAAGACAAGGTCATAAAGGGTTCGTGAATAGAATCTCTGAGAGCCTTCCTAAATGTAAAAAAGTACTTGTAGAAACATTGCCAAGACAGCAAAAGATTACGGATTATCTGAAAGAATTCATGAGTGGGTATAAAACCGTTAAGGAACCTGCTGATTAAATCAAATCGTAGGCACTTACAAAGAAAGGGTGGTTTGAAGAATACTTTTTTTTTGAGTTTCTAGAGACAACATTCACTTTTTTAATTCCTATAATTTTATCTAAGAACCCCCAATCAAAATTCTTACCCAGATTCTTGTAAATAAGATCATTTGGGTCAACAAACCAAAGTATAGAATGCACATTATAGAGCCCCAAAGCACCTGAAAACAAGGCCTCTATTTTCGTTGAGTCTTGACCCTGGACGATGTCCGGTACAAGAAAAAAGTGTTTTTTCGGCTTTATGAGTCTTCTTAAAAATGGAATATAGGGGAGTACTTTTACTAAGGCGCCACCAAAAAAACCAGGTAACCGATGAATGCGCCATTTGACCAAGGTAAACCTTGCAAATGCCTCAATGTTACCACCTGCATCACGAAGTACTACAAAAGGAGGATTCTGGATATGTGTTTCAAAATAGGAATCATAATTCGCATATTGCTTACTTACCATTATCGATATTTCGGACCAATCTTGACTAAAAGAAACCTCTGATACTTTTCTTGGATACATGCGGCTATATGATCTCGAAATAATGTGCGTGTATGGTTTAAACCCAAAACGCTCGCTCATCTCTTTACTTCGCGAATTTTCATCGTCAATGTATGCATAAAAAGGCAGGGCCTTTTCTGTATTCATCGTGTCAAATACGTGCTGTATTCTTTGTTGTAGAACGGAATTGGGTCTATTACGTGCCTTCATGCCTGAAGTGCGCTGGTAGACCGGGTGGAACGCAAAATAACGAACATAATAAGCAAAATCCCTTATGCAGAAGGTGACGTTTGCCATAATCGTTGCATTTCGCTTTAAGGAATAGGATTTGGGGTTATCAGTTTGGTGAATCCGTTTTCGCACATCTAAATGGGTGTACTTGGCACCATTTGTTCCGAGCTCTGTGCCCTCTAGAAAACAAATAAGTTCTTCAGAAATTTCAGTGGATTCTTCTAGTACCATAAAGGACTATAGACTACTCTGTATCTTTTGAATTTATGCCTTTGTCCTTCACAGAATAAGCAATGGTTAGGGCGTCGATATCTTGAAGCTGTTTTCTAATATCAAAAATAAGCCCTGTTGGTGCACTTTGGTCGGCTTTTACACAAGTAATGACGGACTCAATAGGAGCTATCATTCTTGCAGGTTTTTGATCGAATTTATCTCTTTTCCAACGTGAAACGGCATTTGTGGAATACAATCCATCTGACGTCGCTTGAACAACATTGTCTAAAGACAAGGCGTAACCAAATTTAAATGCGGAAGCCCTATTTGGGTTGCGTGGTGTTCCAAGGTATAAAAAGTCTATCTCAGATCTTTGTTTGTATGGCGTCAAATCTTCTGTTCTAGTACCTTCAGGCGAAGTATATTTTACCGTTGGATCAGTTTCCTTACTAGTTGTGGCAACCATGAAGAAAAACAGTAACATAAAGACAATATCGGGCAACGACGCCGTATTCATGGCGGGTGCTGATCTTTCTTCGACTTTTCTAAATTTAGACATACCTTTAGTTTTTCGGAGTCACTTCCACTATTCTCGCAGGATATAAAATCTCAATTAAATCAAGGATTTCTTTATCACGAGCATCTGCATCCTGATTATACCTTTGCTTTACTAATGTATAGGGCTCGCTAAATAGCTCTTTACATTTCTTGTTTCTCAATTCTATTACGGCTTCCTCAATTTCATTATGAATTTGAGTAAAAATTGAATATGCCGTACCTTCTTGAACTTCTATACGTATGTGCGCTTGCTTATCAATTTCGCGTAATTCTGATTTGCCATATAACTGAATAGCTTTTTTCTTCTTGTCCCATTCATCGTAAGCTGAAGAAAAGAAATTCGATAAGTCTGCGGCTCCAACCCGATCTGCCTCTGCTATTTTAGCATCCATTTCTGTCATTCGCAAATCACAAAGACCCTTTGTAGCTGTTGAGTATAAAGGGAAATTCTCCTCGGGCTTATTCTCGATTTCACTTGTTTGATAAAAGCGCAGAATAAAATCAGAAATCATATCCGGATCAGAAAAAACCACGTTACGAACCATTAATTGATTCTGACTGTTGGCCTTAATCGCTAGAATGTTTCTTTTTTGAACGTCAGGAAGGTCCTCTGGTGGAATCTCTATTTTCTTTGGTATGCTACGAACATATGCCTGATCTTTATCCATTGTCGTTGTTACAAGAAAAAACAACAACAACAAGAAGGCTATGTCTGCCATAGACCCCGCATTAATTTCAGGAATATCTCTTTTAGCCATATTGTTATTTTCTATATCTCCCCATTAAAGGGCCAAATACAACAACCAGAACACCAACAGCAAGGCAAATCCCTATCGTATAAACACCTGCGGAAGTTGCTGCAATAACAGAATCACTTGCCTCATGTCTTAACGCTAACGACTTCATTGTGTCTGATGAACCAGAAAAATACATTACAAAATAAAGAACAAAAGCGACTACAATGCCCACAATAGACAGTAAGGTTTTCTTTGGTTGCATTGCAATTTGATACATGAAGAATCCTAACACAGCTACAACTGCGGTAACGATTATAAACAGGGTATAGTAAATAGCCGACATGGATCCACTTTCTCTAAATTCGGTCATTGCTGCCTTTCCATCCGCAACCGTTGGCCCGGAGAAAAGCATGACACTCAACCCTACTCCAATAAGCACAAGTGCATATCGGGTAATGGTAAGTATCAAATTCATTTTTTCTTCTTTCATAGAATAGAGTTTAAAAGAATTACTTAGATGCCTTGTTTTGCAACATCATATCAATCAATGATATAGAAGCTTCTTCCATTTCATTAACAATACTGTCAATTTTCGAGGTAATGTAGTTGTAAAAAATCTGCAAGAAAATCGCTGCAATCAAACCAAAAACAGTTGTTAATAAAGAAACTTTAATACCATCTGCGACTGTAGTTGGAGATACTTGTCCATCTTTTACAATTTTATCAAATGCCTGAATCATACCGATAACCGTTCCTAGGAAACCAAGCATAGGAGCCAAAGCAATAAATAATTGAAGCCAAGTCATTCCTTTTTCCAACAATCCATTCTGAACACCGCCATATGAAATAACGGATTTTTCTACAATATCAATTCCTTCATCGGCTCTAGAAAGACCTTGGTAATAGATTGAGGCAATAGGCCCTCTTGTATTTCTTGCTACGTCTTTTGCTGCGTCAACACCACCTGACTGCAATGCAGACTCAATATCTTTTTTAAACTGATCTGTGTTAATAGTCGCCAGATTGAGATAAACCACTCTTTCGATGGAAAGGGCCATACCAATAATTAAACAAATTAAAACGGGCGTCATCCATAAAACATCACCCTCAATATATTTTTGTTTCAAAGTTTGAACGAAACTAAGCTCGACTTCTTCTTCTTCTGTTGATGCGGCAGGCGCAGTTTCAGTAGCAGCGCTTACAACACTCGCATTGGCACTGGCATCCTCAGTCGCATTCATTGTGGCGTCATCTTGCGCTTGAGCTTGTAGAGTAAAACCTATGATTAAAGTAAAAACAAAGGCTAACGATTTGATCATGTTTTTCATATGTAAAAAATTAAATTCTTCTTTTTAATTACGCCAAAAATAACGTTTTTTTACTTTTTAACAACGATTTCGCAAAATGTTCCTGATAAAACAAAAAATTAATGCTCAAATCGGCCCTAATTATTGAAGAAATCCTAAAAATTAATTGCTATTAAAAAAAGAAAAAGCCCTGGAAAAGGGCTTAATAAATCTGCGGAGAGAGGGGGATTCGAACCCCCGTTACGTTTCCGTAAACACGCTTTCCAAGCGTGCGCGTTCAGCCACTCTGCCACCTCTCCGTTAATTTTGGATTGCAAAGATAGAAAAAATACAAAGACTTAATCAATACAAATCAAGCCATCATACTAAATATGATAAGTCCTATAGAAAAGTAGATAAACAAACCGACAACATCGTTCATCGTTGTGATAAATGGCCCTGTAGCCAGTGCTGGGTCTATGTTGTATTTATTCAGCACAAGCGGTATGAAGGTGCCAAATATCGCAGCAACAATAATAACTGTGAATAAAGAAATACTCACGACCAATCCAAGCCCAAGACCTCCGAAAACAGTTGCAATGCCGAAGATTAGCAGCGACAGTAAGACGCCGTTTAAAAGACCTACTAAAGTTTCTTTCCAAATCTTGCTTAAAATACTCCCTATTTGCTGCTCTCCTCTGGCTAAAGACTGTACGACAATGGCAGAGGACTGAACTCCGACGTTACCGCCCATAGCTGTTATTAACGGGATAAAAAATGCAAGCTCGGGAATGTTAGCAATACTTACCTCGAAACCTGAAATCACTTTTGCACCAAGAATACCGCCTGCTAAACCAACAACTAACCATGGCAACCTTGCTTTTGCAATCTCCCAAATAGTCGCATCTGACTGCATGGGTTCTGAAATCCCTGTCGCCAATTGGAAATCTTTATCGGCCTCCTCTTTAAGAAAATCGACTACATCGTCTAAGGTGATTCGGCCCACTAACTTGTTTTGGTAATCTACAACAGGAACCGATACCAGATTATATTTTTCCATGAGCAAAGCAACCTGCTCTGGTGTCTCTGATGTTTTTACTGAAATAATGTTTTTAGAATTGTACAACTCGGCAATTTTCGTGCTTGAATTTGCAATCAATAATCTTTTGAGAGACAAAACGCCTAAAAGGTGATCAAACTCGTCAGTAACAAAAATATTATAGACCCGTTCCACTTCTTCAGCTTGGCGCCGCAACTGCTTAAGCGCTCTGTTCACCGGCCAATCTAATTCTACTTTAAGAAACTCCTTTTGCATGAGTCCCCCAGCAATATCCTCATCGTAATTCAACAAATCAACGATATCTTCTGCTGCCGAATCGTCTTGCATTTGAGAAATCACTTCTTGTATTTCTTCTTCCGAAAGCTCACCTAAAATATCAGCAGCGTCATCAGAATCAAGATGTTCCATCTGATTTGCCAGTTCTTTTGTGCTCAAGGATTCAATAAACCGATCTCTGCTCTCATCTTGCAGGTCCATCAAAATATCAGCCTGTACGTCCTCATCGCTTAAGTAATAAACGTATTTAGCTTCGTCATTGGAAAGCTCTTCCAAAACATCTGCTATGTCAGCGTGGTGTAATTCTATGACATTTTGAAGAATCCATTCGCGATCTTTTGCCTCAATCTTTTGTTTGAGTGTTCCGATAAAGTTTTTTGTTAACTGAAACTGCATGGCTTCCTAACTTTTCTGTTTTATATCAATCATGACACAACCCCTGAACCTCATGAAAAACATCATGAACAGCAGAGATCATCTTCATTAACGATTTATCTTTTGCATTTTTAACAATTAGCTTATTCAAGCTAAAACATTTTTTTTCCAGACGGATCAACGCCAAGGAAACCTCTGGATTCATCAACGGTTTTGGAATGTCAGCATCCTGCAATAAAATAGCCTTCGCATAAAGCGATCCACTTAAAGCACGAATGGGCTTAAAATCACCTTTTTCCGCAGCGTGAAAGGTTTGAGCAAGAACCTTATGAAAAGCATTGATTTCAGGCCAGTTCTCCTTTTCAATTTTTACTAAAAGGGGGTTATTCAATGCGGCGGCATACTTTTTTGAGACAACACCCCAATCTAACAAGGACCAAATTGCACTCAAATAATCTCCTCTCTTATTTTGATAACGAAGATAATAGGCATGCTCCCAAACATCTATACCAAGTATAGGTATTCCTCGAACATCTGATACATCCATGATCGGATTGTCTTGGTTTGGTGAGCTACTCACAACAAGCTCCTTATTCGGTGTAACGACAAGCCATGCCCATCCAGACCCGAATCTTTTTGCCGCAGCATTAGAGAGTTCTTTTCTAAGATTCTCCATTGATCCAAAAGACTTATTAATGGCTCGTTCTAGGTTATTATTTATAATGCCTGGCGAACTGTTCTCGATTGTTGGCGTTAAAATCTCCCAAAATAAGGTGTGGTTATAGTGACCACCTGCATTGTTTCTAACCGACCTCGTTCGATAGCTAGCATACATCATCAAATCTTCTAAAGACTTGTTTTCCAGTTTTGATTCAGAAACAGCCTTGTTTAATTTCCTAACGTAACCTTGGTGGTGTTTGCTATGGTGTATTTCCATTGTTTTTGCGTCAATCCCCTGCTCATAGGCATCGTATGAAAAACGAAGTTCCGGAAGAGTAAAGCTCTGCCCTGACGATATAAAAGAAATAAATAAAATAAAAATGCTTAAGAATGGCTTCATGGAACTTGATTTTCTTCAAAGTTAAGGCTTATTCAAATCAAAAAATAATGTACACACCAAATTAAGAACAAGATGATGTTAAATCCCTTGAAGATCGGGTGTCCTCATGGAAATAAATGCTTTCAATACTCTTTCTCCTACGTCAGGCACGGTTATATGAACCAAATAAAGACCTGAGGCAACAGGTATGTTCACTTGATTTGTAAGGTTCCAATCTAAAGAAGTAATTGGGCTATCCTTTTTAAAGGTTCTAACTAACTTTCCATTTACCGTGTAAATCTTTACAGTACACTGCTCAGGTAGATTGGTGAATTTTATTCGAGTATCAAGCCTACTTCTTTCATACTCAGAGAAAGCATAATAAGGATTCGGAACCACATTG
>TARA_B110000046_G_scaffold185959_1_pt1 | contig 20094 bp, 16 predicted proteins | sample TARA_B110000046 | Tara Oceans TARA_B110000046 (sample SAMEA4397157) | marine metagenome | biome: Polar Biome; feature: [DCM] deep chlorophyll maximum layer (ENVO:01000326); material: water (ENVO:00002006), including particulate matter (ENVO:01000060) such as... | depth 40 m
TGTTGGTGCATAGATGTGAGGGACCCCATAGGAGTCTCTTACAATCTCTATTGCGTCGGGGTTGATTTGGGAGTTACTGTGAAGGCTGGTGAGTATAAAAAAAAGTATAAAAAAAGTATTTTTCATAAGAGGCTTTTGAATAAAACATAAAGATATAAAATTACTGATAATTCTGAATGTTTATGTAAAACATACAGCTTGTTTTTATATTATAATTTAATTTTTATGTCCGTAAATAGATATTTTGTTTATAATTTATTAGATTTGTTTAAACAAAAATAAATAAATTATGAAAAAAGTATTTTTTACAATTTTATCTCTATTCATCCTATCTTGTAGTAGCGACGATGATAATAATAACAATGACAACAGTTCTGAACCAACAGTTAATTCTGATTTGGTAGGTACATGGGTAGGTTCTGGGACTGATGATGACGATCCATTGATTATTACACTCCAAACAATCGTTTTTAATCAAGATGGTACGGGTTCTGTGACTGATGCTATTGTCCTTACAGGTGAATCGAATGTTTCTGAACTTACATGGTATTCGAATGCGACTACAATTTTTGGTACTTTAGAAGGTCAATTGGATGAAATTGGATATGTCTTGTCTGAACAAAATCAACAGCTTGATCTTACCTTTCCAGAAGGAGATGTCGGCATTTATGTTAGATTAGAGTAAAAAACATACAAAACTAATTAAATCAAGCCTTACTAGAAATAGTAAGGTTTTTTTGTTTCTATAGTAATTGTGCGGATATACTTAATTTCCATTAAATTTGTATCTATAATTATAATAAAAAATAAATGCCATTTAACATTGTACTTGTAGAGCCCGAAATCCCTAACAATACGGGCAATATAGGCAGGCTGAGCTTGGCTTCAGGATCTGTATTGCATTTGGTCAAACCCTTTGGATTTGAATTGAGTGATGCTCGACTCAAAAGAGCTGGACTGGATTATTGGAAACATATTACAGTCAAGACTTATGAGAGTTTAGAGGCGTTTTTACGCATCAACAAAGATAAGACGATGGTTTTTCTGTCCAGTGCTGCAGAACAGAGTTACGTTTCGATTGATTATAAAGACGATTTATTTTTTGTATTTGGAAAAGAATCGGTTGGCTTGCCAAAAAATCTGGTTGCAGACAACTCAGATAAACTCTATAAAATCCCTATTTATAGTACGCATGTGAGAAGTTTAAATTTAGCAAATGCGGTCAGTATTGTCGTGTTTGAAGGATTGCGGTCGTTGGAAGTTTCAAAGGGTGTCTAACTGACACTCAATCACTAATTTCTTCCCATTTGAAGTGGTGAAAAACAAAGACAAATCTCCACCATCCCTGAGTTTGAATAGGGTTTTAAGAGCCTCTATTTTTTCAGAAAAATTCCGAGTTTTTACATTGGCCTTTAGACCGCCAATAGCTTTTTTTAAAGGCTTCTTTTGATAGGCGTAGGAATTAGAAATCGCATATATTTTACCCGGAAAATCGGCTATTTTTTCATCGCTACTATATAAGTGTGTATGCGGATCAAGTTTACCAAGATTAAATTTTTCCGAAATTAATTGAAACGCTCCCGATTTCATTACGGCAGCATTCGGTTCGTATAAATACCGCTTTGGTGTGCTGTAGCTTGCCGCCGCCGTTTCTTCCTCTACAATTTCAAAAGAAAACTGTTCGTCTCCACTAGGATGGCTGTTGAGAGTGTGAATCGTCGCCGTGCCATCAAAGTCTTTCTCTTGGTGAAATAACAACTCTTTCACTTCGTTTTTGATGGCAACAACATAAATATTTTTCACATGCTTCAGGGCTGCTAAACCAACACTAATATCGAGCATTGGCGACATTTTAATAAGTACATTCTTGGAATGCTTAAAAAACAAATCTTGATGGGTTATTACATTAGGGCTACAATCCTCAATCAAGAATTTTTTATTTTTTTGTGCGTCGCGTCTTGAGGGATCGATGTATATCCAATCAAAAGTGTCTGAACACGATTTTAAAAATTCAATTCCATCTTTAGAGTGTGTCGTGATGTTTTTAGTGCCAAAAATTGCAGAATTATACGCAGCAATCTCAGCCAATTTTGGGTTTATTTCACAGTGCACTACCGTTTTAAATTGCTTTGAAAAATAACAACTATCCACACCAAATCCACCCGTCAAATCCACAATAGATTCGCCCTCCATAAATCCACTTTTAATCTTTGCCGCAGTTTCGGAAGACGTCTGTTCTATATTGAGTTTGTTTGGATAATAAACTCCGGGCGTTTCAAACCAAGTATTTAATTTTAAGGCACATTTTTTTTTCGCTTCAATCTGCTCGATGAGTTCTTTAATATCAATACCATCAAAAGGACTGCCTTTAAGTACTAATTCATGAATATTTGAGTGTATATGGCTCGTAATAAACTCTTGTATAGCGCTATTGAGAAGAATTTTGTTCACCGAAAACTAATTAATTGTTGATAATTTTTTAGTGAATTCATACAGTGCAATACTTGTGGCTTGCACCACATTCATACTGCTATTTTGACCATACATTTCAATATGAACAACCGCGTCACACTGTTCTAAAATTGGTTCTGAAACCCCATGATTTTCATCGCCAATTACAAACGCTATTTTAGAGTTATTGTCTAATTGTAGTTCTGAAATTGGAATGCTCTTGTCTGTAATTTCAAGTGCAATAACAGAGTAGTTTTTAGCTTTCAGTTCATGAATTTTTTCTAAAAGTGTTTCAAGCTGTTCGTAAGAAACGGATTGTTCTGTGGCTCGAGATGTTTTAGTGAATTTCCGTCCCAGATCCACAGGACTTCCACCAAGAATTAGATGTTCAATTCCAAAAGCATCAGCCGTTCTAAACAAGCTGCCTAAATTGGCAGCATGCGAAACATTGTCGCTAATTAAAACAATTGGAAACTGTTGCTTTGTAAACTTAGAAGTATAATGATTTAGTTGCATAGTTCTTCTAGTTTTCGAATGCGTATTTAATAATATTAGCACCCATTTTCAATGCTTTTAAGCGCACCGCTTCGGGATCGTTATGCACATTAATATCTTCCCAACCGTCCCCTAAATCACTTTCAAAAGTGAATAGTAAAATTAATTTTCCTTCATGAAAATAACCCAATGCTTTTGGTGCTAAACCATCGTGTTCATGAATTTTAGGCACTCCATTTGGGAACGAAAATACATTATTGTATATAGGATGTGTTAAAGGAATTTCATTCATTTCCTTTTCTGAAAATACAGTTTTTAAGGCTTCTAAAACATAGGGTTTCATTCCGTAATTGTCATCAATATGCAAAAACCCACCAGATAATAAATAGGCTCTTAAGTTTTTTGACTCAGCTTCTGAAAACACCACATTTCCATGACCAGTCATGTGAATAAACGGGTATTCAAATATAGCAACACTGCCAACTTCCACAGTATGGGGTTTGGCATCCATTGTTGTTTGAATGTTGGAATTACAAAACTGAATTAAATTTTTTAAAGCTGTTGGATTGCTATACCAGTCGCCACCACCATCATATTTTAAAACGGCGAGATTTTGACTTCCACAGAAGTGAAATCCAAAAATTAAAAAGATATATAAGCAGCATTTATTCATTGCAAAGTTGAATTGTGTGCCCCGCAACGATTCCAGCGGTTTCGGTTCGGAGTCTTGAAGCTCCTAAAGATACAGGAATATACTCATGTTTCAAAGCGGTTTCTATTTCTTGGGGACTAAAATCGCCCTCTGGTCCGATTAGAATAGTGATCGATTTGCCAGCTTCAATTTGATCTTTAAAGGATAACTTATTACCACCCTCACAGTGTGCAATAAAAGTAGATCCTTCTTGCTTAATTTTTATAAAATCAGAAAAACGAATGGCAGGAGCCAAGGTTGGTAAATAGGAGTGAAGGGATTGTTTCATTGCTGATTGTAAGATTTTTTCAAACCGTTCTGTTTTAATGATTTTTCGCTCACTATTTTGACATATAATTGGAGTGATTGTATCCACGCCTATTTCTGTTGCTTTCTCAATAAACCATTCATAGCGGTCATTCATTTTTGTGGGTGCTACGGCTAGATGTATTTTGTAGGGTCTTGGAGCTTCAAATGTTGATTTTAAAATATTAACCACACATTTGTTATGGTTTGGAATGACCACTTCTGCATCAAATTTCCAGCCTTTTCCATTAGTAATCATAAGAAGGTCAGCTGTAGATTTACGTAATACTTTCACGATGTGACGACTTTCATCTTTCGAAAAGTTAAAAGTTTTCGTAGATGCATCCAATTCAGAATTGTAAAATAATTGCATTGAGTTATAGTTTAAGTCGCGCTGTAGCCATCACAGTTTGATCAGAATAATTTTTCTCTAAATATTTTAAATGTCCCACAATCGCAATCATGGCAGCATTGTCTGTTGTGAATTCAAAAGCAGGTATAAAAGTGTTCCAACCATGACGGGTTTCAGCTTCTTTTAAAGCGTCTCTCACCCCTGAATTTGCAGATACTCCACCGCCAATCGCTATACGTTTGATCCCTGTTTCCTTAACAGCTACTTTTAGTTTATCCATTAAAATTTGTACAATTGTGTATTGTATGGACGCGCATATATCATTAAGATTTTCTTCAATAAATTGAGGGTTTTCTTTCAGTTGTTTTTGCACGAAATATAAGATGGCTGTTTTGAGCCCTGAAAAACTAAAATTGAGTCCTGCAACTTTTGGTTTCGTAAACTTGAACGCTTTTGGATTTCCGAGTTTTGCACGTTTATCTATTTCTGGCCCTGCAGGATAGCCGAGTCCTAAAATTTTACCACTTTTATCAAAGGCTTCTCCAACTGCATCATCTATTGTTTCGCCAATGACCGTCATTTTAAAATGAGTATCAACCCGCACAATTTGAGTATGCCCCCCAGAAATAGTCATCGCTAAAAATGGAAACTCAGGTTTTTCAGAACCCTCTTTTTCAATAAAATGAGCCAGAATATGCGCTTGCATATGGTTGACATCAATCAAAGGAATGTTAAGTCCATATGCCAATGACTTAGCAAATGAAGTTCCTACTAACAAAGACCCCATCAACCCAGGACCTTTTGTAAATGCCACGGCATTGAGATCTGATAACGAAATGCCTGCTTGTTCAATAGCTTGATCGACTACGGGTACGATGTTTTGTTGATGCGCTCTTGATGCAAGTTCAGGAACTACACCACCATATTTTTCATGGATCGCTTGATTGGTAACTACATTGCTCAGTACTTTTCCATTACACAGAATGGCCGCTGCCGTATCGTCACAAGAAGATTCAATTCCTAAAATGTATGTATTTTTTGAGCTCATTAACACGTTTTAGCGATAATATTCGTTTAATTTGTATAAAATAAACAACTTAATTTATCCATTAACAGGATGAATGCAAAGAAATAAAAAAAATAGCACTAAAATAAATGCTTTGGGTAGTTTAAATTTTAGCGCAAAATAGTTAAATTGAAAATTTAATAACCGATTTCGCATATCAAGAACTATTTTAAAATATTGATTAAATCTATAACAGCACTCGTGTTGTTATTCTTGCTAATGGTTTTGGTGTTCTCCATTCCAAGTGTGCAAACACGTTTAGGGAGTTATGCTACCAATTCAATTAATGAGACTTACGGGACTGCTATTAAAATAGAAAAAGTAGGACTTCAGTTTAATGGTGATGTGGAACTCAAAAACATTCTTATAAGAGACCATTACGACGCTGTTTTGATTTCGGCGTCAGAACTAAACACTTCTATTTTAAGCTTTGTTAAACTTGCTGAAAATAAACTTACTTTTGGAGCTATTGATTTATACGGTCTGTTTTTTCATATCAAAAACTATAAGGGAGAAGCTGATACGAATCTTGATGTTTTTGTAGCGAAGTTTGATAAAGAAAACCCAGCTTTAAAGACCAATAAATTTCTTTTATCATCAAGTGAAGTTCGAATACACAATAGTAAATTTTTATTAACAGATGAAAACTTAAACAACCCAAAAGTTTTAGATTTTCATACACTTCATATGTCCGCTTCTGATTTTTTAATATTAGGCGCCGATGTCAAAGCTGCTATCAATAATTTGAGTTTTAAAGATACAAGAGGTGCTCAAATTCAAAACCTTCAAACGGACTTTTCGTATTCGTTAACTCAAATGACCTTTGAACAATTAGAAATAAAAAGTGAGCGTTCTACACTTTTTGGTCAACTTCAATTTGATTACGACCGAAAAGATTTCAAAGAATTTTTAGAGAAAGTTAAAATCTCAGGTTCTTTTACAAACAGTACTTTAGATTTTGAAGAGTTAAATGTGTTTTATAATGAATTTGGGTCCGATCAAAAAGCAGATTTAAATACTGTTTTTTCAGGGACATTAAATGATTTATTGCTAGAAAAAATTAATTTAATAACAACAGAAAATACGTCTGTAATTGGTAAAATTCAATTTAAAAATTTATTTAAAGATACCTCTAAAAATTTTCAAATGGATGGCGATTTTCAACAAATAGCGTCCACCTACTCTGATTTAAAAGCATTGTTTCCAAGGGTTTTAGGAAACAGTCTCCCCGCTGATTTAGCGTCTCTAAAGCGTTTTGATATGCGAGGTACTGCTAAGGTTTCTAACAAAACAGTTAAAACCGTCATGGATATTCAGACGGATATTGGAACTCTTTTTGTGGATTTGAATTTAGATCAAATTAAAGCAATTGATAACACCTCTTATGTAGGTCAAATTCAGTTTACAGATTTTGATTTAGGCTACTTGATGGGAGAGCCAAAGATCGGATTGGTCACCTCAAGTCTGGTTGTTGAAGGGCGTGGTTTTAATAAAGAAACCATTAATTCAAACATCGTAGGTACATTTGATTCGTTTGTCTTTCAAGACTATGTTTATACCAATTTAGAGGTTTCAGGGGTGGTTAAAAATAAAATATTTAATGGTCAATTAGATATTGAAGATCCAAATATGAAGTTTAATTTTGAAGGTCTTGTTGATTTTTCTAAACAGGAAAACATTTATGATTTTTCTGCCGCAATTGAATATGCCAACTTAAATGCTTTAAACTTTGTTCAGCGTGATAGCCTTTCCGTATTGAACGGACAAATGACTATGGATATGAAAGGCACAACAATTGACGATGTTTATGGTACAATTAAATTTAAAAATGCACTGTATCAAAATCAAAATGACAGTTATGCTTTCAAAGATTTTGAGATCACATCAGAATTTGGAACTAACAATCAGAGAACCATCAGAGTTAATTCTCCTGAAATTGTTCAAGGAAACTTAAAAGGAAAATTTGCAATTAAGGAATTGCCTAATTTATTGCGAAATGCACTCGGGGATATTTACACAAAGTATAAACCTTACAGAGTTGAAGAAGATCAGTATTTTAATTTTAACTTTAAAATATATAATAAAATTGTTGAAATTTTTTCTCCAGAACTAAAATTGGGGTCCAATACCTTTATGAGAGGTAGAGTGGAAAGTAATCCTAAAAACTTCAATCTAACCTTTAGGTCTCCAAACATTAGAATGGAAGATTTTTTTGCAAAAAAAATTGAGGTCCAACTGATTAATGATAATCCTTTATTTAACTCTTATGTAGAGGTTGACAGTCTGGCGACTCCTTATTATAGTGCATCAAATTTTAGTCTGATTAATGTGACCCTAAACGACACCTTATATGTTAAATCTGAGTTTAATGGTGGTAAAAATTCTAAAGATGCTTTTGATTTAAATCTCTATTATACAATTGATGAAAACAATAAATCAGTTGTTGGTTTGAAAAAATCGAATGCCAATTTTAAAAATACGCCATGGCTTCTAAATGGAGCACAAGACAAACAAAACAAAATTGTATTTGACAGATCTTTCGAAGAAATAATTATTGATAATATAAACATGACTTACGCTAGTGAAGACATTCTTTTGAATGGCGTTGTTCTGGGGAACCAGAATAAAGATATCAATCTTGATTTCACAAATGTTGATTTAGCTAAAGTAACTCCAGTCATCAAAGATTTAAAACTTGGAGGTAATCTGAATGGGCAATTAAATATCACTCAGTTAGAAAGTGTGTATCTTCCAAAGTCCAGTTTGATTATTGATGATTTATCGCTTAATGAATTTAATTTAGGATCTTTTAAGGCGGATATTCAAGGCAATCAATCGTTGACTAATTATGATGTCAATGTATCTTTGAAAGAAGGCGACTTGGAATCATTATCTGTGGTTGGTTCTTTGGATGTTTCTGGAAAAGATTCAGAGCTTAATCTAGATATTAACTTCAATGAATTTATTTTAAATCCCTTAAATCCTTTTGGTGCAGGAGTGATTACAAATATTAGAGGAGATGTTTCGGGAGTTGCTAATGTAAGTGGTCAACTTGAGAAACCACAAATAGATGGATTTCTTAGTCTCAATAGTGGTGGGCTTGCAATTCCATACCTAAACGTTGATTATGCATTTCAAAACAATACAAAAGTCAAACTACAGGAACAAAGTTTTATTTTTGATAAAGCGTTAATGGTCGATATCGATTATGAATCCCAAGCGTTTTTAAATGGTAGTATCAGTCATAATAATTTTTCAAAATGGGCTTTAGACCTTCAAATAGATTCGGATCGTTTATTGGTTTTAAATACAGACCTAGAAGACGAATCAATCTATTATGGAACTGCTTTTGTGGACGGATCGATTGATGTTTCAGGTCCTACAGATCAATTGTTTATAGAAGCAAATGTAACGACTTCAAAAGGAACGATATTTAAAATACCGTTAAGTGACAATGAGATTTTAGCCGAAAACTCTTACATTCATTTTTTGAGTCCAGAAGAAAAATCGAATTTAATTACAGGTCAGACTTTAGTGGTGGATGATATTTCAGGTGTAGAGATGGAGTTTAATATGGATATAAACGACAATGCCGAAATTGAAATTGTATTAGATAAAGAGACGGGAAGCTCTATTATGGGGCGTGGAAATGGAAGTATGTTAGCACAAATCAACACCAAAGGGAAGTTTCAAATGTTTGGGGATTTTATTGTGCTATCGGGAATTTATAACTTTTCATTTGGTCAATTTATCCAAAAACAATTTAAAGTAATTAAAGATGGTACATTAGCTTGGAATGGAAACCCTCTGAGTGCCGAAATAAATATTAAAGCTCTTTATGATGGTATCAGTGTGAATCCTTCCACGCTTCTAGACAATCCCATCAATCAAAGCATTCCTACTGAAGTTGAAATTCATTTAACAGGGGAATTAGAAAAACCAGATTTAAACTTTGACATACGTTTTCCTAATATTAATTCAACATTAAATAGTGAGTTGGCGGATCGATTAAGAGATAAAGACAAACGAGAATTTCAGGCTTTGTCACTTTTGGCAACCGGCTCTTTTAGAAGCGAACTGACTTTAGATTCACAAGATGCTTTTGGACTCGTTTCCGATGGTGTTACCAATATGTTGAACGATTTGTTTTCAGACGATGATAATAAAGTTAAGTTAGGAATTGATGTCGATTTAGGGAAAACCACCCCTGAGTATGAAACCGACAGTCGGGTAGGGGTTACCTTATCAACCCAGTTAAGTGATAACGTACTCATCAACGGAAAGGTTGGGGTTCCTGTTGGAGGGGTTAGTGAAACTACTGTGGCAGGAGATTTTGAAGTAGAAGTGTTATTAAATGAAGACCGTACACTGTCTCTCAAATTTTTCAACAGAGAAAATAGTATTCAAAATTTTGGAGAGCAAATAGGGTACACTCAAGGTATAGGTATTTCCTACAATATAGAATTTGATAATCTCAGAGAATTGTTTGAAGAATTATTTAAAAATAAACAAACTGAGGCTGAAAATGCTGAAAAAAAAGCTGATTCAGGGCTTCCAGATTATATCAATTTCAAAGAAAACACCCCATCAAATCCTACTAATAATTAATTTTTTAGCTTTAAAATCAAATAGTTATTAACGAAAACGTTTGAATTTAAAGAAGAAAAGAAAATTGAGTCCTACTTACGTTTTTTTAACTTATAAGTTTATTAATTTTACAACATTAAACCATTACAACTATGGAAAATAATATAAAAAGAATTGGTGTAATGACTTCCGGTGGCGATGCACCAGGGATGAATGCAGCAATACGATCTGTGGCGCGTGCCTGTGCATATCATAATATTGAATGTGTAGGGATTTACAGAGGATATGAAGGAATGATTGAAGGGGACTTTGAACCTTTGAATGCACGAAGTGTAAATCATATCATTAATAAAGGAGGAACTTTTTTAAAGTCTGCACGTTCGGAAGAGTTTAGAACCAAAGAAGGCCGTAAAAAAGCATATGAACAACTCCAAAAAGAACAGATTGACGCCTTGGTATTAATTGGTGGTGATGGAACGTTTACAGGAGGTATGATTTTCAATGAAGAATTTAACTTTCCTATAATTGGAATTCCAGGTACAATTGACAATGATATTGTTGGAACCAACTATACACTAGGGTATGATACAGCTCTTAACACTGCGGTAGAAGCAATTGATAAAATTCGTGACACTGCCAGTTCTCACAGACGTTTGTTTTTTGTTGAAGTTATGGGGCGAGATGTGGGTCATATTGCTTTAAACGCTGGCGTTGGTTCTGGAGCCGAAGAAATTCTAGTTCCCGAAGAAGATTTAGGGTTAGACCGCCTTTTAGAATCCTTGGAAAAAAGCAGACATACTGGTAAATCTTCAAGTATAGTGGTCGTAGCTGAAGGCGATAAAACAGGTAAAAATGTATTTGAATTAAGAGACTATGTTGAGGAAAACCTTGAAGGTTACGACGTTCGGGTATCTGTTTTAGGACACATGCAAAGAGGTGGATCACCATCCTGTTTTGATAGAGTTTTAGCCTCCCGAATGGGGGTCAAAGCGGTAGAGTCTTTACTAGAAGGTAAGTTCAATTATATGGTAGGGACTGTCAACAATAAATTAGAATTATATCCTATTGACAAAGCGGTCAAAGGACATTCAACAATAGATGCTGAGCTTTTAAGAGTTTCAGACATCATGAGTATTTAATAACGAATTAATTAAAATAGAAATAAAATGTCAAAAGTAAAAATTGGAATTAATGGATTTGGTAGAATAGGAAGAATTGCTTTTCGTATTGCTGCAGGTAGATCTGATGTACAAGTAGTTGGAATCAATGATTTGTTAGATGTAGAGCATTTAGCATATCTTCTTAAATATGATTCTGTTCACGGCCAGTTTCAGGGAACTATTGAAGTCAACAATGGAAATTTAGTAGTTAACGGAAATGAAATTCGTGTTTCTGCTGAACGCAATCCAGAAGATTTAAAATGGGACGCTGTTAGTGCAGACGTTGTTTTAGATTGTACAGGTATCTTCACAAATTTAGAAGGAGCTCAGAAGCATATTGCTGCTGGAGCTAAAAAAGTTGCTATTTCTGCACCATCTGCTGATGCACCAATGTTTGTAATGGGTGTAAACCACAATGAAATTACTGCAGATCACACGATCGTTTCAAACGCATCTTGTACAACAAACTGTTTAGCACCGCTTGCTAAAGTAATCAATGATAACTTTGGAATCGTTGAAGGATTAATGACGACTGTTCACGCTGCTACAGCAACTCAATTTACAGTGGATGGACCTTCAAGAAAAGATTACAGACTTGGACGTGCTTCCTTAAATAATATTGTACCAGCTTCTACAGGAGCTGCAAAAGCAGTAGGAAAAGTAATTCCAGAACTAAACGGAAAATTAACAGGAATGGCTTTTAGAGTTCCAACGGTAGATGTATCGGTTGTTGATTTAACATGTCGTTTAGAAAAAGGTGCTTCTTTTGAAGACGTAAAAGCAGCAATTAAGCATGCTTCTGAAAATGAATTAAAAGGAATCTTAGGATATACAGAAGAAGGTGTAGTATCTCAAGATTTTGTATCAGAAACAAAGACCAGTACATTTGATGCCAACGCAAGTATGGGATTAAATGATAACTTTGTTAAATTGATTTCTTGGTATGATAACGAATATGGTTACTCTGCTAAATTAGTAGACCTAGCACATTATATTAGTGTGATATAATCACGTAACTTTAAAAAAGAGGCTGTCTGGAAAGGCTTAGTTTTGTCATTCTGAAATGAGTTCAGAAAGACAGATTTCCCTAATTTTAAGACAACCTCTTTTTTTTATATATTTAAAATATGATTTTTATAATAGACAGTGGTTCCACAAAATGTGATTGGATTGCAATTGATACGGAAACTGGAGAACCAATTTTTGAAAAGCAACGTACCAAAGGTTTAAACCCAGCTATTATTTCGGACACAGATGCATTTAATGTCATCAAGGCAAACGACATAATTTATGATAATAAATTAAACGTTACCCATGTTTATTTTTATGGCGCTGGCTGTGGTACCGAAAAACCAAGCAAGATGCTTAAAGATGTTTTAGAATCTATTTTTTTAAATGCTGAAGTAGTTGTAGAAGAAGATACGTATGCAGCTATTTATGCAACCGTTGGAGTGTCTCACCGACCTGCCGTGGTTTGTATTTTAGGAACAGGTTCCAACTGTACCTATTATGATGGTGAAAAAGTAGATCAAAGAGTTACCTCGCTTGGATATTCAATAATGGACGATGCATCCGGTAATTATTTTGGGAGAAAACTTTTAAGAGATTACTATTTTAATCAAATGCCTCATGACTTGAAGTTAGTTTTTGAAACTCGTTACAATGTTAATGAAGATGCAATTAAAAAAGCACTCTATAAAAAACCAAATCCAAATGCCTATTTAGCAACCTTTGCTGAATTTTTGATACTCAACAAAGAATCCGATTATATTCAAAACGTGATAAACCAAGGACTTCGGGAATTTGTAGAAACCATGATTCTACAATATAAAGAAGAAATCAAAACCGTTCCTGTACATTTTGCAGGTTCTATTGCTTATTTTACACAAGATGAAATCAAATCTGTTGCTCAAGAATACGGTTTTACTGTCGGAAATTTTGAAAGACGTCCAATAGAAGGTTTGGTTAATTACCATGCAGAAATTGCCAAAAGCTCTTCTCTTAATTGATTATTTTACAGCAATTACGCTAATTTCTACATTTACAAATTTTGGTAAGTTTGCGACTTCCACCGTTTCTCTTGCGGGTGCAGTAGCCTCGTTAAAATACTGTCCATAAACAGCATTAATCGCCGCGAAAGAATTCATATCTGAAATAAATATAGAGGCCTTAATTATATTTTCAAAAGTCATATCAGCAGCCTCTAAAACTGCTTCTAGATTTTTCATAACCTGAGTCGTTTCTTGCTCTATAGAATCTGTTACCAATTCACCTGTTTCTGGATTTAATGCAATTTGTCCAGAAGTATATAACATATTTCCCACTAAAACAGCTTGACTGTAAGGGCCTATAGGTTGTGGTGCTTTCTCAGTGCTTATAATAGTTTTCATGTCTTAGTTTAGTATTTATTATTTCTACGTTACATTCACTACCTCTTTTTCTTGAGTGCCAAGTTCTGATCAGGAATACTTCATATTTTTACAATTGCTTGTCAGGTTGTTTTCGCTTTTCGTATTTGATATCTTTCAATATACTTGATCGAATTCCTATAAAGAAATTCCATGAGCTTCGATTGCTAAAAGGAATCCAAGAGAAATTCATTCTCCAACTTTCCAAATCACGTTCAAAACGTAATTGAGTATACGTAAAGCCTTTGTTCTTTAGGTCGTATCCAGAAGACGCTCCAACGCTCCATCGTGGAGACAGTTCTATGTCCCCAGAAAACATCAAAGAATGCGATGATATTTCATTCTGACGTCTTGTGTTGCTGTAATTAACAGCATATGCAAGTCGCAAACTCCATGGGATTTTGTAGTTGTAAAGATCTGTTGGAGTTACCTCTTCAGATTGATCTCTGTTATTGATCTGTTGGTCTGCATAATCTTGCGATTTTCCAAATAAATCATCGGCACGCCCCCCACTTCTAAGGGATTGATCTCTTGCAGCAGCATCGTTTTGATTGTTGTCTTCAAAAGAATCACTGGACAAATTATAACTCATGGTCATATTTGCACTGGACAATCTAAATAAACTTCCACCATTATCAATGTTGAAAGTATTAATTTTAGTGTTGTTATTGTCTAATGCATAAGGATCTAAAGTCGCTCCAAAATTCACGCTTAATTTATCATCAAACAGCTGTGTTCCCCCTGAAACTCGTACAGGACTCCAGTTTAAAGAGTCACCAGCAACATTATAATTTGTTGAAAAATTTAATGAATTCAATAAAAACACTTTTTTAGCTTCTGTCGCAGTACTATCCTTATCACGAATTTTGGCTTCTAAATTATTATTAAGTGATAAACCAACAGAGCTTGAATAGACTTTTCCTGGAGTTCCAAATAAAGACCCTTCAAAACGTGTATAATCAACCTGATCGGTTGTGACCCCATCGGCACTTATGACTTCATAGGTTTCATAGTATTTTTCAAAAGAGGGGTTGATATTATAACTCACAGACGGTCGCATTACATGGCGAATGGCTTGTATTTTTTTATCTTCTCCAAAATCAAACATTCCATAAACGGTGGTTCCAACACTAGTGCTAAAATTATAAGTCCGGAAAGAATCAAACCCTTTTAAGGGAGTTGTAACGACCGATTGAGTTTCTGTATCGTACGATTTATTGATCGTATTAAAAGTCCAGTTTTCTTTATAATTAGCACTAGTAGTCATGCTAAAATGTTTAAAAACTTTGAAATTAGTGCTCAAAGGAATGGTGTGTTGAAACCCAGCTTTCGCTTCATCAAACATAGCACCCGTTAAAAATAAAGAATCTGATGTCTGAATACGATTTTCTCCACGCACATTGTATTGAAAATTAATATTATCAATCGCTCCTTTTTTACTTCCTGTTTTGGGTGCAAAGGGGTAAATTCTATCAACACTGCCTTGGAATGTCGGCAACGTCATATTGATGACTTGTGTATTTGTATTTTGAGAATGTGTAGCTGATAAACTTACATTTACTTGAGGCTCGCCCTGAAATGTTTTGGAATACGAAACAGACGAAGATAGGGTGTTATTTAGGAAGTTTGAGGAATTTAGCTGATTTACAGACTCCTGAAAATAGGTGCTAGATCCTAAGTTCACAGAAGCAGAAAACCGAGAATTAGGACTTGACTTTGAATCTTGACTTTGATTCCATCGTAAATTATAGATCGTACTTTTTGAATAATCTGGAAATCCACGTTCGCTATTGATGAGGTTTTCATATCTAAAACTTAACGAACCTCTAAATTTATAACGTACTGCATAACTACTTTCGAGGCGAATTCCATAACTCCCATTTGTATAGTAATCCCCAAGCGCTGCTAGGTCAAAATAATCACTAATCGCAAAATAATAGCCTCCATTTTGAAGAAAATATCCGCGATCATTTTGTTCTCCAAACGAAGGAAAGAGAACCCCCGAAGTACGAGATTTAGAAAGTGGAAAAAAAGCAAACGGCAATCCAATAGGAGTGGGGACGTCTGCAATAAATAAATTTGTAAGTCCCGTAACTACTTTTTTGCCAGGCACAATTTTTGCTTTACGTAACAAAAAATAATACTCTGGATTTTCTATATTATCAGACGTAGTGAATTTGGCACGCTTCACAAAATAGACAGAGTCATTTTCTTTTTTAGTCAAATCAGAGATAATACGTCCACCTTGTTGCTCCGTCTTAGAATTCCAAATCAGGGCTTTTTTTGTTTTTAGATTAAAAGCAATAGAATCGGGTTCCACAACATCACTGCCTTGTTTAAACACAGGGTGTTGGCTGTAATTTCCTAGCGAATCTTTTAATCGTCCGGCATAAACAATGTCTTTTCCATAATCAATAACAATCACCCCTGCTTTGATATCCATGTCTTTATATTGGATTTCAGCTTGATTATAAAGATATATTTGTTGTGTTTTTTGATTGACGGATGTGTAGTCTTTAGCCTTGTAAGTAACAATGGCTTCCAATAATTTTTTTGGTTTCGACAAACTATCATTAACAATAGAATCAGTTTGGATGCGTTTTACTTCCTGAGAAGGTATCGAATCATTTTTAACTTCCAACTCCTTAATGGCAGGGATCTCTGTTGTAGGTTTTGGGTTTGGAATATCCTGAGCCATCCCTGCAGTGTTAGTAAACACTGTAAAACTTAAAGAAAAAACTAGTTGAAAGAATCTTGTTTTCAAGGCTTTTAAGAGTATTTTTGTATTAAATGGCTCGATTTTTGAAAAACCAAAGTTACGGATATTTTTTTTTGATTTTCAGATTTTAATCAATCGATTCACAGTCAAATTAATCAACATGCATAAGCAAATAAAATTATTTTTAGTCTTCCTTTTATTTTTTGGAATTTTCAAAGGATACACACAAAATAATAACAAACCATTTATTGTCGTTTTAGATGCCGGTCACGGGGGTAAAGATCCTGGAAGACCTACCAACTTCGGATATAAAGAAAAGGATATTGCTTTGAAAATTGTGTTAAAAATAGGTGAAAATTTAAAAAAACATAAAAACGTAAAAGTTATCTATACGCGACAAACTGATGTGTTTATCGAATTAAGACAACGGGCTAAGATTGCAAATAAAGCAGATGCTGATTTGTTTGTATCCGTACATTGCAACGCTCACAATTCTCAAGCTTATGGCACCGAAACCTACGTTTTAGGATTAGGGAGAAATGATTCTAATTTTAGAGTCGCTAAAGAAGAAAACGAAGTTATTTTTTATGAGGATGACTACGAAACTAACTATGCAGGTTTTGAGCCGAATTCACCTGAAACTTTGATTGGTTTGACCCTTATGCAAGAAGATTATTTGGATCAAAGTATTTTATTAGCTCGAAATATTCAAGACAATTTTACAAACAGGCTCAAACGTAAAAATAGAGGGGTTAAACAAGCTGTTTTTTGGGTATTACACAACACCTACATGCCAAGTGTTTTAGTTGAAACAGGCTTTATAACCAATAAAAATGAAGGAGATTATCTAAACTCTGTTGTAGGAAATAATAATATTTCAAAAAGTATCTCGGATGCAATCATTGAATATAAATCGAGTTTGAATACAGAACTATTTGTTGAAGAGACTGCGCCTCCAAATGAAGAAGATACAACAACTTCCGAACCAATAAAGGCTACCGAAAATGATGACAGCTCAGATAATACGGATACTTCTATAGTTTATAAAGTTCAAATTGCGGCTGGTTCTAAAAGACTAGCCACTAAATCGTATAATTTTAACGGGTTAAAAAACATTTCACGAACGAAGTCAAAATCGATATATCGTTATTTTTATGGCAATACTTCAAGTTATGACGCAGTGGTACTGCTTCAAAAAGAAGCACTCGTAAAAGGTTATAGAGAAGCTTTTGTTGTAGCTTATAAAAACGGTAAAAAAATAGCAATTAAAACCGCCTTAAAATCTACGGAATAATAGACCCTATTATTTCAATATTATTATTAAATTTGTAAGAAGAAAAAACTATTATATTGAAATTATCTAAGGAAATAAAAACGGCTTTTTTAGTCATCTCAGGAATATTACTTTTTATCTTTATTTTTTACTATCTAAAAGGTGAAAATATTCTTGATAATTCTAAACATATTACTGCAGTATATGACAATGTTGAAGGACTGGCGCCATCTGCTGCGGTTACTATTAATGGTCATAAAATAGGGAAAGTTCAATCCATAGATTTCACAGACGATCTATCAGGGAAATTAAATGTCAATATGCTTATTAATAGCGACTTCGAATTTTCAAAAAACAGTACAGCTCAACTTTATGAAGCGGGTCTTATTGGAGGGAAAGCCATTGCAATTGTACCAGCCTTTGATGGAGCCCCTAATATAGAATCTGGAGACATATTAAGCTCCGATGTTAAACCGGGACTCACTGATTTGGTGAATCAACGATTGACTCCATTACAAGAGAAAATAGAGACTATGATGGTTAGTGCTGATACGTTATTAGAAAATCTCAACACACTTTTTGATTCTCAAACCAAGGCGAATATCAAACTGAGTATTGCCGAACTAAGTTCAACAATATCTTCGTTTAAATCTACTTCGGAATCCCTAAATAATTTAATGGTTGACAATTCATCATCAATTGGTGAAACAATCACTAATTTCAATAAAATATCTGAAGATTTAACTGGATTAAGTTCTTCCTTGGCAGCGGCTGATTTAGATACTATTATGGCTAATTTAAAATCTACGATTTCTAGTTTTGACCAATTATTAAGTAATATCGAAAATGGTGAAGGGTCTGTTGGTAAACTTATGAAAGATGATGCAGTTTATAACAACCTAGAAGGAGCAACCAAACAATTGGAACAACTTTTAGAAGATATGAAGCTAAATCCAAAACGTTATGTGCATTTCTCTTTGTTTGGGAAAAAAGCCAAACAATACGATTCTGAAGGAAACGAACTAAAGAATAATAAATAACATAGATTAACCAAATGAACTTTTTGCCAAATGTAATTTTTGCAATCATCCTTTTTATAGGTGCTGGTTTTTTTGCTTGGAATATTCGCAAACTAAAACGAAATATTTACCTTGGCAAAAGTGTAGATATTAGTGGCGATTCCAAGACACGTTGGAAAAACATGGCTCGTATAGCTTTGGGTCAAAGCAAAATGGTACGGCGTCCAATCTCTGGAATCCTTCACATTATTGTATACATAGGGTTTGTAATTATAAACATCGAAGTCTTAGAAATTATCATAGACGGGTTGTTTGGAACCCACCGTATATTTTCTGGAATTGGAAGTCTTTACGGAGTTTTAATTGGGACTTTTGAAATTCTTGCTACTTTGGTTTTTATTGCTGTCGTGATTTTTTGGTTTCGCAGAAATGTGGTTAAAATCAAACGTTTCTTGAGCTCCGAAATGAAAGGCTGGCCCAAATTAGATGGAAACTTAATCCTCTATTTCGAAATTGTACTCATGGGCTTGTTTATTCTAATGAATGCAGCCGATGCTGAATTTCAATCCATGAATTCTGGGAACGTGATTAGTCAATTTTTCGCTCCCCTATTTGAAGGTCTTAATGTCCATTTGATTGAACGTGTTGCTTGGTGGATGCACATCACAGGGATTTTAGTATTCTTAAATTACTTATACTATTCAAAACATCTACATATATTATTGGCCTTTCCAAACACCTATTTTGGCAACATCAACCCCAAAGGTCAATTTAATAACTTAGAAGCCGTCACTAACGAAGTTAAGTTAATGATGGACCCAAACGTCGATCCTTTTGCAGCTACGGATGACGCGGGTGCTGTTCCTGATAAATTTGGAGCAAGTGATGTTCAAGATCTCAATAAAATACAACTTTTAAATGCCTATTCCTGTACAGAATGTGGTCGCTGTACAAGCGAATGTCCTGCCAATCAAACAGGTAAAAAACTATCCCCACGAAAAATCATGATGGATACACGAGATCGTTTGGTTGAAGTAGGAATTAATATTGATGCCAATAAAGGCGAGTTTGTACCCGATGGGAAACAACTTTTAGGCGATTATGTAACCAACGAAGAATTATGGGCTTGTACAAGTTGTAATGCTTGTGTGGAAGCCTGTCCAATAAGTATCGATCCACTTTCTATTATTCTTGAAATGCGTCGCTATTTAGTTATGGAACAAAGTGCTGCTCCAATGGAGCTAAACACCATGATGTCTAATATTGAAAATAATGGTGCCCCTTGGCCTTACAATCAAATGGACCGATTAAACTGGAAAAACGAGTAAAAAAATATCAATTAAAATTAATTATGAAAAGAGAAGAAGCAGATAAATTATTACACGAAAAAGTGGAAGCTGGAGAACTAATTAGTCCAGTACTTCCAGGGGGTGTAAAAAATTATTTAATAGACATCGACGGTACTATTACTGAAGATGTTCCTAATGAAGAACCAGAGCGTATGGCAACTTGCTTGCCTTTTTTAGATGCTTTAAAAACGTGTAATGGCTGGTATGAAGAAGGCCAT